>Ga0209456_10001581_pt1 | contig 10974 bp, 10 predicted proteins | sample COG_11_FD_184755 | JGI IMG/M metagenome (GOLD analysis project Ga0209456, IMG submission 184755) | Pelagic marine sediment microbial communities from the LTER site Helgoland, North Sea, for post-phytoplankton bloom and carbon turnover... | ecosystem: Environmental > Aquatic > Marine > Neritic...
CATTCGCACTTAGGTCCCGATTGCGTCCGCGTCACTACCGCGCTGCGCTGTGTAGTGACGCGGATGCTCGTACGTGGCAGCCGGTGAGCCAGGCATTGGCCTGTGACACAGGCCGCATTTGTTTGCATCGGGCAGCCTTAGCTACAGGTATGTTGTGGTGGTTTCATGTAACCACCGCTTATTTCCCGCTTGAGTGTTGCGCGATGCCCATCAGGCGGCGCACAAGCGGGTTGTCTTCGTCAATCGGTGGCGGCTCTGGCAACACGACTTGCGCATGTGCCGCCTCTGCTCGTCGCCTTACCTTGCGGGCCTGTGCCACACGCAGGCAACCGAGCGATGAAGAGCGTATCTCGCCGGCGGCAATTATCCCGGCCCATTCATCCAGTACCTGCTGGTTCAGTGGTGTGGGCAGCACAGTAACCATGGCAGCTGCCCGCAAGCGCTCTGCAGGCAGGAGGGCTTTCGGGCAGTTCAGATCAGATAATGCTCCACCACCACGATCCGATTGTTCGGTTAACGGCATCGGTGGTTGTGGTGATTCTCTTTGGGTTCCTATGGTGGTTCCTGGTATGACACCGGTGTCAGGGGCCCCCTGACACGCCTGTCCGGGGGTGGTGTCACTGGCGTCAGGGGCCGGTGACAATTTGTCACCCCCTTCCAACGATAAGCGATAGCGGTTCGAGGAGCAGGAACCGTCACTGCGGTAGCGTTGTTCGGTTGCTCAATTACCGCAAGTTGTTTAAAGAGCAGTGTTTCATCTTCACTAAGCGAGAAACGGGTGGTCTGCGCTTTTATGTTGGAAAGCCCCGTTCTGGAAGCCGGCTTTCAACGTTTTTTACCGGACAAGCAACAGCTATTATCAAGCGGGATGGTAATACGCCTGAGCGTGACGGTTTTCACGCAGAATGCATCGCAAGGCAATACGCACCACATGGACATTTATGCAGGAGATGACAGTATGAGCGACGGTCGGGAATGTCTGAATCGCACTGGAGGAACAACAAGGCACAACACAGTGATAAAAATAGCCGAGGTCAGCTACCAGACCGGTCTCAGCCGGGCGACCATTTACCGCGAAATCAAGGCGGGAAACTTCCCGAAGCAACTGCAGCTCTCACCACAGCGAGTCGGCTGGTTGCAATGCGAAATTGACGCATGGAAATCCGCATGCCGACGCGGCTCCATCGTTAAAACAGAACAGCAGCAAGGAAAGGCACTACAAAAGGCACTAAATAATAACGACCAATCCCAGTTCCCGAAGCTTGTATCGACGTAAGTTCTTGATAAATGGCGGAGAGGGAGGGATTCGAACCCTCGGAACCCGCGAGGGTTCACTTGATTTCGAGTCAAGCCCGTTCGGCCAGCTCCGGCACCTCTCCTGAGTCTGATTTTACCTTGAATATCAATGGGAAATAACACATGCTAGACGGTATCCCAAAGCAAGGCGCCATTGTACCCTATGCTTTAACGTGAAGGCTAAACTTTCCCGGCCTCGGCCCACTTAACTGGTTAATGGTTGATGGTTAAAGCTATTCCATAAAGAAGCCATGCGTTTAACCCTCATCATGTTCACCCTGTTCATCGCCGCTTGTGATTTGTTCCCACAATCCCGATTGGACCGCGTCAAGGATGAAGGCGTGCTTAAGGTGCTGACCCGCAACAGCGCCACGACCTATTACCAAGGACCCCATGGACCAGCCGGGCTGGAATACGATCTGGTGGCAGGTTTCGCGGAGTACCTGGGTGTAAAACTGAAACTGGAAACACCGGAAACATTGTCACAGGTTCTTCACATGATCCAGGCCGGTGAAGCCGATATCGCCGCAGCCGGTTTGACCGTCACCGATGAGCGTAGGGCACTCTTCAACTTTAGCACCAGCTACCAACGCATAACCCCGCAACTGGTTTACCGGGTCGGTACACGCCCCCCGAAAAACCTGGATGCCCTGCACGGCAGTCTCGAGGTTGTAGCCGACAGCAGTCACGCCGAACGACTGCGATCCCTGCAGGAGAAGCACCCGGAATTATCGTTTCAGAAAACCAGCGAACTGGACAGCGAAGAACTTCTCAGCCTGGTCTGGGAGCAGGTCATCGATTACACGGTGGCCGACTCCAACGAAGTTGCGATAAGCCGTCGTTTCTACCCGGAACTCCGGGTCGCATTCGATATCAGTTCCCCGGAAGCACTGGCCTGGGCCTTCCCGTCCGGAGAAGATCGAAGTCTGATCGAAAAGGCCGATGAATTTTTAAACCGGCTGAAAGAAAACGGTCAGCTCGATCGCTTGCTGAAACGTTATTACGCGTATGTTTCCGATTTCGACTACGTGGGGACACGCCGTTACATGAAACACATTGACCAGCGTTTACCGCGTTACCAGGCCTGGTTCGAGCAGGCCGGAAAGGACACCGGTGTGGACTGGCGGCTGTTGGCGGCCATCGGTTACCAGGAATCACACTGGAACCCGAAAGCTGTTTCGCCAACCGGCGTACGCGGACTCATGATGCTGACCCAGGCCACTATGCAGCAAATGGGTATTGACAAGGACCGCCATGATGCCCAGGCCAGTATCGAAGGCGGAGCCCGCTATATCGCCAGGGTAAGAAAAAGAATCCCCGAACGGGTCAAGGAACCTGATCGCACCTGGATGGCCCTGGCGGCCTACAACATCGGTTATGGGCACCTGGAGGACGCGCGTATTCTCGCCCAGAACGCTGGTGCCGCCCCGGACAAGTGGATCGATTTGAAAAAGTATCTGCCGCTGCTGAGCCAGAAAAAATGGTACAAACAAACGCGTTATGGCTATGCTCGCGGCCGTGAGCCGGTGCGCTACGTTGAAAATGTGCGCAGCTATTACGATATCCTGGTCTGGATAACGGCCAAGGAACGCGCACCCAACCGGCGAACACCGGCACTCACTGTGGATTCCCCGGCGTTATGAGTCAGGCAACCTGAACCGGGATGGCGGTTCTCCGGCGCAGGATGCGGTTGTCAGCGTCCAGATAAACCAGTCGCGGGTGGAATCCCGCGGCTTCCTGCTCGCTCAGTACTGCGTAGGTACAGACAATGATGCGGTCACCCGGCTCGGCTTTGTGCGCCGCCGCACCGTTGATGGAAATGATGCCCGAACCCTGCTCGGCCCGAATGGCATAAGTAGTGAACCGCTCGCCGTTGGCCAGATTATAGATATGAATCTGTTCATATTCGTGGATAGCGGCGGCCTCCAGCAATCCACTGTCTATGGCGCACGAACCCTCGTACTCGAGTTCCGAGTGGGTCACGTGTGCGTGGTGCAACTTGGATTTCAGCAGCGTAATCTGCATCCGTCGTAAATCCTAAGGAGATCTGGGACGGCTATTATCCCAAGATCCGCAATCCCCTGCAAACCTTGGAAATCGCGGTATTTTACACGCGTACATTGTCAATCAGCCGGGCGCGGCCGAGGCGGGCCGCCGCCAGTACCACGGCGCGAGTATTACCCGGTTCGATCGGCTGCAGCGTTGCCGCGTCACGGATACTGACGTAGTCGGGTGCAAACCCGGTCCGTTCGAGCCCTTGTATCGCCTGCGCTTCGAGTTCGGCGAAGGGCTGCTGCCGGCCGCGCACCCCCTCGGCCACCTGACACAGGGTCTGGTAGAGCACGGGGGCCCGCTCGCGTTGCCCGGCGCTCAGGTACTGGTTACGCGAACTCATCGCCAGGCCATCCGCTTCGCGCACCGTTGCCACAGCCTCAATGTCCATGGGCCAGCAAAGGTCCTTCACCATGCGGCGGATGACCGCCAGTTGCTGATAGTCTTTTTCCCCGAAAACCGCGATATCGGCTTGTACCAGATTGAAAAGACGCGCCACCACGGTCGCCACGCCGACAAAAAAACCGGGGCGGGAATCGGCCTCCAGACCTTCGCCCACACCCGGCACCTGCACGCGCGTGGTTTCATTCAGGCCTGACGGATAGATCAGATCGACAGCTGGAGCGAACAACAGGTCCGCCTGCTCCTGATCCAGCTGCGCCTTGTCGTCGTCCAGTGTGCGTGGATAGGTCTCAAAATCCTCACCGGGTCCGAACTGCATCGGGTTGACGAAGATACTGACGATGACGCGATCGCTAAGCGACCTGGCGCGTCGCACCAGCTGCAAGTGGCCTTCATGCAGGTTGCCCATGGTAGGTACAAAACCGATGCGTTCCCCGCAACGGCGCCAGCCCTGCACCAGCTCACGCAAGTCATCAAGCCCGCTAATGGTATCCATCAGGAAAAACTGTGCTGTGACGCCGGGAACCGCCCGGCCTTGACGGCCTCAACAAAAGCGTGCAGGGCGCCGGGTATATCGTCGCGGTCTTCCAGGAAGTTATGCGAGAAGCCCGGCCTTCTTCCCGGCGTGATACCCAGCAGGTCATACAATACCAGCACCTGCCCGTCACAATCCGGGCCCGCGCCTATACCGATGGTGGGTATGTGAAGGCTTTGACTCACCTGCCTGGCCAGGTCGGCGGGTATACACTCCAGCACCAGCACAGAAGCGCCTGAATCTTCCAGCAGGCGGGCGTCTTCCAGCAGGCGTTGGGCGGATTCTGCATCCCGCCCCTGCACCCGGTACCCGCCGAGCTGATGTACCGACTGTGGCGTCAAACCGAGGTGTGCGCACACCGGAATGCCGTGTTCAGTCAAGGCACGAACAATATCGACGACTTCACGACCGCCTTCCAGTTTTACCATGTGCGCGCCGGCTCTCATCAAGCGCGCCGCATTTCCCAGCGCCTGGTCAACGCTGCTGTAGCTCATGAACGGCATGTCGACAATACGTAACGCGAACTGCCCGGCACGCGCGACGCAGGAGGTGTGATAGATCATATCCGCCATCCTCACCGGCAGGGTCGAGTCGTGCCCCTGCACCACCATGCCCAGCGAATCTCCCACCAGTAGCACGTCAACGCCCGCCTGTTCCAGAAGACAGGTAAAACTGGCGTCGTAGCTGGTCACGCAGGTGATCTTTTCACCCCGTTCTTTCAAACGCAGCAATGAAACACAGGTCACAGCGTCACGATCAACCATGTTTTTCCCCGGGCGTTGACACGCGCAAGGCGTCCGGCATGGGGTTGAAGTAGTGGCGGCGGCCGCTCCGTGCCAATGCCATCTGTTCCAGTAAGGCCAGGTAATCCGTTTCACTGTCCACCAGGTTGATCTCGGCTGCGTTCACAATCAGTAGGGGCGATTCATCATAGTAGTGGAAAAAACGGGTATAGGCGTCACACAGGGATTTCAGGTAGTTCGCTTCCATACCCCGTTCGTAAGCAATGCCTCGTTTGCCGATGCGCTTGAGCAACACATCCACCGGCGCCTGCAGATAGATCACCAGGTCCGGCTTTGGCACATCGATGGTCAAATGCGAATACACCTGTTCATAGAGATTGAACTCTTCCTGATCCAGTGTGAGTTTTGCGAACAGGCGGTCCTTGTCCATCAGGAAGTCGGAAACGCGTACCGGTTCAAACATGTCAGCCTGACGCAATTCCTGCATCTGCTGCGTACGCTGTAACAGGAAGAATAACTGCGTCTGCATGGCAGCGGCGCGCGGGTTACGGTAAAAGCGGTCCAGAAACGGATTATCGGCGGCGCCTTCCAGCAAAAGTTCACTGCCAAAGGTTTCCGCAAGGCGCCGCGCCAGGCTGGTCTTTCCAACACCAATCGGCCCCTCAACCACGATAAATCCTGGATTCTCCATGCCTGCCCTCTTGATCGCTAACCGGCTGACTGCGCCGTTGCGGGCAGTCGGGACAGACCGGCATCGGGACACTGTTCCAGCAGGGACTGCACACGACCCAGCCCGGGTATTTCAAGTTGTCCGTTGATTTCCGCCAGCGGGTATAGAACAAAACTGCGTTCTGCTATGCCCGGGTGAGGGATTTTCAAACGCTCTGTAGCAAGCACACATTGACCATACAACAATATATCCAGATCGAGGGTTCTCGGACCCCAGCGCTGTGCCCGTACACGGCCCTGCGCCCGTTCAATGCCCTGCAACTTATCGAGCAAGGCTTCGGGTTCGAGCCCTGTACTCAACTTTGCAACCGCATTCACGTAATCGGGCTGATCCTGCGGCCCCATTGGCGCACTGCGGTACAGGGACGAATGGTCCTGCAGACGGATTTGTGACAGACCAGCCAGCGCCTCGATCGCTGTTTTCACCTGAGACTCGGGATTATCCAGGTTACTGCCCAAACCAATGTAAGTCAGCACTTCAGTCATTGGAATCCGAAACCGGCTTGCGCTTTCTTGGCCTGCGCCGGCGTTTTTTCCTGGCTGGCGCGGATACAACCATCTTGTCACGCTCACCGGTATTCAGCGTCTGGAATTCGGTCCACCAGTCGGCCAGTTCCCTGGAGGCTTCGCCGGTTTCGCTGCGCAACAAAAGAAAATCGTACGCCGCCCGAAAGCGCGGATGCTCCAGCATACGGTAAGGCGACTTGCCACGCCGGCGCTCGAAACGGGACTGCAGCATCCAGATTTCCCGCATGGGGAAACTGAAGCGCTTGGGCAGAGAGGTTGCCTGTACCTGCTCAGAGGTAATCTGGTTACCGGCGAGCTGGGCGGCCTCCAGCGCCGTCATTCCCTGATCCAGCAAGGCCTGTGTCCGCAAACGTATGGGTTCCCACAACAAGGCGGCATAGAGAAAGGCCGGTGTCACCGGCTTGTCTTCCGCCAGGCGTTTATCGGTATTCTCAAGAGCGCGCAGCACAAAGCTAATGGGAAATCCCTGCTCTTCGTGACTCAGTGCCTCCTCCGTCATCGGGAACAGGCGGCGAAACAGATCATAATGACGCAGCAGCTCGAACGTCGTTACCGCACAGCCACCCAGGAACAGTTTCATGACTTCCTCGAACAGACGTGCGGAGGGGATATCCTCCAGCAGATAGTCCAGCTCATGTATGGCAGCTTCGCTGTCCGGATGAATACGGAAGCCGAGCTTGGCAGCAAAACGGACCGCCCTCAGCATGCGCACCGGGTCTTCGCGATAACGCTGCTCGGGGTCACCAATCAGGCGCAAGGTACCGGCTTTCAGATCCTCGAGGCCGTCCACGTAATCGACCACGGAAAAATCCTTGATGTCGTAATAAAGCGCATTCACCGTAAAATCGCGGCGCCAGGCATCGTCTTCGATACCGCCATAGACGTTATCGCGCAGGATACGGCCTTGCTCGGAATGCGCGCTGTCGCCGTCGTCATGAGACTGGTCATCGTGACGTCCACGGAAGGTGGCAACCTCGATAATCTCGCGGCCGAAACGGACGTGCGCCAGACGGAAACGGCGCCCGATCAGACGGCAGTTTCTGAACAGGCGCCTGATCTCATCCGGGGTCGCATCGGTAGTCACGTCAAAATCCTTGGGTTCCCGTCCCAACAACAGGTCACGCACCCCACCCCCTACCAGAAAACTCTGGAACCCGGCCTCTTTGAGGCGGTACAGCACCTTCAACGCACTGGAACTGATGCTGGCCCGAGAAATCGTGTGCTCGGGCCGGGAGATGATGGCAGGCTGGACGCTACCGGAACCGATATCGCCTTGATTATCCACTCTAATTAGCTTGTCCCTCAATCACTGGGGCGTATAATAGCACTCTGCTGAATTCCATACAGCGTTCATAACGCTCCCTTCGTCTAGCGGTCAGGACACTGGCCTCTCACGCCGGTAACAGGGGTTCGATTCCCCTAGGGAGCACCAACTTTACTTATTATAATACAGTTGGTTACAGATAATTAGTGAATTTTCCTGGCAACTAAATCCGAAAAATACTGCTGGCAAGCAGGCCAAAATGCGCATCCTCACCCCCCACCAAGGTAGGCCTGCAGGCGAGCCCTCATCATTTGAAACCCCAGCCGGTGAACGGTTCGACTATTGCCGTCCCGCCGATTTAAAGCGCTCATAGATTGCGCTAATGACTGGCGCCTGAATATCAACTACCGGAATTGGCCCAGAGTCCGTGAAAACACAATTAGCAGGAGACGTTGCAAAAATCCGGCAGCACCAGAACCCCCTGGAGCGACGATCGGCGTACGGTAGGGTTTTGGTACCCCTGAATTCTTGCTTATTTTGAGTTTTCGCACGCCCCGGGTCGAAACTCGTCCGTTAGTACTAATATATTGAGCGTAGAACTACGAAGCCGACGCTCGCCATGCCGTTACCGACATCTGATCGAGTCGCGGACGGGGCCACCCCAACAATTACCCCAGACCGATTGCGCGTGTTACTTGGTTCCCGTGGCGGTGGTCCAGACTTTCCGGTAAGCGGTAAGCGGGTTCGGTACTATGGACGATCCTTATGGTTTTTTGCGCCACCCCCGGCAGGAGGCGGGCAAACAGAATCCACGGCGACGTGCCAGACACTGGCGCGAGTACATCGCCCTTATGCCCGACACACAGGCTGCACGACAGGCGGTACGCTGTATGGATTGCGGGCCGACGGCGCCGTCCACAGACTGCCCCTGCCAGGCCAGTGCCGACGTCTGCCCGCCCAGCTGGTACTGATCGCTATCGGTTACGCCCGCCCGCTGACCACTGAATTGTTAACCCAGCTGCCACTACGACTCGATGCACACGGCAGAGTGGCTGCGAACGAGGAAAATTACCAGACCAACGTCGACGCTGTTTTCAGCTGCGGGGATATGCGTCGTGGACAGTCGCTGGTGGTGTGGGCGATACGCGAAGGCCGGCAATGCGCCCGTGCCGTGGATCTCTGGTTGCGCGGCTACAGCGATCTGCCTCGTGTTTAGGCACTGGCGTGACACACACCGCGATCTTACCGACAAGCACCACCAGGCTTTCTACCGCGCCATGAAACCGAGCGCGCGTATCCGCTTGCCGTTGCATTGGCAAAAACCTGAACTCGCGGTTGGGGTCGGCTCCGGTCATCCGACTAAAAGACTCGGGAATTATTCCCATGATCGACCGCTCATTCAAAATCAAAGCCAATAGGAGCCTGGAATTGTTACTCTGAGTCCAGTTATTTCTGGTAGGTTCCCACGATCTCCGCTTGCGCGATGACATGTCCCTTCATTGCGACCTCCACCTGCGCCTTGGTCGGTGAAATCAAACCCTCCAGCACCGTATCCAAAGCATACAGTTTGTGAAAATAGCGGTGGCGACCAATCGGCGGGCATGGCCCACCATAACCGACTCGGTTCCAGTCATTCAAACCTTCCACAGCGCCAGGCGGAAGCTCTGCTGACGCGGCACCCTCCGGAAGACTGGAAATGTCCGGTGGTATATTGTGCAAAACCCAATGGACCCAGATCATTTTTGGAGCCCTCGGATCTGGTGCATCTGGATCATCGACGATCAAGACTAGACTCCGGGCAGTTTCGGGAACACCCACCCACGTCAGGGGCGGAGAAACATCTTTTCCTTCACAAGTGTACTTGGAAGGAATTGCGCCGCCATTATCGAAAGCACTGGACTTGATTGTGAGTGTCATAGTTTCCTCCGCATGTAACAAGTTGGCGTCCATGAGAACAAGAGTGAGAAATATAAGCGCCGTCAAGGTCAGAAAGCCTCCTATCCTGTAAAAGATCTGACGCCTTGATTGTTGTTTTATGTCGACCTTTACCGTTGATGCCCCCTACATACTAAGCTGAACATTGGATATCCGACATAGCTATACGGGACACGCTGTACCCCAGGGCACCCTCTCTTGCTACGCAATTCACCTTGTGAATACATCCCTGTACGCTCGACGGCAGCATCCCTGCTGCCGACGGTCCCGTAAAGCTATGTCGGATATCCAATGCACTCATTAGTAACAGTAGCACAACCCAAGCGCTGCAAACGAAAAAACGGGGCCGAAGTTATGATTACTGAGTTGCCTTGAATTCGCCATGATTTTTTCCAGCTGTGGGTCGACTCCTGCCGTCCAGCCGTATAGTCTGCGCCTAAATAGAAATGTCTCAGTTTGTTAAGGGTTGTAAGATGCCTGCCCGTTAAACGCTTGCCAGCCGCCTGATGCTGGCTATTGTGGGCAGGCGTCTGACCCTCAACATAAGGAGACATTCGACTTAATAGGCTAGCGCGGCAATCGAATCTGATAGCACTTCTAAGAATAAAAATAATTACTATAATGAGCTATTAACAGCTTTCCGGTTGATGCCACCCATGACAGAACAGGATAATTCAACGCTAACCATTGCACCTGCGCTGCGGTACAACCTCATCTGGGGCGGCGCACTGATTGGCATTGTTTTTTATTTTGTCGACATTCTTGTCGATGTCATGTTGTTCAATGAAGGTACGGTGCGCGACCAATTGCTGCACCCGTCGGCACCCGAATTATGGATGCGGATGAGTTTCATCGTGTTTTCTACGGGCTTCGGGATCTACGCGTTCACCGTGCTGCAGCGCGAGCGGGCCGCCCGCACACGCGAACAGGAGGCGGAGAAGCGTCTGGACGTGCTGTTCAATTCGGCGGCGGAATTCATCTTTCTCATCGATCCTGAAGGTACCATCCTGCGCGCGAATCAATGTGTATTCACAACCACCGGTTACTCCAGTAACGAAGTCATCGGCAGAAATATCAAGGAATTTTTCACCCCGGACTCCCAAGACATCTGTGACCGCAACTTTCCCGGTTTGTGGGAGCACGGTTTTAACCGGGCGGATATCGATTTTGTCCGCAAGGACGGCAGCAGCATCAATATGGAGTGCTCGGCCACCGCCGTCCCCGATCAACACGGAGATTTCACGACGTTCCTGATCATTCAGCGTGATATTTCGGAGCGCCTGCGGGTGGCCCGCAGGCTCGAGGAGAGCGAACGGCGCTTTCGTGCCATTTTCAATTCCACCTACCAGTTCATCGGCCTGCTCGATCCGGAGGGGAAGGTTCTCGAAGCCAACCAGACGGCGCTTGATTTTATCGGGCTCACCAATGCCGATGTCGTCGGCAAACCGTTCTGGGAGACACCCTGGTGGACACATTCACCGCAGCTACAG
>Ga0209456_10001582_pt1 | contig 10969 bp, 9 predicted proteins | sample COG_11_FD_184755 | JGI IMG/M metagenome (GOLD analysis project Ga0209456, IMG submission 184755) | Pelagic marine sediment microbial communities from the LTER site Helgoland, North Sea, for post-phytoplankton bloom and carbon turnover... | ecosystem: Environmental > Aquatic > Marine > Neritic...
GGTGTTTTTACAATGCCCTCCTACGAAAACGAACCGTTGCGATTAGCCATGCAGGAAAATACAGACAAGAAGCAGGTACAGCAGATATTCGCCAGCATTGCCCCTGCTTACGATTGCCCGGCAACACGATTTTTCCCTTTCTGTGCCGACCGGCTGGTGAACTATGTGAGACCAAAGCCGGGCAGCAAAGTGCTGGATGTTGCGACCGGTACCGGCGCGGTGGCAGTACCCTTTGCACAAGCGATCGGTGCAAGCGGGCGTGTGACGGCGGTGGATTTCTCCGCCGGGATGCTCGACAGGGCGGAAGCGAATATCCGTAAAATGGCGCTGGATAATGTCGACCTGCATGAAATGGATGCCGAACGGCTCGATTTTCGCAGCAACTATTTTCACACGGTGGTGTGTTCCTACGGCCTGTTTTTTCTGCCCGACATGCCAGGGGCATTGCGTGAATGGGTGCGCGTGCTGCGACCCGGCGGCAAGCTGGCGTTTACCAGTTTTGAGGAGACCGCTTTTCAGCCCATGCTCGATGATTTCGTCGCGCGTCTTCAGGCCTACGGCGTAAAATTACCGGACGGACCGTTCGGTCCCCGGCGTATCGCCTCACTGGAGCATTGCCGGGAATTGCTCCACGATGCCGGACTGGTGGAGGTTGCCGCCGAATGTGAGCAGATCGGCTATCACCTGAGCGACGAGAATGACTGGTGGGAAGTGGTTTCCGGCACCGCGATACGCGCCCTCTTTGACCAGCTTGCCGACGACTGCAAAGACGCATTTCGAACAGAACATCTGGCCTGGGTGGCGGCACAGAAAACCGGCAACGGTCTGTGGCTCGATGTGCAGACGCGCTTCGCGTCGGGTATCAAGCCGGCCGCTAGTTCCTGACCTTAACCTGCACCGGGATCCATTTCCCCAGTACCCGGCCCAGGGTGCCGTCGTTTTTCAGCGTGGCGAGTGATTGATTCAGGACGTTGGCCAGCCCCGCATCCTGAGGACGTACAGCCCAGGCAAGATTTTCCTCAGTCAGCGGGCGATACAGGCCCATAAGCCCCGCTTTCTGCGTGGCGGTATTGGCCGCCAAGCGCCAGATGGTGGGCGCATCATGGATAAAAATATCGATCTTGTTGCCCGCCAGGGCGTCGGTGCCTTCATCGATGCTGGTGAAACCGGTGATGACTGCATCGGGGAGTGTTGTTCTGGCAAAGGCTTCACCTGTGGTAGCGGTTTTGACGCCAACCCTCGCGCCCTTGGCGAACACCGCCCTTGGCTGGCTCCATTGCACCAGGTCCGCGCTGCGGATCAGCGCCATCTGTCCGATCTTCATGTAGGAGTCGGTGAACAGAACCCGCTTGCTGCGTTCATCGGTAACCGACATGCCGGACATGATGACGTCGATCCTGTTGTCGTTAAGCGCTGCAATCAATTTCTCCAGGGGCATTTCCACCACCTGCGTTTTCACCTTCAGCTTTTCACCAATAGCGCTGGCCAGGTCGATTTCCACGCCCTGCAGCTCGCCGTCCTGCTTGAAGGTCAAGGGGGGATAACCGGCGGAGGTGCCAATGCGAAGCGTCGAGGGCACGACATTGTCGGCTGCGTTAGCCGGCTGAAACATGAGCGCCAGCAGCAGGGACATCAGAATATGGCCAAATTTCATTGTGTTTCCGCCTTTAGTCGGGTGGGGTCGATGCGCAAGTTTGCCAGAGCGGTTTTAAATCTCAAGCCAAATCGTCGATGGACAGGATCGGCGCCTGGCAGCTCATGCCCTGGCACCGGTAGGCGACACCGCCGTCGCGGGGTTTGCGCTCCCCGAGCAGACCGGGCAGGCCTTCAATGTCATTGGCAATGGCAAAAACCAGGCGCCGCGGCGCATAGTCGCGTGCCACGGCATCCTGCCAGGCCTTTATGTCGTGGCCGGCCCTGATGACAATGGTTTCGATTGGATAGAGGGTTTCTTCCAGCGCCAGCAGCAAGCCGGTGTGGCCATAGGGGCCCTGCCTGATCGGGTCCCAGGCGGCTTTGAGGGTATGTTCTGCGGCGTCGAGGAAGCGTGTTTCTCCCAGCAGGTGCCCGAGGCGACCGAAGACTTTTGCGGCAATGGCATTACCCGCCGGCAGCGCGTCATCGCTGAGCGGTTTGGGGCGCTGGATCAGGTTCTCGTGGTCGTCTGCGGTGAAGTAGAAGCCACCGGCGGGATCGGCAAAGTGTGCCAGTACGACATCGGCGAGTTGCAGGGCGAAGTCCAGATCAGCGTTGTGCCAGCGTACCTGCAGCAGTTCCAGGATGGCATCGATGAGAAAGACATAATCATCGAGGTACGCTGACAGGTGTGCGCGACCGTCTTTACAGGTGGCCTGCAGGCGTCCGTTGGACCACATCTGTGTCTGTATAAAGTCCAATGCGTGTTCGGCAGACTGCTGGTAACGCGAGTCAGAAAAGTAGTGGGCGGCCTGTGCCATGCCTTTGATCATCAATGCATTCCAGGACACCAGTATCTTGTCATCGCGGCCCGGGTGGACACGCTGTTCACGTGCTGCAAGCAGCTTGTGCCGGGCCGACTCGATGTGCGTCTCGATTTCGGCCTCCGGCAGATCGAGTTTTTCACTCAAAGCTTCGATGCTTTCATACACATGTGCATGCCACTGGCCTTCGAAGTTGGGGCTAAGGTCAAAACCCAGGCGTGGCGCAACCACGCTGTATTCCTGTTCGCTGAGCAGCCGCCGGACTTCCCCGGTCGTCCAGACATAGAACCTGCCTTCCCCGCCTTCGCTGTCGGCGTCCAGGCTGGAGTAATAGCCGCCTTCCGGTGACTGCATGTCACGCATCACCCAGGCGGCGGTTTGTTCGGCAATGCGTTTAAACAGCACGTCTCCCGTGACCGCCCAGGCCTCACTGTATAAGGACAGCAGCGGGCCGTTGTCATAGAGCATTTTCTCGAAGTGGGGAATCATCCACTGTTCATCGACCGAATAGCGACAGAAGCCGCCACCGATCTGGTCGTACATGCCACCCAGCGCCATGCGCTTCAGGGTGAACAGCGCCATGTGCAGCGCCTGATCGTCGGCTTTTTCGTCGTTGCGGGTTCCCGCCCAGTGCCGCAGCAGGCGTTCGATACTGGTCGGATGGGGGAATTTGGGCGCGCCGCCGAAACCGCCGTGCACGGTGTCGAACTGTTTTTCCAGTTGCTGACGGGCGACATCCAATGGCATGGCGTCGAGTTCGCCGCTGCCGGCTGCATCGGCCTGGTTCATGGACGCCATGAAATCGACCAGTGAGCGGTTCTGCTTTTCGAGCTCATCGCGGCGATCGCGGTAGAATTCCGCTACCCGCCGGCACAGATCGGTAAAAGCCGGCATGCCGTGACGCGGTTCATTGGGGAAGTAGGTGCCGCCGAAAAAAGGTATCTGTTCATCGGGGGTCAGGAACATGGTCAACGGCCAGCCGCCGGTGCGCTGGGTCAGCAGGGAATGTGCGGTCTGGTAGATCTTGTCCAGGTCCGGGCGTTCTTCGCGGTCCACTTTGACGTTGACGAACAGTTCATTCATGACTTTCGCCGTTGCCGGGTCTTCAAAGGATTCGTGGGCCATGACATGGCACCAGTGGCAGGCGGAATAGCCGATCGACAGCAGGATCGGCTTGTTTTCCCGCTGTGCTTTTTCCAGCGCTTGCGGGCCCCACGGGTGCCACTCCACCGGATTGTGGGCGTGCTGCAGCAGGTATGGGCTGGTTTCGGTGTTGAGGTGGTTGGTATAGTTTGCGTCAGTTTTCATGGGGTCAGGGTTCTGCCAGCTTGAGGTGGAGCGAATATAGCCCAAACGGGCCTGGCCATATCCAGTAAAATGCGAGGGTATTCATGGAGTTTTCTGTTGTCGTGCCAGTATACAACGAAGCCGGGAACGTGCGTCCGCTGTTGACCGAAATCAGTCAGGCGGTGCAGGGTACCGGGATCTGTGAAGTGATTTATGTCGATGATGGCAGCGACGACGACACCCTGGCCGAGCTGCGTCGGGCGCTGGCAGACTTTCCTGCCTTGCGTGTGTTTCATCATCCGCTGCGCAGCGGGCAAAGCAGTGCCTTGTTGACCGGGGTGCGTGCGGCGCGTGCGCCCTGGGTGGTCACCCTCGACGGCGATGGCCAGAACGACCCGGCGGATATTTGCCTGCTGCTGAAACGCCTGCGGGAAGAAAACGGCTTGGCGGGAGACCTGATGCTGGTGGGGCACCGAACCCGGCGCCAGGACGACCGCATTCGATGCTGGTCATCACGCGTAGCCAACCTGGTGCGCCGTGGGTTGTTAAGCGATGGTACGCCGGACACCGGCTGCGGCCTGAAACTGTTCCGGCGCGATCTGCTGTTGTCAGTGCCGGCGTTTGATCACATGCATCGCTTCCTGCCGGCGCTGGTGCAGCGGCAGGGTGCGCGGGTGATTTCTGTGCCGGTACGGCACCGTGCCCGCCGCTGCGGGGTTTCGAAATACGGCATCCGCAATCGTCTTTGGGTGGGGCTGGTGGATATGGCGGGTGTCATGTGGTTGCAGAGACGCCGACTCGGTCGATCCGCCAGGCACGATGGCGTATGGTCGCGGATTGAAGATGAACTGGGTGTGTACTGGCTGCGACGGCGGCCCTGCACAGTATCGGCAGAGGAGGAAGGCTGATGGTTGAACAACCCTGGGGCTGGCTGGCCGTCGGATTTGCCGGACAGGCTTTGTTTTCGGCGCGATTTCTGTTGCAGTGGGTGTACAGCGAACGGCGCAAGCGTTCGATTATTCCCGTTGCTTTCTGGTATTTCAGCCTGGCCGGCGGTGCCACGCTGTTTATCTATGCGCTGCACATCGGTGACCCGGTATTTATTCTGGGTCAGTCAATGGGGGTTTTGATCTATACGCGTAATCTGTATTTTATTCACAGGGAGCACCAGCCGGCCGGTGCAGGCTGAGTCTTTGCGAATTAATCGGGGTCAGAGTCAATTTTTGTTCACTTTATCGGGCCAATCAGCGTAGGAGCGAAAAAATTGACTCTGACCCCGATTAATTCGCAGAAGAGCCGAAACGCCTGGTCTGCCTTGCTGGTCAGCACTTTTCTGTTGGCGGCCCTGCAGCTCTGGTTACGGCCGCTCCTGCCGGTTGATGAAACCCGCTATCTCAGTGTGGCCTGGGAGATGTGGTGGCGTGGGGATTTCCTGGTCCCCTATCTGAACGGGGAGCCCTACAGCCATAAACCCCCCTTGTTATTCTGGCTGGTGAATGGCATCTGGGGGTTGTCGGGTGTTTCGGAACCGGCGGCGCGTCTGTTGCCTGTCCTGCTCAGTCTGCTTGCGCTGTGGCTGTCTGCCGGTCTGGCGGGCCGCTTGTGGCCGGAACAGACGGCCGCTGTCAGGACACTCGTGCCCTGGTTGTTGTTGGGCGGATTATTCTGGAACAACTTTTTTACGTTGTTTCAGTTTGATCTGTTGCTGGTTATAGCCGCTTTACTGGCCTGGTTCGGGGTGCTGGAGGCTTTGCGGGCGCCGCTGCGCGGCTGGTTACTGGTGGGTGCCGCGACGGGACTCGGCATCCTCGCCAAGGGCCCGGTGATTCTCGTACCGGTGCTGCCGGCGGTTCTGTTGGCGCCCTGGTGGGCGCGGGATAGCAGACCGGCCGGCTGGCTGGCCTGGTATGGCGGTGGCTTGTTTGCGCTGCTGTTGGCGGCCGGCATTGCGCTGAGCTGGGCCATTCCGGCGGCACTGGCGGGGGGTGAGGTCTACCGGCAGGCGATCTTCTGGGGGCAATCGGCCGGCCGTATAGTCAGCTCGTTTGCACACCCTGAACCCTGGTGGAGTTATCTGTTGTGGTTGCCCTTGATGTGGCTGCCGTGGGCGCTATGGCCACAGCTCTGGAAAGCCGCGCTGCAAGGGCGACCGGCGGACGACGGTATACGCTTTTGCGCTGCCGTTATTATTCCGGCGTTGCTGGTATTCAGCCTGATCAGTGGCAAGCAAGGCAAATATCTGTTACCGCTGTTGCCGTTGATGGGATTGCTGTGTGCGCGTTGGCTGGCTGCGGCTGATCAGGAAGCGCGCTGTTATCGATTGCGTTATGTCGGCATAGCGCTGGTCTTGACCGCTGTGGCGTTGCTGGCATTGCCCTGGTTGTCCGGCGGTCCGGAGTGGTTCCCGCAGGTCCAGTCGATGTGGGGTTTGGCGTTGCTGGTTGGGGGGGGCGTGTTCTTCGCGCTGAACCTGAAACTGACAGCCGCTGTACGTGGAGCGGCGCTGGCCATGTTGTTGTGGACGGCAACACTCTACCTGGCGCTGGTTCCCCTGCTGGCTCCGCAGTATGACCTGGCTCCCATGAGCCGTGTGCTGTCCGGGTTGCAGTCCTCAGATCGAAAGCTGGCCTGGCTGGGCAAGTATCACGGGCAGTTCCATTTTCTGGGGCGACTGCAAGACCGCATTGAATCGATCGATGAACGCCGGCGCTTAGACGCCTGGCTGGACGGCAATGCGGACGGTTACTTATTAGTGAATTACAAGTCGCGGCAGCCGGATATACCGGATGACCTGTTGATACACCCCTACCGGGGCGGCAGTCTGGTGCTGTGGCCGGTATCCCGGTTACTTAAGGACCCGCAGCGGCTCGACGCCCTGTCCGGGAACGCGTAAGCTTCACCCCCATTATCTGTAGGAGCGATCTCCTGACCGCGATGGTCAGGTGGGTTTTTATCGCGGCCAGGAGAGCGCTTCTACAGTTAGTGACTTGACTCGATGTTTGAATGAATAGTTTTTATGTCCACTGTTTCCGCCGATACCACGCTTGCACCACTGCGCTTGAAGAAAAATGAAGAGCGGCGGATTCGTGCCGGACATCTCTGGGTATACAGCAATGAAGTGGATAGTAAAGCCACACCATTGAAGCAGTTTGAAGCCGGGCAGCAGGTGCAACTGTTGACGCATAACGGCAAGAGCCTGGGGAATGGCTACGTCAATCCGAATTCACTGATTTGCGCACGTCTGGTAAGCCGCGACCCGAGCCATGTGCTGGACCGCTCATTGCTGGTGCACCGCTTAAACGTTGCGCTGTCGTTACGCGCGCAATTGTTCGAGGAGCCGTTCTACCGGCTGGTCTATGCCGAGTCCGATCAATTGCCGGGTCTGGTCATCGATCGTTACGCAGACCTCTGTGTGGTGCAGTGCACCACGGCGGGTATGGAGGCGGTCAAGGACCAGGTGCTCGAGGCACTGGATAAAGTCCTACGCCCGGCGGGTATCCTGGTCCGTGCCGACAGCTCGATACGCCGGCTGGAAGGTCTGGAGACATACCAGCAAGAGATTGGCAGTGTGCCCGAGGAGGTTGCCGTCAAAGAACACGGCCTGTCTTTTTCGGTATCCCTGCGGCAGGGGCAGAAAACCGGCTGGTTTTACGATCAGCGCATGAATCGGGCCCGCTTGCGCAACTACGTGCAGGGTAAACGGGTTCTTGATGTGTTCAGTTATGCCGGCGCCTGGGGCTTGCAGGCGGCTGCCGCCGGCGCCGGCGAGGTTCTCTGTGTGGACGCATCGAGCGCGGCCATTGACCGGATTCATGTCAACGCCCAGGCCAATGGTCTGGCTGACCGTGTCGCCAGTGTGGAGGGTGACGCATTTGAAGTGCTCGGTCAGCTGCGGGTGAATCAGGAGAAGTTTGATGTGGTGGTGCTGGATCCACCGGCTTTTATAAAGCGTAAAAAAGATACCAAGGCCGGTGAACAGGCTTATCATCGCCTGAATCAACTGGCTATGCAGGTATTGAAAAAGGACGGGGTGCTGGTATCGGCGTCCTGTTCCCACCATCTCGCCGAATCCCGTCTGCAGACCATACTTCTACAGTCTTCGCGACACCTGGACCGCAGCCTGCAGATTCTGGAGCGCGGTCACCAGGCACCGGATCACCCGCTGCATCCGGCCATTGCCGAAACCGCTTATCTGAAAGCGTTGTTTTGCCGAGTGTTGCCGAGTTAGGATTCCTGTATATACATGCACTGCTGTTCCGTTAAGTTGCATTGAAATCCGGTAGCGTCAACTAGACAAAGCTGATTAAGGTGATAATGGTGCAAAAGCAGGCGCTTTAGGCAACGCGGGACATGACGAATCACAGGTCTAAGCAACAGAGAGTCCCCTCTCCTAGCGGAGGGTGTCGCAAAAGATTGTAGCCCCTTCTCCCTCCGGGAGAAGGCTGGGATGAGGGGGTAAAAAATCAAAGCGTTAGCTTTTCTGATCCCCTCACCCTAACCCTCTCCCGGGGGGAGAGGGGACTTTTACGGCACCCTCCTCCGGGAGAGGGAGTTAAAGAGACGGCAATGATACATATTAGTAAATGAATCAAAGATGTTGATCTATCCTGAAATCAGTCCTGTCGCTGTTTCCCTTGGGCCGGTGGCCATTCACTGGTACGGCCTGACTTACCTGGTCGGGTTTATCGCCGTCTGGTGGTTGGGCGGTATTCGTGCGCGCAAGCCGGATTCCGGCTGGAAAGTGGAGGAGGTCGGTGATCTGCTGTTTTACGGAGCGCTCGGCGTCATTCTCGGTGGCCGCATCGGTTATGTCATCTTTTATAACTTTGGTGCCTTTGTGGATGACCCGCTGATGCTGCTTCGTATCTGGCAGGGCGGCATGTCGTTCCACGGTGGCATGCTGGGTGTGTTCGTTGCGATGTGGTTGTTCGGGCGTAAAACCGGGCGTAGCTTTTTCCAGGTCACCGATTTCATGGCGCCGTTTGTACCGGTCGGACTGGGTGCGGGCCGCATCGGTAATTTTATCAACGGTGAACTGTGGGGGCGGCCGACGGAACTGCCGTGGGGCATGGTGTTTCCGTTCGTGGATAGCCAGCCGCGTCATCCGTCCATGCTCTACGAAGCCCTGCTGGAAGGCCTGGTGCTGTTCGTCATTCTGTGGCTGTATTCTTCCAAGCCACGGCCATTTCGCGCGGTTTCCGGCATGTTTATGCTCTGTTACGGTGTATTCCGTTTCGCCGTGGAATTCGTGCGTGTACCCGATGCGCATATCGGATTCATCGCACTGGACTGGGTGACCACGGGACATGTGTTGTCTGCGCCCATGATCCTGTTCGGCCTATTTCTGCTGACACTGGCGTATTCAAAAAGAGGTAAAGCGTGAAACAGTATCTGGACCTGATGCAGCATGTGCTGGAGAACGGTATACGCAAGGAAGACCGCACCGGGACGGGCACGCTGAGTGTGTTCGGCTATCAGATGCGCTTTGATCTGGGCGCCGGTTTTCCTGCCCTGACGACCAAGAAAGTGCACCTGCGCTCGATTATCCACGAACTGCTCTGGTTTCTGAAAGGCGATACCAATATCAAGTATCTGCGCGATAACGGTGTGAGTATCTGGGACGAGTGGGCCGACGAAAACGGCGACCTCGGGCAGGTGTACGGCTATCAATGGCGTTCCTGGCCGGCGGCCAACGGTAAGCACATCGATCAGATCAGTCAGGTGGTGGATCAGATCAGGGAAACCCCGGATTCGCGACGCATTATCGTCAGCGCCTGGAATGTCGGCGAGATCGGGAATATGGCTTTGCCGCCCTGCCATGCGTTTTTTCAGTTCTATGTGGCAGACGGCAGACTGTCCTGTCAGCTGTATCAGCGCAGTGCGGATATTTTCCTGGGCGTGCCCTTCAATATTGCCTCTTATGCCCTGTTGACCATGATGGTGGCGCAGGCCACCGGTCTGCAGCCTGGCGAATTTATACACACCCTGGGGGATGCGCATCTGTATTCCAATCACCTGGAGCAGGCCAGAACCCAGCTGCAACGTGAAATGCGCGCCCTGCCGGTGATGAAAATCAATCCTGACGTGAACGACATCTTCGCTTTCAGATTCGAGGATTTTGAGCTGATCGATTACCACCCCCATGCGCATATCAAGGCGCCGGTAGCGGTGTAATGCGAATTGCGCTCATTGTGGCGATGGCGGAGAACCGCGTCATCGGTCGTAACAATCAGTTACCCTGGCGTATTCCGGCAGACCTCAGACACTTCAAGACGCTGACCATGGGCAAGCCGATCATCATGGGCCGCAAGACCTATGAATCGATCGGACGGCCGCTGCCGGGCCGTAACAACATCGTCATAACGGGCGACAGCCTTTATCAGGCCGAAGGCTGCCAGGTGGTGCACTCCATCGACCAGGCGCTGGCAGCGGCCGGCAGCTGCGAGGAAGCCATGATCATCGGTGGCGCCAATCTGTACCGGCAAACATTCAAAAACGCCGAGCGTTTATACCTGACACTGGTCAAGGCCGAGCCGGAAGGCGACACCTGGTTTCCCGAGATCGAGTTGCAGCAATGGCGTGAAATCGAACGTGATTCGCATAAAGCCGATGAAAGCAACGAATACGATTACGATTTCGTGATTCTTGACCGCGCCCGGTGACATGCGTACAGGCGAAACTGCAAACTTTCGGTGCAAAGCCCGGCAACCGTCCGTGCTTCATGCTGAGGCAATAACTGTAAGAGCGGGCTCCTACATCATGGATGGTTGCCGTTCTTCCCCGGCTATTATTTTTTGGGTATGCGGACCCCCGGACAATCATATTCAATACGTTGCGCTTTTTTCCTGCCGAGGCGGAACGCAGTCAGCTTTCCGCCCCACAGACAGCCGGTGTCCAGGGCATGAATGCCCGGCGCATCATAGGAGCCCAGTGTTGACCAGTGACCGAACAGGATATTCATGTTACGGCTTTTTCGTTGCTTCCATTCAAACCAGGGTCTCAGGTGTCTTGGCTGGCTGCCCGGCGCTCCCTTCTGCTCCAGTGCCAGGCGCCCGTTCGCATCACAGTAGCGCAGGCGGGTCAGGCAGTTGGTAATAAAGCGCAAGCGGTCCCAGCCTTTTAATTTATCCGACCAGTGGTCGGGATGGTTGCCGTACATGGCTTCCAGGAACTCGATATAACGATCGCTGCGCAGGACCTTGGCCACTTTATTTGCACAGCGT
>Ga0209456_10001584_pt1 | contig 10967 bp, 9 predicted proteins | sample COG_11_FD_184755 | JGI IMG/M metagenome (GOLD analysis project Ga0209456, IMG submission 184755) | Pelagic marine sediment microbial communities from the LTER site Helgoland, North Sea, for post-phytoplankton bloom and carbon turnover... | ecosystem: Environmental > Aquatic > Marine > Neritic...
GCGCCCGGCCCCATCTCGACCAGATGTTCGGCGGAGCGGATGGTCTGTTCGTCGTGCTCGACGACGACCAGCGTGTTGCCGATGTCGCGAAGCTCACCGAGGGTGGCCAGCAGTCGCGCGGCATCTGCAGGATGCAGGCCGGCCGTCGGTTCATCCAGCACGTAGAGAACCCCGGACAGACGCGCACCAAGCTGGGTCGCGAGGTGGACCCTTTGCGCCTCCCCCGCCGACATGGTCGCCGCGCTGCGGTCGAGGCTGAGGTACCCAAGCCCCACCTGCTGAAGGAATGCAAGGCGATCGCCGATCGACTGGACGAGAGGTCGGACCGCTGCTTCGCGTTGCGGCACAACTCGAACCCGGTCGAGCCAGTCAATCAGGGCGCTCGCGTCGAGCGCGCTCACCTCGTGGATCGCCCGACCCTCGATGCGAACCGAACGTGCGTTCTCACTCAGACGCGAACCACGGCAACCCGGGCAAATCTCCATTCGCGCAAACTGTCCAAGCTCCTCGTCGAGGAACTCGAGCACGCGTTCTTCGTCTCCGCCCTCGGCAAGCTTGCGGCGCGCATACTCCTGTGCGCGCCGCTCGAGGCCCGGCAGAATGCCTTCGAATCCTGCACCGCCTTCGAGCGCAACGCGTCGCTGTTTCGGAGCGAGCTTCTCGAAAGGCACGTCCAAGTCCACGCCGGCGGCGCTGATCTTCCCCAGCATCGACCGGTAGTACGCGAGGTTCGGCTTCCCCCAGGCAGCGACTGCGCCCCGCCGCAAGGGGAGGCTTGGCTCTGTGATTGCTAGCTCTTCGGTGAACCGGCGCGTTCGCCCGAGCCCGTCGCAGGTAGGGCAGGCGCCAATCGGAGTGTTGAACGAAAATAGTTGTGGGCTGACCCTCGGAATCGAGGCGTGGCCTTCGAAGCACGCATAGCCTTCCGAGAACCGATGCCGTGCGCCCTCCTGCTCGCGAAGCTCGACCACCCCGCTACTCAACTGGTACGCGAGCTCCACCGCCTCTGCTAGACGCGAGCCGATCCCTTCTCGGACCGACAGACGATCGATCACCACCTCGACCGACACCCCTGCGGGCAGCATTCGGAGATCCTCGAGGTCGACCGCCGCGTCGTCCACACGCAAGCGAACGAAGCCCTTACCGCGCAAGTCCGCAATGAGCTCCTTGGGAATGTCTGCGCCTGCGCGCACAACCGGGGCAAGGACCGAGAACCGTGTGCCTTCCGGGAGCTGCAACGCCTCCTGCACGACCTGCGCAACCGAGTGCGCCGTCAGCCGTTCGCCGCACGCGGGGCAGTGCACTTCCCCGACCGTTGCGAAGAGCACCCGGAGGTAGTCGTTAACCTCCGTCAGCGTGCCCACGGTCGAGCGCGGATTGCGCGAGGGGGCATGCTCTCGCACCGCGATCGCAGGGCAAAGCCCCTCGATGACGTCGACATCGGGACGCCGTAGCTTCGTGAGAACGCGGCGCGCATGGCCGCTCAGCGACTCCACGTATCGCCGCTGGCCTTCGGCGTACAAGGTGTCGAAGACCAGGCTCGACTTGCCGCTTCCGCTCGGCCCCGTGACCACGGTCAGCCGCCCCCTCGGAAGGCTCACCGTCACGTTCTTCAAGTTGTGTTCGCGGGCTCCTCGAATGACGATGTCTGTCGTCATTCCTGCGATCCGCCGGTCAGGCGTTGGGCCGCTCGGATGGCGGCGAGCATTCCGCTGTCGGATGCTGTGCCGGCTTCCGCAGCGTCGTATGCAACGCCGTGGTCGACACTCGTCCGAACGAACGGCAGGCCCCAGGTCACATTCACCGCCTCCCCCCAATCGAGAATCTTGGAGGGAATGGTGGCCTGGTCGTGGAACATCGCTACGACCCCGTGCGCCCTCCCGTCGGCAGCATAGCGGAACGCGGCTTCCGCCGGCGTCGGGCCCAGCAGCTCCACCTCGCCAGTCGAGTACGGCGCTTCTTCTCGAAGGTCGTCGAGCGTAGGACCAATCGTGGTTTCTTCTTCGGTCCCTAGCAGGCCGGCCTCCCCGGCGTGAGGGTTGAGGCCGGTGACTTGAATCTGCAGCGGCTTCATTTCCGGCAGCCATCTGCGGAGCGCATCGGTCAGGTGCCGCACCGTCCGTTCGATGTGCTCGCGCGTCACCGTCGACGGCACCTGCTTGATCGGCCAATGGGTCGCTACGAGCGCAACCTTGAGGCGTGGCCCGAGGAACATCATCGTCACGTTCTCGACGTGGACGCCTGCGCGACGAGCGAGATGCTCCGTCTGTCCGCGAAACGGCACGCCCGACAGGCTCACGGCCTCCTTGCTCACCGGTCCTGTCACGATAGCACGCGCCGTACCGTCGATCGCAGCGTCGCAAGCCGCCTCGAGCGCTTCACACTGCACGCCGCCACCGTCGATCGTGGCCGCCCTCGCCTGCACCATCGTCAAGGGCCAATCCGCCACATGCACCAGCCCGACCTCACCCGGGCTCAAGCTTCCCCCATCGGCGGTGTCGACGCGCTTGACCGCCTCGAAACCATACCGTCTGAGCGCGCGCTCCATCCACGCTGCGTCCCCGTACACGAACGCCCGATCTGTACCCAAACCCCGAGCCAACGCCGCCGCTGTCACTACAGGACCGACGCCTGCCGGGTCACCTGCCGAAATCGCGAGCGGCGCGAGCATCACGGTTCCTTCATCTTGTACCCGACGCCGCGAACAGTCTCTAGGTTGTTCACCGAGTGGCCGAGCTTCATTCGCAGACGCCGAACGTGAATGTCCACAGTTCGGCTGCTTCCGTAGTAGTCGACCCCCCAGACGCGCTCGAGGAGCTGGCGCCGCGAGAACACCCGGCCGCGGTTCTGGCAAAGGAAGCTGAGAAGGGCGAACTCCTGATGGGTGAGCTGCCGGGACCGGCCGTCGATCGTGACCTCGTGGGCGGCGAGGTCGATGCAGAGCGGCCCCATCTTGATTCGCTCCTGCTGGGCAAAATCGCTTCGGCTCCATTCGATTCGCCGAATGCGCATGTAGAGCTCTGCGGGCACGTAAGGCATCAGGGCAAAATCATCGAACCCGTCGCCCGCGTCGAGGCGGGAAAGGGCATTGAGGGTGACCCCGATCAGGACCGGGACCTCTTGCAGGGGCTCCACCGCGCGCACCCGGACCAGGGCGGCTCGTCCGGCGTCGGCTTCCTCCCCGGCCTCGATCAGCACGGCGGCCGGCGGATTGCTGATCAGCTCCTCAGTGTCCAACCGATCCCAAAGGTTGGCCGTCTGGACCTCGCAGCCGAGCTCGTGAAGGCACGCCACGGCGCTCCCTTCGCGCTCTTCGAGGCCCTCACGCCCGATGACGAGAATCCACACCGGCGGTTCCTACAACGGGGGCCAGAACGGTGCCAGCCGGGGATGCGACTTCGCCTTCAATCCCGGTTATCATGGCTGAGCGCACTAACGGGATCACGTGGCTACGAAGTATTGGAAAGTCGAAATCAGTCGACTCGGCGCGTCGGACCCGCTGTTCTTGGGGACCGTCGAGGCGGCGAGCTGGCCGGCCGCCCTACAGCTAGGTCGTGCCAAGATCGGAGAGTCGGGTGGTGTTCCGGCGGGCGCGAGCTGCAACGTCAATCCAAACGGGACCGTCACGATCCAGGATGCACGAGAACGCCGGCGCTACCAGATCGTCCCCGCCGCCGCGCCAGCAGCACCGCCTGGCACCAAGCGGCCAGTGCCAAGCAGGCCCGAGATGCCGGCTCTGGCACCCGCCCCGAAACCAGCCGTCGCGACGAACGGCTCCTCGCGGCAGAGCACGCCCCCACCCTCGCCCGAGGCTGTGCGGCAGCGCCGCTCGAGCGCACCGCGGCCCACCAGCCCACCGCCTGCCACGGTCGAAAACAAGCTGATCTTGTTGGCCTCGAGAGACGAGAAGCCTACGGGCTCGAGCCCGATTCATTTCCGCGAGCGCATGTACGCCGTGCCGGTTCCTCTGCAGCCCGGCACCGGTGAGAAGCTCGCCACCAAGCTCCTGCGTCGCGTGCAAGACGAGATCAGCAAAGAACGGGGCGCGAAGTTCATCCGTATCGAGCTGTTCGATCACATTTGGAAAAGCACGCCAGAGCACGCGCCGGTGGTCCGCATCGAGTGGAAGGACTGGAACAAGAGCATCGAGATCGACTTCCCGCTCGAAGAGGAAACGCGCCACTCCGAAGCGCCGAGAGTCAGCAGCGTGCCCCCGCCTCCAACCGAGGACCGCCTCGCTGTCGCGTTCGAAGCCTGCCATGATTTGCTGTTCCTCAAGAACCGCGCCGAGGCGCTGGAGTTCGCGGTGCACCTTCTCGAAGAGTTGGTTCCCTCGGAAGCGACGGCGGCGTTCCTGCTGGACATCAACACCGATGAGTTCCGAGTGGTAGCCGCGCGGGGTATCGGCGCACGGGCGCGACAAGGCCAGGCGCTGCCCTCTTCTTCAGGCCTCCTAGCCGCGGCAAGCGGGCTCGCCGAACACGCGGTGCTAGTCCTCGCAGACGCCGCAGCAGACCCACGCTACGACGAACAGATCGACGGCATCCCCGGCCTAGACGTCCGCGCCCTCCTCTACCGCCCTCTGGTTCACCGAGGCCGAATGTTCGGCGTCCTGCAGCTAGCCAACGGCGTAGCCCGCAAAATGTTCACCGAATCCGACTGCGAAGTAGTCGACTATGTGACCCAGCAGCTGAGCGCATTTGTCGCGCGCGGCGCATCAATGCCCAAGGCGGCAGCAGCCGTTCAGAACAGCCGCTAACTCGAAAAGCAGCGCGACGCCCCATCACTGGCACTGGCACTGGCACTGGCACTGGCGGAATTAACCCTTTCAAAAAGGGGACTGTCCCCTTTTCTCTGACACGGTCTCGGGCCTACTGACTCGGGCCTTCGGTCTCGGTATCGGAACCGGCCTCGGATGCCCCCTCAGCTAGCAATCTCTTGATTCGCTCTTCCAATTCGGCGGCGTCCTTCTTGCGGAAGCCTTCGTGGACGTATCGGATCTTGCCGTCTCTGGCGATGAAGTAAGACGAGGGCATCGTTTCGGGTTCGTACTTCGATGCGACGTTGAGTTTGCGGTCGTGGATGATGCGGAAGGTGACCGGCGTGCCCCTCAAGAAATTGTTCATCTTCTTCACGTTGTTGTCGATGTTGACGCCGACAATCACCAGGCCGTCCTGGGCGTACTTCTTGTGGAGCTCCTCGAGGACCGGCATCTCCTGCTTGCACGGGCCGCACCAAGACGCCCAAAAATCTACGAGCACGACCTTCCCTTTCAGCTCATTCAGATCGACTTTCTTCCCAGCCTGATCCGGCATGTCGATCGCAGGCGGGTCATCGCCGGAAGTGAGTGCGCTCGCGGTCGAGGCGATGAGAAGAGCGACAGCTAGCGCGCCGAGCAGTGTCTTCATCCGGTTTCGACGCAAGCGGTGCGCCGGCGATTCACTGGTCGAGCTCTTCGCGAACATAGGCGCCCAGCTGATCGGGTGGGAACACGAAACGGCGATCGTTCACGTAGATCGATGGAGTCGAATCGACGCCCGCTGCATGTCCCTCCGCGATGTCTGCGTCGATCTTCTTTTCCGTATCTTTGGACTGCATGTCGGCCTTGAACCGCTTCATGTCGAGGCCGATCTGCTGCGCGTAGTCGTCGAGGTTGGCGGTTTGCAGGTCGTCTTGGTTCTTGAAGAGCAGGTCGTGCATCTCCCAGAACTTGCCCTGCTTGTCGGCTGCGACGGTGGCCTTGGATGCCTCACGCGCCTTTGGGTGCCCGGGCAGAGGGTACTGCTTGAAGACCAGCTTCACCTTACCGTTGGACTCTTCGACGACCTTTTTGAGGTAAGGCGAGGCCGTCTTGCAGTGCGGGCACTGAAAGTCGCTGAACTCGTAGATGGTGACCGGCGCCATCGGGGAGCCCCGAAGCGGCGAATCGTGCGAGGTGAGCTTTTCGATCCGGGTGTCTTCGCCGTAGCGAACGCGGTAGATGTCGCGGATCTCGTCACGCGAGTACCCGTCATCCACCAGGCGGGCGAGGAATCGCGCCGCGGGCACGCACCGCTTGCACTGCCTGCTTTCGACGATGCAACGGGCCACGCTCACCGGCTCGCCACATGGCGACAAGAGCTCGTTGACCATGTCGATCCAGATGCCCTCGGCGAACTCGTCGAGCGCACTCGTGTCCACCTGCGGCAAGCTGCGAACCGGCCCCTTGGAAGCCCCGGGCGCGGGCTTGACTGTCGGAGAGCCTTGTTTGGGGCCGCTATCCGCTTCCGTCGAGCGCTCACAGCCGAGCAACGCGAAAACCAACAAAACGCACAGTGCCATCCAGCGCATGGGGAAGCCGATCCTAGCAGAGATTCTGGGGGGTGCCGTAGGGCTACGAATCGCTGTAGCTGGTGAGCTGAGCCCGAACGATGTCCTCATTGATGCCCGTTCGGATGTATTCCTTGAGACAATCCGCAATGGTTACCATCAGGTCATCCATTCCGTTGTCCTCGATCAGCCTGGACAGAAGGGCCCTAGACTCGCGGCTGTCTTCATCGCGCAAGAACTTCCGGACTTCCTCGATTGTGATTCCGCCCTGGAAGTCGATGTAAGCGTTTTCCATGAGGTACCGCGCAAGCTCGTTCACATGACCCTCCGTCTCACCGTAATTCGGTCATCTATTAGACACCCGAATGCCGAAACGGCAAGCGATAAAGGTCCTCGCCGGGCCCGAGCCTGCTTTTCTAGACCTCCGGCTCGTGTAATCGTGCCCGGCTATGGAGCCCAGGACCCATCTCCGAGCCGATCCCCGCTTCTCCGGCACTGCGATCGAGCTGGGTGAGGGATCCGCGCGGGTGGCCCTCGAGGCCATCGACTCCATGGTCGTGGACGCGCACGGGCTGATTCACGGCGGGTTCATCTTCGGTCTCGCCGACTATGCGGCGATGCTGGCGGTCAACGACCCCAACGTGGTCTTGGGAGCGGCGGAGACCCGGTTCCTCAAGCCGGTTCGCCTCGGCGACCAGTTGATCGCGAGCGCGCAAACGATCGATGCGCTTGGCAGGAAGTACCAGGTGCGCGTCGAGGCCACGGTGAACGCCGAGAAGGTGTTTGAAGGGACGTTTACCTGTTTCGTGCCCGAGCAACACGTGCTCGGGGAAGTTGGGAGTAAGTAATGGCAGACGACGGCGGCGCGATCATCGGACGGATCCTCGCATCTCGCGGCGTGAAGCAATTGTTCACTCTGTGTGGTGGACACATCTCACCCATTCTCGTCGGCGCAGAGGCCAACGGCATCAAGGTCGTCGACGTGCGCGACGAAGTGAGCGCGGTCTTCGCTGCAGACGCGGTCGCGCGCATGACCGGCGTCCCCGGCGTTGCGGCAGTGACCGCCGGGCCAGGCGTGACGAACACAGTCACGGCGGTGAAGAACGCACAGCTGGCTCAGTCCCCGCTCGTGATCTTCGGCGGCGCGGCGGCAACGCTACTCAAAGGCCGCGGCGCGCTGCAGGACATCGACCAGATTTCGCTGATGGAGTCGATCACCAAATGGGCGGTCTCGATCAAGAAGGTCAACAGCATTGGGCCGACGGTAGAGAAGGCCTTTGATCTCGCCCAGGACGGGGTTCCGGGGCCGGTCTTCATCGAGGTGCCGATCGACGTCCTCTATCCCGAGGAGATGGTCCGCGATATGTTCATGAAGGAGAGCGGCGTCAAGGACGGCAAGAACCTCGGCTCCAAGGCGCTCGAGCTCTACATGCGTGGCCATTTGTACCGGCAGTTCCACCAGCCCCATGTGAGTATCGTCCCGCCGATTCGCGAATCCCTCCCCCCAAAGCCGAGCACCAAAAGCCCCCACGTCGCCAAGGTCGCTTCGCTCCTGCGCACCTCCGAGCGGCCGGCGCTGGTCATCGGCAGTCAGGCGCTGGTCAACTGCCGCGACGCTGCCCCGATCGTAGACGCTGTGCGGGCCCTGGGGGTCCCGACTTGGCTTGGAGGCATGGCGCGAGGCTTGCTCGGCCGGCACAGCGACATTCAGTTTCGCCACAAGCGAAGCGCTGCGCTCAAGGAGGCCGATCTGGTCATCGTCGCGGGCTTCCCTTTTGATTTCCGTCTCGGCTACGGGCGAAGTATCTCGAGCCGGGCGACACTCGTCGCTGCGAACCTCAGCTCGAGCGAGATGCGGAAGAACCGACGGCCCGAGATTCCCGTTCATATGCACTCGGGCGAGTTTCTGCGAGAGCTCGCGAGTGCGGTGGGCGGAGGGCTTGATCCCTGGAGCGATTGGTTCGATACGCTTCGGGCCCGCGAGGTCGGGCGTGATGACGAGATCAACGAGCAAGCGCGAGCAGCCACGGATCTCGTCAACCCCCTTCAGCTGTTTCAGCGCATCGAAGAGAAGATGGCGGACGACGCGGTGCTCGTTGTCGATGGTGGGGACTTCGTTGCCACAGCGTCGTACATCTTGCGACCGCGACGGCCCCTCTCATGGCTCGACCCAGGCGTGTTCGGCACACTTGGCGTCGGTGGCGGGTTTGCCGTTGGCGCATCGTTGGTTCGGCCTGGCAAGGAGGTCTGGCTGATCTACGGCGACGGGTCTTGCGCCTACAGTCTCGCAGAAATGGACACCTGCGTCCGACACGGACTTGCTCCGATCGCGGTGATCGGAACCGACGGTTCCTGGTCACAAATTGCCCGCGAACAGATCCCGATGCTCGGCACAGACGTCGGGACGGTCCTGAATCGGACCGCCTACCACGAGGCGGCGCAAGGGTACGGCGCGGTCGGGCTTCTCCTAGACGACCCGTCCAAAATCGACGCCACGCTGGAAGAAGCCAAGGCGCTCGCCGCAGCCGGCAGGCCGGTCGTGATCAACGTGCACATTGCCGCCACCGACTTTCGCAAGGGTTCCGTTTCGGTTTAGAGACGATGGCCACTTGGCGACAACGACGCAGGGCACAGCGCCGGCTCAAGGACGAGGTCGGCCTCTGGTACCACCCGCAATACAAGGTCGAGGCGCTCGCCGAAACCGCGCGCGTTCCGGGTGTCGAAGTCGCGCGAGGTGAAATGATCCTCGGAACCCTCGGCGCCGAGGGTCTGATAGGCCCCAAGCTGGTGCGCCCTGCTCCCTTGATCGCCTTGACGGACCTCGCGAAGGCTCACTCCGAGACCTACCTCGATCAGACGGCCCGCCCCGATTATCTGGGCCGTATCTTCGGGCTCGAGCCGCACTTCATCGACCCAGACCCGATCCTGATCGCCCAGCGTCGACAGGTCGGAGGCACGGTCGAAGCGGCCCAGTGGGCGATCGGCGGCAAAGATCGCGTGGCCTTCAACATCGGGGGCGGCTTTCATCACGCCGAGCCAGAGTCGGGAATGGGGTTCTGTGTGTACAACGACGTTGCGGTAGCGATCGCCTCCTTGCGCGACGACGGCTTCGACCTTCCGATTGCCATCGTCGACCTCGACTACCACCAGGGCAACGGCAACATCGTCACGTTCGAGGACGACAAGACGGTCTGCACCTACTCGATTCACGGCTCGGTTTGGAGCCACGTCGAGGCCGCGGCAGACAAGCAGTTTCTCATGCCCTCCGAGACCGACGACGAAGCGTACTTGCACGAGCTCCGAGAAACGCTGCCCGGAATGCTCGATGCAATCGATCCTGGACTGCTCTTCTACGTCTCTGGAAACGACGTTCTGAAGGGAGATCCTCTCGGCGAGTTCATGCTGACCCGCGAGGGTGTGCTCGAGCGCGATCGCTTCGTGATCGAGATGGCGCGCAAGCTCGAGTGCCCCGCCGTCGTGACGCTCGGCGGCGGCTATAGCGACGACGCCTGGCGTTCCTCGACAGACTTCATCCGTTGGCTCCTGACCGACGAAGCGAAGGTGACCGAAGAACCCAAGACGAGCGTCTACGAGCAGTACGCTCAGATCGCCCAGGAGCTCGACCCATACGACCTGCAGCGCCCGAGCGGGGAATGGGAGCTCAGCGAGGCCGACCTGATGGGAGACCTGGCCGGTCCGGGATACCGAGGGACACGGATCCTCGGCTACTACTCACGGCACGGCATCGAGTTCGCGCTGGAGAAATACGGACTGGCAGACGAAATCCGCAAGCTCGGCTTCGCCCAGCTTCGACTGACGGCCGATCCGAGCGATCCCGAGCGCCAGCACCTCACGGTGCACGGAACCAAGGGCGGCGAGGAGCACCTTCTGGTCGACCAAGTGATTCGGCGCGTGGTGCGCCCAGCCCCGGAGGGCCTCGAGCCGCCGGATGAAATCGAGCTGCTCTACGTCGAGTGGATGATGCTCCAGAATCCGACAGAAGAATTCTCGCTGCGCCATCCACAATGGCCTGGGCAGGACCATCCAGGCCTAGGCATCGGGGAGCAGGCCATGCACATGCTGTTTCAAGGCGCGACCCGGCTGGGGCTCGACGGCTTGGCCCACCACCCCTCGCGCTACCACATCGCCTTCATTGGAGGGGCGCAGTCTTTCTTCCTCGATCCGGAAATCCAAGGTCGCTTCGAAGCGATCCGGGAGGTGCTCGCGCCGCTCGATCTGGCGGAGGCTGCCTGGAAGATGGAACGCGGCGAGGTGTGCTGGTCCGACGGCGAGCCGGTCGAGTGGATCGCCGAGGACATCGTCATCCCCGCGAGCGAACGGCTCTTCTCCTATTTAGGCTCGGTCCACTACCAGCAACCCCGCGCCGAAGCCCTGGAACGTGCCAGGGAACGCGGCATAGTCTTCGAGCCGACTCGCAGAACCTAGCGGCGTGCCCACTCGAGAACCCGCCTTAAAACAGCACGGCGCCCCGCAGAAGCGAGGCGCCGTGGTTAGAGGGTTCGTAAGCCGAGTTTTGTAGCCCGCGCTCGTCGCCGAGATGCGGGTCGTGATCATTCTTCTGGGACCGATGTCGCCATCGGCCTCGAGCGACGCTACCCGGAGACTCGGGCGGGACCACCCTCAACGCCTCCCTATTT
>Ga0209456_10001585_pt1 | contig 10963 bp, 11 predicted proteins | sample COG_11_FD_184755 | JGI IMG/M metagenome (GOLD analysis project Ga0209456, IMG submission 184755) | Pelagic marine sediment microbial communities from the LTER site Helgoland, North Sea, for post-phytoplankton bloom and carbon turnover... | ecosystem: Environmental > Aquatic > Marine > Neritic...
AGTGTTTTCGGTTTCGTCCTTTGAGCGCCAACTCATGATAATGCACCAACACATGGAACATCAGTGGGCGGCTTCTAAATACCGTTCGGCATCAATCGCGGCCATGCAACCGGAACCTGCAGCGGTAATGGCTTGTCGATAGTTGGAGTCCTGCACATCGCCTGCCGCAAACACCCCGGGGATATTCGTCGTGGTGCGATAGGGTTGGGTGCGAATATAGCCTGCCTCATCCATATCAATTTTTCCCTTGAATAAACCGGTGTTGGGGGTATGGCCGATGGCGACGAAGACTCCAGATAAGGAGAGGTCTTCTGTTTGATTGGTTTGGATATTGCGTAGTCGGATGCCGGTCACCACTTCATCACCGATGATTTCTTCCGGGCGGCTATTCCATTGAAAGGCAATTTTTTCATTTTTCATCACACGGTCTTGCAGGATTTTGGACGCCCGTAATTTATCGCGCCGATGAACGAGAGTGACTTTTGAGGCGAATTTTGTGAGGAATATGGCTTCCTCGACGGCGCTGTCCCCACCGCCCACAACCGCAATTTCTTTTCCACGAAAAAAGAACCCGTCACAGGTTGCGCAAGTAGAGACCCCGTGCCCCATCAAGCGACTTTCGGATGGCAAACCCAGTAAATTGGCCGACGCACCTGTTGAAATAATCAACGTTTTTGTTTCAAGGGTTTCTTCGCCATCTACGGTGATGCGAAAGGGTTGTGACTGCAGGTCCACTTCCGAGACATGCCCATGTCGAAATTTCGTCCCAAACCGTTCAGCTTGTGCACGCATGTCTTGAATGAGTTGTGGCCCCATGATTCCTTTGGGAAAGCCCGGGAAGTTTTCCACGTCCGTGGTCAAGGTCAGTTGCCCACCGGGTTGTGAGCCATCAATTAACAGGGGTGAGAGATTTGCTCTGGCGCTATAAACGGCAGCGGTGAGTCCTGCTGGTCCGGAACCAAGGATCAAAACATCATGTACCATTGAATGACTCCTTTACCAATTTATGTATACGAACAAGATGATAGGGTTGTTGTGCGCAGAATCAAGTTGGAGATCGCTTAGGACCTCGCTGGCGAGCTTCTTTTTGATAAGTTCTATACAATGATTCCACCACAACGCGCAACCGAGGACGAGGCCACGTTCCATCTAGTACCGTATCAGCATACTGAAGTTTTTGGCGGAGTGGCATTTGTTGCCTAATGCGTCGCAGCGCTTCGGTTTTAGTGAGGCCATCTCGATAGCAGACGCGAGAAATTTGGGTGGAACGGTCCGCCTTGACCACAATCACATGATCCATTCTTCGGTGTGCTCTGGCCTCAATTAATAAGGCTGCGTCATAAATAATCACAGCCTGAGGAAAGGTCTTGCCAATGATTTTCGTCCGTATCGCTTGCTCGCGAGCCACACGAGGATGAATGATATTTTGAAGGATTTTCAATTTTGAAGGGTCGTGAAACACCACTCGGGCAAGAGCTTGCCGATTTAGGGTTTTATCGGAATGAAAGACATCGATTCCAAATTGTTGTTTAATCTCTTTCCAGGCAGGTTTTCCAGGTTTGACAACATCCCGAGCCAGTTGGTCCGCATCAATGACTTTCGCCCCACAATCTTGAAAAAGGCCCGCTATTGTTGTTTTTCCAGCACCCAAACCACCGGTTAATCCCACCACCACCATGCCCAACCATAGCATAGGGGATAGGAGGCAACAATTAAATGGAGAAAAAATTTGTTCAAGCTTGACCCTGCTGAATATCATCAGGTATGTGAGTAAAGGGACCCATGAATAGCGGTCAATTTTTACCCACTCCAATCAGTGCATGATGAGAAAAGACGACATGAATTTATACCGTTTTCTAATGGCAACGAGAGCGTGTTTTTTTTGTCTGGTTGGCTTATTTATCCTGCAAGGGGGCCTGTGTCTGGAGATAGCCCAAGGCGAGGAAACTTCTTCCACGGCACCGAATGCCAGCGTATGGCAGGTGGCTTTGGATGGATCCGGCCAATTTACCTTGATTCAAGAAGCGATTGATCAAGCCGCATCCGGTGACACGATTTTGATTAAAGCCGGGACCTATGCCGAAGATGTGACGGTTCATAGCAAAGACCACCTGACTATTATTGGTGAAGGGCTTGACCGGGTGTTTATTACTGGAGAGAAACGGGTTGGATCGTTACATATTGGGAAATGGCCGTATGGAGCAACCAATGTCACCATTCAAGGGTTGACGGTTTCTCAACATGGTGGGTTGGGTGTTGGAATTTTTAATGGAAGCGGCGTTCATCTCAAGCAGATTCATGTGAAAGGGATGGTGTTTAGTCAACAAGTTCAGGGGGTCCACATCGAAGACTGTATCATTGAGCACAGTGAGACAACGGGTGTGGCCTTTGCGAATTCTTCGGGTACGCTTGTTGGGAATAGGATTCATCACCATGACCATGGTATCGCTCTTGGAGGAAATTCTGAGGTGGCTCTTCGGCAAAATGTGATCTCTGATAATCTCTTTGAGGCCGTGCTTATGACTGATCAATCCAAAGCCACGGTCATTCAGAATACGTTTGTGCGCAATGGAGGCGGCCTGGCCTTTCATGATAAGGCAGAGGGTGTTGTTCGCGGGAATATTGTTGGGCATAGCAAGGTTGGATTCTTGTTTGCTCCTGAAAGCCACACGACATTGGCGTTCAATGCCCTCTATGACAATCAAGGCGATTATCTGTTACAGGGAACCCCTCAAATTCCTATCCCTCAGCGTGCCGGGAAGACCGATGTAAGTTTGGCTCCTGGTTTTGTGAACCCTCAAGAAGGTGACTTTCGTTTGCGCCATGATTCCTCGTTACTCCACATCGGGGAATTTCCTTATTTGGGCGCACTTCCCCCCCTTTCTCCTCAAAAATAATTCGCATATTTTCCTTTTCCTTGAACTTTGACGGGTTTTGAGTCGGGTCCCTTGTCTCAATGGGAAATGAGAGGACAGGAGGCAACTCCTGAAGTGACGGACCGCTAGGAGGATGGTTTTGGTCGAAGGATTAGGCGGGAATGCTCAGCGTCTAAAGTAACCAAGAAATGCTTCAGAAAAGACATCCCTAACAACCCTTCGATCTGCTCGGGAATATCAGGGAGATCATGGATGGCCACCGCGACATTGTGGGCTTGGACATTTCCCACAGTAAGGGATGAAAGGTAGTTCATATTGACTTGTACAGAGCCACCTGCGGTGTTGACGGTGAGCAGTTCATTATCGGTCGTGCCAAGAAGGCCAAGATCGATGGCGATGTTTGTCGACAGGACTGTCATTGAAGCCCCTGTATCCACAATGAGATGAGCCGTACGTTCCTTATTCAGATTAACTTGAACAACAAACGATCCTCCGATTTTTTCGAGAGGAATAGTCATGTCGCTATCTTGGCTTGAGTCTTGGTTGGATTCTTGGGCAAACGATGTATCTGAATATTCGGAAGAATTTTGTGGAAATTCGGTATGGGGCACGCTCTGGCCACCAGTAGGTTGTGGGGGCTTTCCGGGAACCTGGGGGGCGGACACGATTGAAGATTCTAGTCGGGAACAGCCTTTTAGTTGAGCGGGATTGTCCGTTAATATGCTTGTTCCTGATTGATCCTGGCAACGATACAACGCACTGAATCCTGGAGAGAGCCACAACACTGTTTGAGCTATTACGATCAAAAACAGCCACATCCTCTTCTGAGGATGATGGCGATTACTGGGATTGCGTTTTGCTAAAGCCATGGGAAATCATACCAGGCTGATGGGGAAAAGAGCTATGCCGAGGATTAGCTTCAAGTTTCAGGTGTTAAGGGAATTGTGGCTTGAACCTGATTGCCGGTTTCCAAAATTTGAGTGGAGAGCACAATTGTTTCAGGTTCAATTTTGTTGACTTGGACTTGGCCTTCCATCATTTCCCCTTGCTTGACAATATAAATGGCTTGGCCATTGGTGAGAAACGCCTGACTTTCCCCTCCTTTAGTCAGATACCCCAGAAATCGAAATTTGTTCAGTTGTTGCCGTGCTCGCTGTGCGGCCAAGTCTGAAGGAGAGGGACCTGGTGGTACAGGAGAAGGAGGTGCGATGGTTGGTCGGGAAGGTGTGGTGATCGGAGTTTTTTGCTTAGCAACAACCTTCTGCAATCCAAGCGGGGCAAAGATATTGCGAGGTTGCGAAAATGCCACGATTTGTCTGGAATTGGGAAACGATTGGTCTAACGAGAGATCTTTTACAGAGGGCAGCCTCGAGTTGGTCTGTTGCAGGGTTGAGGAGTTATCAGTGGAACTCGATTCTGAAGAATCAGACATTTGGTAAACGGATAAGCCCCCCCAGGCCACAAATAATCCGACCAATACCAATCCTTTTTGTTGGTTCGTCATCAGGCTTTTGTTTTCTTAAGGATTTTTGGGAATTCTTTCAAAAAGGTTGATACCGTAATTTTAAAGAGTACCCCATTCTTTTTTTTCGAACTTTCCACCGATAATTTTTCGATAAACAGATACGGCCATCGTTTTTCCAGTTCGTAAATGAATTTTCTGATAGCCTCATAGTCCCCTTGGGCTTCAAAGGCAAATGTGCCTTTGGCTGCTAATTGATGGGTGAGCGGTTTAAAATCATATCCCATGCCAGGAATTTGTACGTGGTTTCGTTTGGCTAGATCCGCGATGTCTAAGCTGAGATCCATAAATTCTTGATAATCTGAAAGGGCTTTCCAGGTCGTTGAGATGATTCCTTGAGCATGTTGGGCAGCTTGGGTTTGTGCCTGAGTCTGTTGCGCAGCTTGAAGTTGTGACCTCACTTGGGCTAATCGATCTTGTGCAGGGTGGAACATGAGGCCAAACATTCCAACAGAAGACAGTACGGCTAACACCGTAATGATAAACAATGGCATGAGATGCCGTGAAATCAGGAGCGTGGTTTTAGACTGCTGGAAAAGGTTCATGGATATCATGGTGAGTTAGGACTTGCTCATTTCTGAAAGTGGATACGTCGGATCATAGGAAACTTTCATGGAAAAAACGATAAACGATTGATTGGTCGTACCTGGCCTTTTCTTCTTGGCATGTTGAGTCAAAATCACATCCTGAAAGGCTTGATGCTTTTCGAGTTGATGAATTAAACGGGTTAAATCCTGAAGGGATTCGGCTGAGCCATTGAGCAACACGGTATTTGTTTTTTCATCAAGAGAAACGGTGCTCATCATCAAGCTTTTCGGGACGGCAGACTCTAAGTCTGTCAGCAATTGTGTCCAAGAAAACCCGACACGTTCTCTCACTTGCTTGACAAACGAGATGTGCTGGGGAATCTTTTGTATAGCGTGATCTGATAAGTCGATTCCCGTTGTTTTTCCTTGATCCACAACCTGCTTCGTGTGGGTGGTGATTGTGTATGTTTGGTCGGCCACGGCATCAATCTTTTTGTGCAGGGTTGTGCTTGCCCACCAAAAATAAATGGTGACAGCAAGCCCTCCAACGGTGAGAAGCATAAGTCCAAGCTGCGCTAACCTGAGATGATTGAGGCCCGGCGCGGATAGATTAATATGAACTCGGGGAACCATTATGCCACCCTTAAGCTGGCATAGCCGGGTAGGGCAGACCAGATAGATGATTCCTGAACGAAGCGGCTTTCTCGTTTATTGAAATGCGTGGGATAGGAGAGTTGAGTGACCTGAATGTCAGAAACACTTAATCCGCTTACTTTGGCCGTTTGTTGAAGGTGCTCGGATGCGGGAAGCAGCATATCCACATGTTCAAGGTCGCTCACAACGAAGAGATTTGCGAGAGAAGGGGTTGAGTCATTTTGTGAGAATGTTTCTAAATAATATTGAAGTGTTGCCAAGATTTCTTTCTCTACTTTTGTTGCTGTATAGGAAGAGTATGGATGCGTTGAGCTATCTCCGTTGCGAATATCTGGGGGATCGATAACCTGTTGGGCATCTTCTTCACCTTTTGGAAGCACGTTTCCCTGTTTTTCTGATCCAGATGTCGATGAGTCCCATGGTGCATGGCTTGAATCTGGTCGAATTGTGATGGCTTTTGTGCGGACAAAAATTGGGCACCCTTCATGAAAGGCAAAAAACGTGAATCCCCAATGGCTAATAAAAAGAAACATGCCTCCAGAAGATGGGTTGGTCGTGCGTCGGTCTTCTATCTCTAATATATCTTGCATGGTGCGTTGATATAAATCAAAAATATCTAGGCCGGAAATACTTACGGAAACCGGCATGAGATTGAGGTCTAGGCATGCACGTTCATATTGCTCGACAATTTCATTGCGAATAGCCATTCCTAAGACAGTCACTTTTTCTGGATTTTCTTTTTTTGACGAGTTTGCAAGGGATGTTGGGACATAGACGGCATAAGACAAGCGTGATTGCCCTGTATCTAATTTTAAGTCTTGTTGAAACCGCCAATTCAAAAGAGCCGTCTGTTCTTTTTTTTTGGTGGGAAATGTAGAAAAATCGAACACGCTGGTACGGGCGCAGAGATCGGGAAGGCTAAGGGAAATGGAAGTGGGTTTTTTGAGGGGTTCGGCCAAGATGCGTAATTGTTCAACGAACGTTTCCATATTTTCAATGTTGGGTTTGGCTGAAGATAGACGAATCACGCCGGAAGGCAGTGAAACCCTTTTGACTCCTTGAAACGTGGTTCTCCGCCAAGAATTTTTAACTTCAACCAAATGCAGGGCTTCTTCCGATATGGAAAGAGCCACGCTGGGTTGCTTAATTGGGAGCAAGTTCATGACATATCTTCCACGGGAGTCACTCGATTGATTTCTTTGAGGGTACTTTCACCTCGGTACACTTTTCCCAATGCAGCCTGACGCAAGGAAGTCATGCCTTGTGCCATAGCGGCCACACGAATTTCAGAAGATGTTTTTCCAGCTAAAATCATTTCTTTGATGGAATCGGTCATATCTAAAAATTCTGTAATGGCTTTTCGACCTTTGAAGCCTAATCCATTGCATTCATTGCAGCCTTTGCCTTCAAAGAATGTTTGATGCTTCACCGTTTCGTAATCAATGCCGGATTCCTGACATTGATCAGGGTGAATTTCAACGGGTACTCGACAATGGGGGCAAATCGATCGCACAAGACGTTGTGCAAGAATACAACTCAACGATGCGACGAAATTGTAAGATTCAATGCCCATATTGACAAACCGACTAATGACATCAAAGGCATTATTGGCATGGACGGTTGTAAAGACCAAATGGCCAGTTAAGGCCGATTGAATAGCGATTTGCGCGGTCTCGAGATCACGAATTTCTCCCACCATGATTTTGTCGGGGTCGTGCCGCAAAATAGAACGAAGTCCTCGAGCAAAGGTTAGGCCTTTTTTCTCGTTGACAGGAATTTGCACGATGCCTTTCAGTTGGTATTCGACGGGATCTTCAATCGTAATGATTTTATCTTCATCGCTATGAACTTCATTTAAGGCCGCGTAAAGGGTGGTTGTCTTCCCACTGCCGGTGGGACCCGTGACGAGGATCATGCCATAGGGGCGCGTGATCGCTCGTCGAAAACGCAGGAGGTCTTCGCCTGTGTACCCCAAGGCTTCCAGTCGAAGACCTTGGACGCCTGCCGAGACATGCTGCTTGTCCAAAATCCTAATGACGACGGATTCCCCATAGACACTGGGAAGAATAGAGACCCGAAAATCAATCGTTCGCTGATTAAGCAGTAATTTAAACCGGCCATCTTGTGGAGTGCGACGTTCCGCAATATCCAGCTCTGACATGATTTTGAGTCTGGAGATCAAGGAGGGGTGAATTCCCGTATCGAAGGGCTCCATCGCTAAATAGAGCACGCCGTCAATGCGAAATTTGACTTCAACCGTCCGCTCAGTTGGCTCGATATGAATATCGCTGGCCTGTTTTTGTAGGGCCGTTAAAATAATGGTGTTGACGAGTTTGACGACAGGACTTTGGTCTTGGGTTATGCGTTCAACCGAAAGGACGTCTTCACCTTTTTCATCTTCTTTGATGAGAACAGGATCCAATTCGGCTTTAATACGTGTGAGAACCTGGGTGTTTCCTTCACTATTGCTCAACACTGCAAGAATGGCCGGTTTCGATGAGACAACCAATCGCAATTCATACCCCAATTGATGCTCCAGTTCATCGATCATCCGAAGATCTTGCGGCTTGGCAATGGCAATGGTGAGAACGTCGTTTTCCTTTTCCATAGGAACGAACTCGTAGCGGTGCATGAGCTCAACGGGAATGGATTCCAGAAGGGGAGTTGGAACACGGAATTCTTCCAAGTTATTCCAAGGCAAGCCATATTGATCTGCCAATATTTGACCGGCGGAATCCTCAGTCAAGGTGCCGCGTTCTAACAGGATGGCCGAAATGGATTGATTCGAGGCCTTGGCTGTTTCTCGTAATGTGTCTATTTCATGCTCTAAGATCAGACCTTTTTTAACCAAGATCTCCTCGAATGGCATGCGTTTGACGGGTGTAGTCATAAATTTTCTTACTCAGTTTTTCTTGTTATACGGCTCCTGCCATTTGGAAAATAGGAAGATAGAGGGCAATCACGACTCCCCCTAAAATAAGGCCAATCAGAATAATGAAAATGGGTTCAATCCAGGTCATCATGCGAGATAATTGAAAATCCAATTCACCTTCATGAAATTCCGCCACCTCAAAGAGCATGGTTTCCAATGATCCGGTTGTTTCGCCGACTTCGATCATTTCCAATGTCAAACTGGGAAGGAATTTCTCTTTTTTGAGGGCGACTGAAAGACTCGTGCCTTCCCGAACATGATTGATGACGGAATTCAGTGCCCTGGCAAAAACTTTGTTCGGCATGGATTGGGCCGTGACCTGAAGGGCTGACAATAACGTAATGCCGCCACCCAAAATTGTTGAAAGGGTTCTCGTAAGACGAATGACTTGATTTTTCAGAAACAAGGGGCCTAAAACGGGTGCGTTGAGAAGCAACCAATGAATACGCCATTGCCCTTGAGGAGTCGTTCTCCACCAATAGACCCATGCACCAGTTAAGCTCAGAATGATCGCAATGCCGAGGATCCATTGACCGGCTGAATTGGTTACGTCCAATAACAATTGTGTCGCCCAAGGTAATTCCACACGACTCTCTTGATACACTTCGGCAAATGATGGGAGAACGAAAACTAATAGCCCGAAGGTGACCAAAATCCCAAAGCCTAGTAAAAACAAAGGATAAATAGTCGCTTTGACCACTTTTTCCCGAACGCCAATAATCATTTTTAAATAGTCGATATATCGCTTGAGCACTTCCGGGAGATTTCCGGCTTGTTCTCCAGCCCTGATAGAAGCTTGATACAGCTCAGGGAAATAGATTGGATGCATGGCCATGGCTTCTGAAATGGCGGAACCGCCACGAATACTCTCTCGAACGGCCTGCAAGGCTTGTTGAAACCCTCCTTGCCCCGTACGATTATTTAGCAGATCAAAACATCGCAACATAGGTAGGCCGGCTTTGACCAATGCTAAGAATTCTTGATTGAAAACAAGAAAGTCTCGTAATGCTAGCGGGCGTTGCCGGGTTCCCAATGAGATGCCATGCCGTGTTCCCCCCGATCCACTGAGATCCAGCACTAATAGCCCTTGAGCTTCTAATTGCGAGCGAATAGCGCGAGGAGTCTCTCCTTCCACATTTGTTTCAATAATGGTTCCATCTGGACGAGCGGCTCTGTAATGAAAGCTAGGCACTAGGGTCACTCGTGTGAATCCGATTGAGGACTGGCAATGGAAAGCATATGTTTCGGTTCAGAAGGAATCTCTACGCGGGTATCCATTGTCGGTTGAAGATTCTCCTGCCCAGAGTTATCTGGGCTTTCTTTCTTAGCGGCTGGATCGGACAATTCTTTTGAGGCTTTGGCAGGAGAGGATTGGGCTTCAACCGTTTCCAAAGGCTGGGCAACTTTCAAACGTAATCCGGTCATAATCAGATCAGAAGTCATGTTATTCCATTCTCTCAATTGTCCAACAGAAACCTGATAGGTTCGAGATAATTTCCATAAGGTATCCCCATCTTGAATGATGATGCGTCCTTTGGCATCAGGGGTTTGCTGGTCAGTCAAGGCCCTAGGAGCCTGAGTCCTTTTCAATTGGGTCTGTCGTGGTTTTAACTTTTTCGTCGTGAGACGCATTTCTCGTTTAATCAGTGTGATGTCCGAGACTAGCTCTTTCATGCTACTCATCATGTCTTGAAAGGAGCTACGGATGGCTTGAATATCCGAAACCAGCTGCGAGGTGTCAGGTGCGCTCGCAACTTGGCCTTCCAATTCCATATTGTGCTTTCGTAATTGATCTCGTTCGGCTTGCGAAGACAAAAGTTGGCTGCGAATGTTTTGTAATTGTTGGCCTTGGTCTTGTTCCCGGTGATGAACGGATTGTGATTGTTCACGCAACGATCGGAGTTCTCCCGCTTGCTTGGCCATGAGAATTTTCAAGCCGGCGAGTTCGGCCCGCATATTTTCTGACTCGAGCCGCGCCTCTCGAAGGAGAACAGTTTGTTGCGGTGGTGCCGAAGCTGCTTCAACCTGGGGATGGGTTTGCATAGTTTTTGTGGGTTTGTGGACGCAAGCCCCCAACGTTAAGACTAATGTCCCACTTAGAATCATGCGTTGAAGATAAAACCGTTTCATAAATATCCTACCAATCTTTGTAGGGAGTCCCGTCACGCGCGACGTCATCACTCCCACTTTTTATGTCATAGACACCAGCAGAGGAGTCATCGCCCTCTTCCTGTTCTTCATAAATTTCAATCCATGTAGTCGAAGATTTCGTCAAAGGATCAATGGGAATGGCTCGAAGATATTTGGCTTCGACTAAGGCTTCTAAGTTGTCCGGATAATCTCCACGATCAGCATAATATTGATCAAGTACGGCCCGCATGGTGAAAAGATTTTGCTTGAGGGCTGTTTCTTTAGCCTTCATCGCAGATTGTTGAAAGCTGGGAATGGCTAA
>Ga0209456_10001586_pt1 | contig 10952 bp, 9 predicted proteins | sample COG_11_FD_184755 | JGI IMG/M metagenome (GOLD analysis project Ga0209456, IMG submission 184755) | Pelagic marine sediment microbial communities from the LTER site Helgoland, North Sea, for post-phytoplankton bloom and carbon turnover... | ecosystem: Environmental > Aquatic > Marine > Neritic...
CGCAGTGAGGCAGTGGGTCTATTTGATATAGGCTTTGACCTGACAACGTTACTGATAATAAAGGGTGGCCAGGTCATATATACCCGTGACCATCCTTTTGGTGGTCATCAATTATTGGAAGAAACCCAGCGCCGGTATGATATGACCGCAGAACAGGCAGCCTTTTTTGAGCGCAATGAAGATGCGCCCAGTGATTTTGAGGAAGAGGTTCTGGAGCCATTTCAGCTGAACGTCGTCCATCAGATCAGCCGTGCCTTGCAGTTTTATGCCTCCAGTAACGAGTATTCAAATATCGGTACAATTTACCTGTGCGGTGGCACCGCATCGCTGAAGGGCCTGGCGCCCATGGTCCAACAGGAACTTGGAATGACAACCCGGATTGCGGACCCTATTACCGGTATGGATATTGCGCAGCATGTTGCCGTGTCCGCACTAAAACGCAATGCCAACAACCTGATGATAGCCATGGGTTTGGCTTTGAGAGGGTTTGACTGATGGCCAGAATTAATTTACTACCGTGGCGGGAAGAAAAACGCAGGGAAAGACAACGCCAATTTATGTCCTCATTACTGTTGATCGCCATTCTGGGTGTTGTCATCGTGTTTTTTGTGGGTTTTGTATTTGACCAGAAAATTTCTCACCAACAAGCCAGGAACCAGAAGGTTCAGAGGGAAATCAAAGCACTGGAAGTTCGGATTAAGAGGATCGATGAACTGGAAAGAACCCGTGCGCGCTTGATTTCACGCAAGCAGGTTATCGAACGTTTGCAGGCAAGTCGCTCAACCACGGTTGAGCTATTGGACAAGTTGGCAAAAACAATACCCGTTGGCGTAACCCTGACAACTATTCGTCAACAGGGGCAAAAACTTGCCCTGGTGGGCTCAAGCCAGTCAAACGCGAGGGTCTCAGCCTACCTGAGAGAGTTGGAGTCAAATGATTTATTCCTTAACCCGCAGCTTGATTTCGTGCGGACCGCGTCGAGGCCCGCTACGGCAACTGAACCCTATGAGTTCAGTGTAATGGTGAATTTGCGACCACCGAAATCGACCGATGAGAATGAGGGCTATGATGATCTGGCAGCTCTTGGAGGTGCGGAATGATATTTCAAGACCTCAGAGATACTGATTTTTCGGATTTGGGCAGTGCTGCATCATCGGTAAAAACTACGTTGCTTTTGTTAGCGCTGATTCTGATTCTCGTTGCAGGCTACTATCTTTTGATAGAAGACAAAAAAGTTGAACTGGAACAAACACGGAAGACGGAGCTGGTACTGTTGGCTGATTTTGAATTCAAGCAACAGAAAGCTGCAAACCTGGAAGCTTACGAGCAGCAGTTGTTAGACATGCAGGAGCTTTTGCAGACCATGTTCAGGCAGTTGCCCAACAAAACTGAAATGGACAAACTACTTGTAGATGTTTCCCAGACTGCACTGGCAGCAGGGATTGACGTGCAGCTGTTTGAACCGCAGGCAGAAGCTTTCCAGGATTTTTATGCAGAGCGGCCAATCGTTGTAAGAATGCTGGGTGATTATCACGAATTCGGAGAGTTCGTCAGCGGTGTTGCATCGTTGCCCAGGGTGGTGATTCTTACCATGCACGACATTTCATTGCGACGTGCGGGTTCGAACCAAAGTATTTATGGAGATTCGGAAGGACGCCTGATCCTGGAGGGTCGGGTAAAAACCTACCGTTATGTAGATGAAGAAGAAGTCGCGCAGAGGGCGGCGGAGCAAGCACCATGAATCGTGTAGGCAAACAGGTGCGAAATATTGCCGGTACGGTCTTTGCGGCTGTGATGTTGACCGCGTGCAGCGAATCCATGGATGACCTGAATAAGCACATAGCTGCAATTCATGCCCGGCCGGCTCAACCGATTACGCCGATTCCCCCGGTCAAGACTTACGTGCCATATGAGTATGAAGGGCTGGAAGGACGAGATCCTTTCCGTCAATCAATTTCTGAAGGCAGTGACGATGAACGTTCCACGGCAGGAACAGGTCCACGACCGGATTTCGGCCGGCCAAAGGAATACCTGGAACGTTACGAGCTTGATACTTTGTCGATGGTGGGGACGTTTGCCAATAACGAGTCTTACTGGGGCTTGGTTCGTGACCCTGAAGGTGTCATTCACAGGGTGCCGGTTGGTAACTATATTGGCAAGAACCACGGCAAGGTGGTCAATATAACCGATACTGAAATTTATCTGAGTGAACTAATTTCGGATGGCGCGGATGGCTGGCTTGTCAGGGAAGCATCCATCGATTTAGGTGAAGGATAATCAGGTTGGCGCATGGAAAAGCGCAACCTTGAGGGTACAGCCATGGAAAGCAAAAAGGATATTAAATTAAAGGTACTGACCGGTATGTGGGGACAGTTTATGGATAGCAGAAAGACTGGAGTTCATTTGTGTTTAGGGTTGGTTTTGTTGGTATTACCTGCATTATCGGCCTGGGCAACAAGTGATGTTACCGCAGCAAACTACAGCAGCAATGCGGCAGGTGATGTAGTTATCACCCTGTCAACCGGTGGTGATGAGCCGAATGTAAGCGTATTTGCGACAGAAAGTCCGGCGCGAATCGTGCTGGATTTGGCAGATACCAATAGCCAGGTTGACGCAAGCCCGGTGTCCGTTGGTGTGGGAGCCGTACAGAAGTTCACAACAATCGCAGCCGGTGGCAGAACACGGGTCATGGTGGATCTTTCCAAGATGGTCACATACGACTACCAGTCAGGAAATGGCCAGGTGGTGTTGACGATATCAGGTGATGGCCAGGGGTCAACCGCACCGCGCAGTAGCGGCACTTCAAAATATACTCTTGAGAATATTGATTTTCGTCGAGGTGAGAACGGTCAAAGTAAAGTAATCGCCAGCCTGGATCAGGATAGCGCCAATATTTCAGTGAATTCCCGTGAAGGCGGCCTGTCGGTGGATATTTTTGATGCAAGCCTGCCAGACGCCTTAAATCAGCGTCTTGATGTCGTTGATTTTGCCACGCCGGTTCAAATTATTGATACCGAAGAGAAAGGCAGCGCTGTGCGGCTTGAACTGGAAGTATCCGGTCTTTATGAACACATGGCCTATCAATCCGGTAATGACTGGATCATCGAAGTCTCTCCGCTCAAAGCCACTACAATCGACGCGGCCCAGGAGGTTGTTGATTTTTACCAAGAGAAGGAATACACAGGCGCCCGTGTGACCTTCAACTTCCAGGATATTCCGGTGCGATCAGTTTTGCAGCTGATAGCCGACGTCTCAAACCTGAACATCGTAGTTGCTGATAACGTGAGCGGAAATCTGACCTTGAGACTGACTAACGTTCCCTGGGACCAGGCGCTCGATATCGTGCTGGATGCCCGTAATCTCGATAAACGCGAAAATGGTAATGTCATCTGGATCGCGCCTACAGAGGATATCGCTGCCCGCGAACAGCAGTTGTTACAGGCATTAAAAGATCGAAAAGAACTTGAGCCTTTAGTCACCGCCCTGATAAGTGTCAGTTATGCTACGGCCGAAGACTTACAGGCTTTGATCGATTCAGCGCGGGCTAATTCTGATGGTGGTGGGGATGCCGGTTTATTGTCAGACCGTGGTTCTATAGCCATTGATGAAAGAACCAACACATTGATGGTAACTGACACGCCCGCCAGGGTTGAGGCAATTCAAAAGCTGGTGCGTGATCTTGATCGCCCGGTCCGGCAGGTTCAAATCGAATCACGAATCGTGATTGCCAACAGCGAGTTTGCCCATGCGATCGGTGTACGGTTTGGTGTCACAGCCCTGCATAATAAGAGAAATATCCTTGCAGTTGCCGGTGACGGTGCGGGTGCCGACCTTGTGAATCCCGCGACCAACCCGCGGGATGACGACCTGATTGATCTCCCGGGTATACCTGAGCGCTACAATATCAATCTTCCGGCAAACATTGCCGATGCCGGCTCAATCGGTCTATCCTTCCTGACGGGTAACGTACTGCTTGATCTTGAACTGACAGCACTCGAAGCAGAAGGCGATGGTGAAATCATATCCACACCAAGGGTTGTTACGGCGAATCAGTCTGAAGCCTTTATCCAACAGGGTGTGGAGATACCTTACGAACAGGCAGCATCTTCGGGTGCTACTGCTGTCCAGTTCAAGGAAGCCGTCCTTGAGCTACGCGCAACACCGCTGATAACACCGGATAACCGCATTCAACTCGAGCTTGCAATCAAGCAGGACTCGGTCGGTGAGATTTACCAGACCGGCCGTGGCGGTTCTGTACCATCAATTGATACACGTGAGCTGAGCACATCCGTCCTCGTGAACAATGGTGAGACGGTCGTGCTGGGGGGAATCTTTCAGGATGAACGTAACCGAAAGGAAGACAGGGTGCCTTACCTGAGCAGCATCCCGGTACTTGGAAACCTCTTCAAACGCCGTTCTAATGAAAGCAGGAAACGTGAATTGCTGATATTCGTGACGCCGAGCATCGTGGAAGAGCGTCCAGTAGTAAATTAGATAATCATAAGCACTTTCCATGGAGCCCGGGCATGCCCCGGGCTTTTTTTTGTCTCACTGCCAGCCGGTTCAGACCTGTCGCAAGGTTTTGGAATAAATTATAATTACCAAAGCCGATATGGCCTCCCGATGCACACCCTGGATATTTCTTCAGTGGTTATGCCCGCTTTCCAAAAACGATTTCTATAGGTTGATAGCAGTGAAAAAAGTAATTGAATGTGTACCAAACTTTTCAGAAGGTCGTGATCTTGCGGTGATCAGGCAAATCACCGATGTAATTGAAAGCGTTCAGGGTATTCAACTGTTGGATGTTGACCCGGGCGAAAGCACCAATCGCACGGTTGTGACATTTATAGGTGAACCCGAACCGGTCAAAGAAGCAGCTTTCCGCGCTGTTGAAAAGGCAGCTGAGCTGATCGATATGTCAAAGCACAAGGGTGAGCATTCGCGCTTCGGGGCGACAGATGTTTGCCCTTTTGTCCCTGTCAGCAACACGACTATGAAAGAGTGCGCGGAAATTGCCCGGCAAGTGGGCCAGCGTATTGGTGAAGAACTCGGTATCCCCGTGTATTTATACGAACACGCGGCAAGCAAACCCGAACGCCGGAACCTGGCCAAGGTGCGCGCCGGTGAATACGAGGGCCTGAAGAAGAAACTGGCCGATCCCGAATGGAAACCTGACTTTGGACCGGCGGAGTTCAACGCCGGGGCCGGGGCGACGGCGGTGGGCGCGCGCGAGTTTCTGATTGCCTACAATATCAACCTGAACACCACGGATAGACGCTATGCCAATGAATTCGCCTACGAAATTCGTGAGCGTGGACGTTGGAAACGAACCGGTAATATTGAGCCTTTCTATTACAAAGGTGATGTCGTTTACTTCGAAGAAGGAAAGTACCCGGATGGTAATTCCGACTTTGTCGCGGGTTCATTCGAAGAGCTCGCAGAATTCTATAAAAACGAATATGACGCCGACCTGTACAAACGTTACCGTTCCATCGGGCTTGACCCCGATAACCTGGTCGGGCGACCGGTTTACAAGGACGGAATGTTCACCCATGTCAAGGGCATAGGTTGGGTTGTAGATGACTATCAATGCGCACAGGTCTCCATCAACCTAACCAACTACAAGATTACATCCCCCGTTGATGTTCTGGAGGCTGTTCGTAATTTGGCAATCGAACGCGGAATCGTAATCACCGGCTCGGAAGTGGTTGGTGTCGTGCCATATGAAGCCATGCAGAGGGCCGGGCAGTTTTATCTGCGGCGTATGCAAAAATCCACGGGTATTCCGGCACGCGATATCGTCACCACTGCGGTGCAGGCGATGGGGCTCACCGATGTAGCCGAGTTTGATATCGACAAGAAGGTCATCGGCATGCCGGTTTCCGAAGGGCCGCTTGCGAACCTGACCATCACCGGTTTTGTTGATGAAGTTTCACGGGATACACCTGCTCCAGGTGGAGGGTCAATCGCAGCGCTGGCCGGTGCACTGGGTTCAGCCCTTGCCTCAATGGTGGTCAACCTGTCAGTCGGCAAAGGTGAGTTCGACCCTCAATACGACGAACTCTGTCAGTTGGCCGGGAAGGCACAGTCGATCAAGGATGAACTCGTCAGGGCCATTGATGCGGATACCGAAGCGTTTAACGAAGTCATCGCCGGAATGCGAATGGCAAAGGATACCGCTGAACAGCTTGCCTTGCGTTCGGAGGTCATCAGGGCAGGCTATAAGTCGGCGGCCGAGGTGCCATTACGAACGGCAGAATTATGCAGACAGGTGTTGGAACTCTGCCAGGCAGCTGCAGACATCGGTAACATGGCGGTGATGAGCGATGCCGGTGTTGGTGCGTTGATGGCCCTGGCGGGTGTGCAGGGCGCGGTTCACAATGTACGTATCAACCTGCCACATACGAAAGACGATGACTTCATTGAGCGTATGCAGGCCAGGCTGGGCACATTGGTTTCTGAATCCCGGGAAATCTGCGATGTTATTCAGCGCCAGGTTGAAAGTGGCTTCTGAAAGTTGAATAACATTACGTATTCAAGTGCTGCCGAGCGTAACCGGCAACCTATTCTAGATCATCTGCAGGGTCTGATACCTGAACAAGCATCTGTGCTGGAAATTGGATCCGGAACGGGTCAGCACGCTGTCTTTTTCACCCGGAAAATGCCGGGGCTTTTGTGGCAGCCGAGCGACAGGGAAGAGAACCTGGAAGCGCTTGAAGCCCGTTTTGCTGCACAAGGTAATGATAGTATCCTGCCGCCGATTCAGCTTGACGTGCTTCTCGACGCCTGGCCGGACTATTGCTACGATGCCGCTTTTTCTGCCAACACGGCGCATATCATGCCATGGGAAGCAGTGGTCGCGATGTTGGCCGGTGTTGCATCACACCTCGAGAGCGGTGCGAGGTTTTGTCTGTATGGGCCATTTAATGTGAACAATTGTTTTACATCACAAAGTAACGCCCAGTTTGATGCACAGCTTCGGGCCGGGGATTCAAAAATGGGTATTCGTGATACAGTCATGATTGAATCACTGGCGGGCCTCCACCTGATGCCGCTCGAGCAAAAAATCGCCATGCCGGCTAACAATTTCATTCTCGTGTTTAAAAAAGCATGAAGGTTTCTGAAGATGTTTCCTGGCGGCGGATCTTTCAACAGGCTGAGGGTCTGTTGAGCGTATCTACAAACCCGGTCGCAAATGCCGCCAATCTCAGCGCCTTGCTATACCAGGAGCTACCTGAAGTCAGCTGGGTCGGATTTTATTTTTCGGATTCAGGTTCACTCGTGCTTGGTCCGTTCCAGGGTAAGCCGGCCTGTGTCAGCATCGCAATGGGTAAAGGTGTTTGTGGCACTGCCGCAGCCTCCGGGCAATCTACACGCGTAGCCGATGTCGATGCATTTGACGGGCATATCGCCTGTGATGCAGATGCACGTGCTGAGCTTGTTGTACCCTTGTTCAAACACGGTGAGTTGCTCGGTGTGCTGGATATTGACAGTACACAACCGGACCGTTTCAGCGAGCAGGATGAAAAGGGTCTCGAGAGATTGGCGCAGGTGTACCTGTCTTCAATTGAATGTGAAAGTGTTTTTCTCTATAAGCTGTAACAGGTCAGCCGCGTGTGGTTTCAGTTTGAAGCCATCGGGAAACTCGATAATGGCCAGGGTTCCTGTACCCATTTTCATGGTGCCGGCTGTTTTCATTGGCCGGGCCAAATTTGCCAGCATATGTCCGATGCCGGGGTTGTGCCCTACCATCAGGAGGCACTCACTGTAGCTAAATGCGTCATCGGCCAGTGTCAGCAGCATATCCAGCGAAGCGCCATACATCGAATCGACATAATCAGTTGTGGCCAGCAACCGCGGCCAAAGTGATAGTAACGGGGCGAGAGTCTCGCGGGTTCTCTTGGCCGGTGAACACAAAATGGTGTCCGGCGGTGCCAGTGTTTCAAATGCCCGCTTCGAAACCATTTCCGCATGGCGGCGGCCAACGGTACTGAGTGACCTGGAAAAATCGTTGCCCAATGGGTTCCAGGACTCGGCTTCAGCGTGACGAAGTAAATAAAGTTTCTGTGTCATGTATCTCCCAAGCCGGTGATTACGTTTTGAATGGCAAGTTTTCAAGATCAACATTGCCACCGCTGATAATCGCACCAACACGAGACCCCGAAAAATCTTTGGGCGAGGCCAGAATCGCAGCAACAACGGTGGCCGAGGAGGGCTCGATCAGCATCCGGAAATGGAGCCAGACAAGCGCCATGGCCTCGACGATTCCCGCTTCGCTGACGGTTATGACCTTTTCCACGTTGTCTTGGATTATCTCAAAATTCAAAACGCCGACAATTGCCCGAAGACCGTCAGCAATCGTGTCGACAGGGAAGTGGTCAACGCGTTTGCCCCGGCTCAGGCTCAACGCGGTATCGGCAGCGCCCTCGGGCTCGGCGCCGAGTACTCTGACATCGGGAATCAGCGCCCTCGCAGCGATTGCACTGCCGCTGATCAGGCCACCACCACCCACCGGCGCCAGCACAATCTCCAGCCCCGGTATGTGCTCAGCCATCTCGATAACGGTGGTCCCCTGACCACATATGATATGCGCATGATCATAAGGTGGGACGGGGATGCAACCCTGTGCAATAAGGTCGGCCAGGCCTTCTTCCCTGGCCTGCTGATTCGCGGCACAGAACACGACTTCACCACCATTGCGGCGCACGGCTTCGACCTTGGTCCTGACTGAATTCTCAGGCATCACGATCCATGCGCGCCTGTCGTGGGTAGTCGCAGCCAGTGCGAGTGCTGCTCCGTGGTTACCCGAGGAGTGGGTGGCGACATCACCCGGCCTGCCCTCCTCGTCAAGCAAGGCTATCGCATTGCTGGCACCGCGAAATTTAAATGCACCGGTATGCTGAAGGTTTTCACATTTCAACCACAGTTCGCAGCCAAGTTCTGCATTCAATTGTGGGCTTGAAAGGACGGGTGTCGTGCGAATCTCACCATTGATTCGTTGTTTCGCCAGGATAATGTCTGAAATGTCAGGGATTTGGTCTGCCGCTTTGTTGTCCATCGGCATATAATACTGGCCCATTCAACCACTTCACCAGTATAAATTCCATAAAGGACCAAATGTATGAAAGAAGGACTAGCCAACAAGTCAATTTACCGCAAGGACTACAAGGTTTATCCATGGGATGTTGGTCAGCTTGATCTTCATTTTGATATTGCCAGGGAAAGCACCACGGTGCGTACTGAAATGGAGTTTCAACTGAAAGATGGAGAACAGGCAAAACAGGATATCGTGCTTAATGGCAGTGAACTGCAATTGGAGTCCCTGTCACTGAATGGTAGTGAGCTGAGTGGGGATGACTACGTGATTGATGGTGAAACGCTGACCATTCCTGATGCGCCAGCCAAAAGCGTATTGAAAACGGAAGTCAGGATTCAACCTGCGAGCAATTCCGCCCTTGAAGGCCTGTATCTTTCGGGTGCTTTTTTACTCACCCAGTGCGAGGCACAGGGTTTTCGAAAAATCACATGGTTTCCGGATCGCCCCGACGTTATGACCACTTACAGGGTAACCATGGAAGCTGACAGGGCAGAGTTCCCGATCCTGTTGTCAAATGGCAACCAGGAAGCTTCCGGTGAACTACCCGGTGGTCGTCACTGGGTTCGTTGGGAAGACCCGTTCCCGAAACCCACCTACCTTTTCGCATTGGTTGCAGGCGACCTCGCGCTGGTTGAAGACCATTTCACAACCCGGAGTGGTCGTGATGTTGTACTGAGAATCTATGTCGAGTCTGAGAACCTCGATCGATGCGAGCATGCCATGCAGTCGCTGATCAATGCGATGCGCTGGGATGAGGAAAGGTTCAATCTCGAGTATGACCTCGATATCTATCACATCGTCGCCACCAATGACTTCAATATGGGTGCGATGGAAAATAAGTCGTTAAATATCTTTAACTCAAAATATGTCCTGGCACGGCCCGATACGGCAACTGACGCAGATTTCCAGGGAATTGAAGGTGTTATCGGACACGAGTACTTTCACAATTGGACCGGAAATCGCGTCACCTGCAGGGATTGGTTCGAGTTGACCCTGAAAGAGGGTCTCACCGTTTTTCGGGATGAAGAGTTTTCGGCCGATATGCAATCGCGAGCGGTCAAGCGTATCAGGGTAGTCCGTGATCTGAGAAGCAGACAGTTTCCGGAAGATGATGGCCCGATGTCACACCCGATACGCCCCGATCGCTATGTTGAGATCAATAACTTTTATACCTCGACCGTCTATCAGAAAGGCGCGACGATCATTCGCATGTACCATACGCTGTTGGGAGAGAGTGGCTTCCAGAAGGGTATGAAGTTGTATTTTGACCGGCATGATGGACAGGCCGTTACCTGTGATGATTTTCTCGCCGCAATGGCGGATGCAAACGGGGTCGACCTGGAGCGTTTCGGGCGGTGGTACAGCCAGTCCGGCACACCACAGGTGCATGTCTCAGACTATTATGATTCCGCAAGCCGAAAGTACAAGCTGACGCTAAAGCAGCATACCCCGGCTACCCACGATCAAAAAACCAAACAGGCCCTGGTCATTCCGTTTGCTGTTGGTTTGCTCAGCAAGGATGGCCGTGGATTGCCGCTGCAACTGGAGAATGAGACCGAGGCGGTTTCGGGTACACGTTTACTTGTGATGAAAGAGGAGCAACAGGAATATACTTTTGTTAACGTTCCCGAGCCACCCGTGCCATCTTTGTTCCGGGATTTCTCGGCGCCAGTCAAGGTGTTTTATGATTATTCACCCGGGCAATTGGCCACTTTGATCGCTTTTGACAGCGATGCCTACGTACGTTGGGATGCTGCACAGCACATGGCCAGGGATGTCATTCTCGAACAATGCCGCCGCTACTCGAAAGGCCTGGAAATGAGACTGGACCCCCCATTACTCAAGTCATTTCGCG
>Ga0209456_10001587_pt1 | contig 10948 bp, 10 predicted proteins | sample COG_11_FD_184755 | JGI IMG/M metagenome (GOLD analysis project Ga0209456, IMG submission 184755) | Pelagic marine sediment microbial communities from the LTER site Helgoland, North Sea, for post-phytoplankton bloom and carbon turnover... | ecosystem: Environmental > Aquatic > Marine > Neritic...
ATCGCGCTCGAATCCAAGCCAGAGATCGGCCTGGCGCTCGCGCATGAGCTCGTCGTCGTGGGAGCAGTAGTCGATGACCACCACCTGGCCGCCCGGCCGCACCAGCGAGACCAGGAGCGACACCAACTGCTGGGGGCGCGGCGCGTGGTGGAGCAACCGCACGGCAAACACGGCGTCGGCACCACCGAGTTCACGAACGCGCGCCACGATGGCGGGGTCGTCGTAGTCCGCTTGGACGAGCTCGACGTGATCGTATCCATGGCTCGACAGCCTGCCCGCGGCGGCCTCGAGCTGCTTCTCAGAGCGATCGACCGCGATCACTCGATCGAAGAGCGGTGCCAGCAGTTCGACCAATGCGCCATCCCCGGTGCCCAGGTCGACCGCAAGACCGCGTTTCGGCAAGAGCGTGCGTATGGCCGTGAGGTAGGCGGACCATGCCGCGACGGGCGGCGGAGAGGCGTCATCCGAGGGCTGTTCGAAGAATGCACGGGCATCTTCGTCGCGCGCCTGGATCACCTGGGCGACGCGTCCGAGGCTGCCGTCTTCGGCGCAGAGGTCTCGGCCGGAGCGTATCGCATCCGCAAGCAAGGGGTCCCCATTCAAATCGGGCGACAGACGGGCGAACGCGCGCGTCCCCTGGCGACGTACGGCCACCAGGCCGGCTTCTCGAAGTAGCTTGAGATGCTTGGACACGTTCGGCTGGGCTTCCCGCGTCAGCTCTGCGAGCTCGCCGATCGAGAGCTCGTCCTCGGAAGTGAGGCCGAGCAAGCGGAGCCGCCGTGGCTCCCCGAGCAGACGGTAGAGCTCCCAGCGCGGGGAATCTGCAACGGCGAACGGCATGGTCCATCCATATATGCCCTCATTCGCATGGATGCAAGCAATGCGGGAGAAAATCCCTTCAAGCCCCTGTAATCACGCCTTTTTCTCTCGGAGAGCGCGCTGGTAGTAGGACTCGGCAAACGCCCCACCACGCTCCCGAGCCGCCTCGAGGAAGGGGACGGCATCGCCGGGCTTGCCCAGCTCGACCAGGACGGCGCCTTCGAGCGCCGGATCGGCCTTCCGATCGCCGGACATCGAGGTCAAGGCCTGATGGGCCTCACCCGGCTCGCCATTGATGAGCCTGCCCCAGGCCAGGAGGTGAAACGCTTCGTCGAGCTCCGTGGTCGCGTCGGCCTTTGCGACGAGCTCGGAGGCGGCGCCGATCAAAGCCTGGCCATCGCCACGCTCGAGGGCTTCGAACGCCCGCTGGACCAGGCTTTGGGGCGGCGTGCCCTCCGGTGCTGCTTGCGAGGTGCCGCGCTGCCTCTCTGCCTTGAAGGCCTGGTACGTGCTGAAGGCGAGCAAGAACAGGAGAATCGTCGCGGGATACTGCTTGTAGGTCACCGTCACCGCGAACAGCAAGCCGATGACGGCAAAGGAGACGTAGCACGCCAGCAAACGCCCGCGCGATGGAGCGAGGAGCTCCATGAGCGACGCCACGATGTTGCCGCCGTCGAGCGGTAGGACCGGGAGCAGATTCAGGAGACCCCATCCGAGATTGACGAAAATCAGAGAACGAAACGCGTAGCGAGCGAGCGAAGGATCGGGCACGCGCAACGCGTCCATCAACACCAATGCGAGCGATCCGATGAAGATGCCTACTGCAGGACCGGCGGCGCTCACAACGAGGCTTCGCCCCGGACTCATCGGTTCGCGTTGCTCCCACCAGGTCAGGCCACCCAGTGCGACGAGCTCGATGCGTGGCTGCCTTCCGAACGCCCGACCGACCAGGGCATGACCGAGCTCGTGCATCAAGATGCCCTGGAACACCACCACGACCCAGATCAAGAGCCCGGCCCAGCCCTCCTCGCTTCTTAGCGTCCAAAGCCAGAGCGCCATCAGCCAGAACCACAGATGAATGCGAATCGGGATGCGGAACAGGCGGAACTCGATGCTCATCGGCAGGACTATGGATCTCGGCGAGCGTCGCGACCAGGCGCTTTGGTCAGCTGCGCCGAGATTCTTCGGCAATTCGCTTCTTTGTCGCCGCCCATCCGCAGATTTCGCATTGGCTCAAATCATGACCGCGCGCGGGGCAGTACTCCCGTCCGAAGTAGATGATCTGCAAGTGCCGGCGAATCCAGGTGTCGATTGGAAAGACCTTCTTCAGGTCAGCCTCAGTCTTGACGACGTTCTTCCCGTCCGAGAGTCCCCAGCGCGCAGCTAGACGGTGGATGTGCGTGTCGACCGGGAATGTGGGACAGCCGAAGGCCTGGCAAATCACCACGGATGCTGTCTTGTGCCCCACGCCCGGCAGCGCCTCGAGCGCATCGATGTCGTCGGGTACGCCCCCGCCGTGTCGTTCGATCAGGAGCTCGGCCATCGCCTTGAGGTTCTTGGCCTTGGTCGGAGCAAGTCCGACCGTGCGAATGAAAGAGAGGATGCGATCGACGGGCAACGCCGCCATGGCTTCGGGATTCGAAGCCTCGGCGAACAAAGCAGGCGTGACCTCGTTGACTTTCTTGTCGGTCGTTTGCGCGCTCAGCATCACCGACACGAGGAGGGTGTAAGGATCTTGATGATCGAGTGGGATCGGCGGCTCTGGGTAGAGCGCGTCGAGGATCTCGCCGATGCGATCGGCCTTGTCCCTCCGATTCATGGGCTGTGGCTACAGCTCTTGCGCGTTCTGGTTGATCTTGTACTTCGCGACGAGACTTGCTTCACCAAGGATGTGGCCTTCGATCGCGGCAAGTACGTCTCCGGCGGTGAATTTGCCGTCCACCGCGACCCGATCCGCGTCGAGCGCATATGCGGTGAACCGGTAGTGGTGAACGATGCTGTCGTTGAACGGCGGACAGGGGCCATCGTAGCCGTAGTAGTCGCCCGCCATGTCGGGATCTCCGGCAAACCATCCGGTGTAGTCGTTGATGCCGCAACGAGTTCCCTGAGGCCCGTCGGGGCCGTCCTTGCCCTTTGCCGTGATGCCGTCGCTGAACGCACCCTCCGCGATCTGGGCATCGGGCGCCAGATCGACGAGAACCCAGTGGCTGAAGTCCGCGCGCGGCAGATCGGATGGAACCATGCGGCCTTCCTGATTCACATCATCAGGCTTGGTGGGCGCATGGAGGTCGATGCAGAGGATCGCAACCGACTGGGTGCCTTCCGGCAAGTCCGACCATTCCAGATGCGGGCTCTTGTTGTCGGAAAGATCGATCTTGCCCTCGGCGCTGGTCTTTCCGAGCGCGTATTGGGTGGGGATGAAATCGCCGTCGTTGAAACTGTCGCTGCGGAGCTGCATGGGAACGGAGATCAGCACTGACCGCCCCGCGTGTCAATGGAGCGGGGGGCTGGAGCAGGCCGGAACCGAGGCCGGGGCCGGAACCGAGGCCAGAACCGAGGCCGGGGATCCGGGGCCGGGACGGGGCAGCGTCGGTGCCAGTGTCAGCGTCAGTGCCAGTGCCAGTGCCAGTGTCAGAGCCAGTGTCAGTGTCAGTGTCAGCGCCAGTGTCAGCGCCGGTGCTGGTGTCAGCGTCAGCGAATTGCGTCGAGGTAGCGTTCTGCGGTGGTGTCCCAGCGGAAGGTCGAGGTCACGTACTGCGCGGTGCGCTGGCTTGCCTGTTGGAGGGCGTCTGGGTCGTCGAGCAATCCCTGGATCCGCGCGGCAAACGCATCGGCGTCTTCCGTTGGCGCGAACCAGCCGTTGACGCCCTCGTCGATCACGTCGCGAATTCCTTCGAGGTCCGCGGCCATCGTCGGCAAGCCGCATGCGCCTGCTTCGAGCATCACGATTCCGAAACCCTCCATGTCGCCGGGGACCACGATGTTGGGCATGACGAACAGCTGGCCTCGTCGATAGAGCTCGACGAGCTCCTCTTCGGAGATCTTGCCCAGACAGCGGACGCGTTGCTGGAGGCCCGTGCGCTCGATCGCCGCTTCGATGTTCTCACGCTCGGGACCGTCGCCGGCCAACCAGAAGATCACGCGATCGGGAAGCTTGGGCATTACGTTTTCGATGAACCAAACGAAGCCCTTGCGGCGCACTTGGCGTCCGACCGTCACCAGCAAGAAGGCATCGTCCGGTAGCGGGGGCGCGCCCGCGATCTGAACACGGGCGGGCTCATCACGCGAGGCGGCCACGCCTTCGAAGCGATCGAGATCGACGGCATTGGGAACGACATGCACCCGTTCGCGCGGCAGGCCACGGGCAACCAGCTCTTCTTCGGTCGCACGGCTGACCGGCATGACCGCATCGAGCATTCCGCAAAGGCGACGCACGGCCAGCTGATACACGGGGTTCGGTTCGGTCACGTCGAGTCCGTGCGCGATCGCGGCGAGGTGAATCCCCTTCCTCTTCAGCGCCGGACCGGCGATCAAGAGCGGAAGCGCAGTAGTCATACTCGTGAACAGGATCGTATCCGCCCGATGCGCCGTGGCCTCACGCCCCAATCGCACCGCAAGCGACGCCAGAAACGGCACCGCCTTGATGTGCACCCACTTCCAGCTCGACCGAAGCGCTACGGTCCGCATCGCAACGTCGCTCCGCGCCTCGAGCGCGTGATGAAGCTCGGTCGCCACCCGCTGCATTCCGCCCACGTTGCTCAACGGAGCATCGGGCGGCGGAAACGAATGAGAAACGAAGAGAAGGCGCATGGCAGCTTGATACAGTAGCGGTGACGCCGGCGCTAGTGACGGGGAATTGTAGGTGGACACCCGAAACGCCCAGGGGTAGAGATCAGGCAAATCAGTGATCCTGATCGAACCTAAATACGACATCGGGCAGCTCGTTCATCACAAGCTCTTCGACTATCGGGGCGTCGTCATCGACGTGGACCCCATCTTCTCGCTGAGCGAACAGTGGTACGAGCAGGTGGCGAAGAGTCGTCCTCCGAAAGATGCGCCCTGGTACCGGGTACTGGTAGGCGGCGCTCTCCACGAGACATACGTCGCGGAACAAAACCTCGAAGATGACGTGCTTGGCTCGCCGATCGAGCACCCTCTACTCGGCGACTTCTTCGATGCCTTCAAGGACGGCCACTACGTGCGTCTCCGCGCGCTGAACTAGCGCTGCACCACCCAGCGCGCATCGCTGGATTGACCCACGCGCGGCTGTCGTGAGACCTTGCGGCCATGGCTGTTTCCGACCACGTCGACCTTCAGGAATTCATGGAGGGCGTGAAGCGTCGCAATCCGGGTGAGCTCGAGTTCCATCAAGCGGTGTACGAGGTCGCCATGAACGTCTTCGACTTCATCGCCGACAAAGAGGTCTATCACGAGTACCAGATTCTGCGGCGCATTGCGGAGCCGGATCGCGTCGTGAGCTTTCGAGTGTGCTGGGAGGACGACAAGGGCGACATCCGGGTGCACCGCGGCTGGCGTGTTCAGAACAACAACGCGATCGGCCCATACAAAGGCGGATTGCGGTTCCACCAAAGCGTCAACCAGAGCATTTTGAAGTTTCTCGCGTTCGAACAGACCTTCAAGAACAGCCTCACCGGTCTGCCAATGGGCGGCGGCAAGGGCGGTTCGAACTTCAATCCGAGAGGCAAGTCCGACCACGAGGTGATGCGGTTTTGCCAATCGTTCATGACCGAGCTTTACCGTCACGTAGGCGAGGACGTAGACGTTCCCGCGGGCGACATTGGCGTCGGTGGACGCGAGATCGGATATCTCTTCGGGCAGTACAAGCGCGTCACGAATCGCTTCGTTGGCGTACTGACAGGGAAAGGCCTGGAATACGGCGGAAGCCCGATCCGCACCGAGGCCACCGGCTATGGAACGGTGTACTTCATGGAGTCGATGCTGAACCGGCTGAAGGACTCGGTGGACGGGAAAACCTGTCTCGTATCCGGCTCTGGCAACGTGGCGCAACATGCGGTTGAGAAGATCACTCAATTGGGGGGCAAGGCCGTAACGCTTTCCGACTCGGGCGGCTTCATCTACGACCCAGCGGGAATCGACGCGGCTAAGTTGGCATTCGTCAAGGAGCTCAAGAACGGAAAGCGCGGGCGCCTAACCGAGTACGCGAAGGAGTTCGGCGTAGAGCATCACGAAGGGCGGCCCTGGGGCATCACAGCCGACCTTGCGTTCCCTTGCGCCACGCAGAACGAGCTTTCGACGGCCGAGGCGAAGACGCTGATTGCCAACGGTCTGAGGGGGGTATCGGAGGGAGCGAACATGCCCACGGAACAAGAGGGCATCCTTGCGTTCACGAGCGCCAAGGTGCTGTTTGCTCCGAGCAAGGCGGCCAACGCGGGTGGCGTGGCGGTGTCGGGTCTCGAGATGAGTCAGAACTCCGCGCGCATCACCTGGAAGGAAGCCGACCTTCAGCAACTTCTGCGAGACATCATGACCGATATTCACGACCGATGCGTCGAGCACGGAAGAAGCGCAGAGGACGACTACGTCAACTACGTGAAGGGCGCGAACATCGCAGCGTTCATCAAGGTCGCCGATGCGATGTTGGCCTACGGAGTCGTGTAGCCCCCGGCGATCATCCGCGTGCGTGGCTCAGCATTTCGATGCGTTGAACGACGTCGGGTCGCTTCATGAGCAGCGCACTGAAATTCGAGACCGACATCCGCAACACGAGCACGTCACTCTCTGCTTCGACCGTGAACCGTGGCGGCTGTCCCGTGAGCATCGACTCCTGACCAATCGCGCGTCCGAGCTCCATGCGCCCGAGGCGCCTGCCATCGGGCCTTCTAGCGACGATGCGACCGTGAAGCGGAAGGTACATGCCGTCGGAGCGCTTGCCTGCTTCGACGATTTTGGTGCCGGCGAAGGCACGGCGTACTTCGAACAGGCTGGCGATGGCCTTTCGGGTGCTTTCGTCGAATGCCGTGAAGATCGGATTCGTGCGGAGCAAGGCGGCGATGAGGCGGCGGCTCAAGATCTCGAGAAGCACATCTCCGAAGGGAGGGTGTTGTTGAACCAAGCGGTCGAGAAGTAGTTTGCTGATTCGCAGTGCTCGAACTCGGCCACATGCGATGACGTCCTCGCCGTAGCTGACGTTGGACAGCAAGCACGAGACCCCTGCAACATCTCCTTCCCCGAGAAGCAGGCTTCGACCATCGGCCCCTCGCCGTTCGACGGCGTTGCCTTCGACCAGAACGTACAGCGCGTCCGCGGAAGCGCCTGCAGTCACCAAGTGCTGTCCACCTTCCGTGTCGATCAGCGTCGATTCGCGCACCAGAGCATCCAGAATGTACCGCGGCACTTCGACAAAGAGCGGCATCGAGGGAAGCTGTGCAAGCGTCGCAGCGCTCGGACGCTGACTGATCAGGGATTCCGGCGGAGATGGCCTTTCGAGAAGCTCTGCACCAGTGATGTCGAGCGTGACGTCGGCGGTGTTCTCGGTCTTCGTGAAGCGGGTCTCACCAGCCGGTGCGGTCTGATCGGCGATCAAAGGCAGCGCGTCCGTAATCAGGCTCTGTGTCTGCGTCGTTGGCTCCTCGGGCTCCCAGGCCGCTGGCTCGTCCGCGGTCACGATGACGCTGCGGTTTTGCCGGTGGAGCCTACGTGCTGCGACGGGATCCACACGCTCGAGCACGTCGCCCCGGCTTGGATCAATGGCCAAAATGACTTTGGCCATGGCTGCCGCGCGAGCCACGAAGCCCTTTGCTGCGTAGAGATCGACGGCACGTTCGTAAGCGAGCACCGCGTCAGCCTTGCGACCCATCCGCTGCAGCAGGTCGCCTCTTCGGTGCGACCACCGCGGCTCGTCGCCGTGCTGCTTCTCGATCAGCTCATAGAGATCGAGCGCCTCGTGAAGCTTCTCGGCTTTGAGCGCCTTGCCGAGCTCGGTCCGGAGATTCGTTCTCTTACTAGGTCGCCTGAACATCCTTCCACCCCCCTGGAAGAAGACACACGACTCACCCTAACGGTTTAATTCGGTACCCCCAAATCGGCACCGGATCCCGTGTTATGCGTACTCCCCGGGAGCCATGACGCCCACCGTGGCCCGGAGCGTCTCCGTCTGGAACCCGATCGATTTCACATTTCCGTCGAAGTATTCGTTGACGTCGAGCACGCTCATCCGCCGTAGAAGACTTTCTCGCCGAGGTCCTTGAGCCACAGCGTGGCGTCGTCCGCACGGCCGTCAGGCTGCGTCGTTACTCCGGCGTTAACCACCTCACCAACGAAGAGGGAATGATCGCCCTTCTCGATGGTGTCGACGAGCTTGCACTCGATGAATGCAGGCGCGTTGTCGAGGATCGGCGCTCCACTCGTGCCGGTGTGGCAGGGCTCGCCACCCAGCGTGTCGCCATCACGCTCGACGGGCTTGAAAAAGGCATACGCCTGCCCTTGCTGCCCCTTGCCGAGCACGTTGAGAGCGAACGCACCGGTCGACTTGATCAAGGCATGCGGGCCCGACTCGACCTTCACTCCAACGGCAACCAGCGGCGGCTCGAAGGAAGTCTGAGTCACCCAGTTGACGGTAGCCGCAGCAACGTTCCCATCCCCATCTTCAGCCGTGAGCACATAGAGCCCATACGGAATCATCCGCAGAGCCGTCTTCTTCGCATCAGTGTCCATGAGCGCCGAGGTAGCACGCCCCCGCCCCGGTGTCACCGGCACTGGCCACTGGCGCTGACACTGACACTGACGCTGACACCGACACTGACACTGGGCGCTGACGCTGGCACTGACGCCGGCACGGCTAGATAACAAAGACGACGACACTGGGGACCGGCCGACTACCCGAGCCGCGGCCCGGGTAGCCTGACTCGCGTCTCAGTTCGTCAGTTGTCCAACGCCCCGTCGTCAATCCACTCACTGAGGGTCACGACAAAACCAGCGTCGTCCGGACCGTTGTTGTGATTGGCCTCGAGCTTCGGTATCAGGGTACCCATGCTCGGGTCCCCGGCAACCACCAGCGGGCCGCTATCGCCGCCCACGACTACGATGTTGTCGTAGCTGTCGAGGTCCACGCCCGCGGGGCCGCCACCACTGTGGCAGTCCACGCAGTCCGCCAGGCCAGGCTCGAAATAAGGCTGGATGTCCGCGTCGAACGAGACAGCAGGCATACCGCCCGTGCCGGCCGTGCCACCGCTACCGGCCGTACCACCGCTGCCGGCCGTACCGCCGCTGCCGGCCGTACCACCGCTACCAGCCATGCCACCGCTACCGGCCGTGCCTCCACTACCGGCCGTGCCTCCACTACCGGCCGTGCCTCCACTACCGGCTGTGCCACCAGTTCCGGCGGTGCCGTTCTGGCCGTCGTCGCCACAACCGACGGCGGCGATCATCAGGGCTACGAGAGCAATACTTAGTCTTAACTTCATTGGTTCCTTCTCCAGCGTATGGACCCTAACGGAACAACGCGATTCCGGACTGCCAACCGGTCGTTCAGGGCCTCAAAGATACTTTGGGTGACTGTTGCATCGATGTCCGGCTGAGACCGAGTATCATCGCGCTCGGGCGCGGTCAACAAGCTGAGGCGTCATCTAGCTCAGGGGGCGCTCGGGCAGGGGCACGCTCGCCTTGGTCAGCGGAGAGCCCGACATGAAGAGTAAAGCGAACAGCCCGGCCTGGCGCATATGCGCCGTCAGGCCGGGCCTTTCGTGGGGGGAGGGAGTGGGTGGAGAATCAGTCGACGGGCGTGTTGGTCCAGACGCCGCCTCGTTGGGCAGCCACTGCCTCCATGGAGTTGCCGCCATCGGCAATACGTACGACGTGGCACTGGGTGCACGCTGTTCCAGCCGCGACCGCGGACGCTCCATCGTGAACTTGATCCACGGGCAAGCGGGTGACCGGATCGGTGTAGACCTTGCCATCCGCCTCGTTGTCTCCAACCAAGAACTCCCATGTGTTGATGCCAGGTTGGAACAAGTACACTCGGGTGGACGGGAAGGTTTCGAAGTCGTCCCAATTGGGAGCACCAAACTCACCCTGACCGGGGATGTTCACGGCCTCGAAATCGCCGGTTGCATCGCCCACGGCCATCGTCATCGGGAAGGAGACGTAGTGATCACGCGTCGTGTACTCCCAGAGGTGAACTTCGAAGCCCACCTCGTACGTGTTGTCCTCTAGCAAGGCAACGTCATCAGCGTTTCCGGTGTCGATCGCGCGCTGCATTTGTACCTTCCAAACACCGAGCGAGCTGTCGAGGGCGTCGGGCGTGAAAGTCGTACCGTGCGCCGTGATGTCGGCTCGGCTTCCCTCGCCCGGCCTCAGGATTCGGCGAGGCACAGTGTCACCCTCCGCCGCCTCGTAGTCAGTCACGAGGTCCCATTCGAGGGCGACCGGGTTCGGCGCGTTCGGACCGAAGGTCGCGGCCTCGGGCGTGGTCATGTAGTAGAACGGCGTCAGCCAGAACTCGTCCCAGGGGAATGTATGGGCGCCCCAGGTCGTGGCCGGGTCGAGCAGAAAGTCGGGATGGCCGTCCGTAATGTTCTGATTGAAGAAGACAGACTGCCCAGCGTCGCCCTTTCGACCGCCGTCGTCATTCTCTGTTCGGGGAACGTTGGGCCAATCCAGAGTCAGGATATTCTGGTCGTCGGTCCGTGCGATGGGATTGCTTCGAGCCCCGCGCCAATGCCACAAGTCGAGCGCAACGTCACCACTCACTGCGCCGCCGGTCATGTGTGCTGGGTCCACCCACTTGCCGTCATGGCCGTTCGCAGACGTCCATTCGGGCATGTGACGGCTGTCGTTGTGACAGGTCACAAAACAGCCATGCTCGAGAAAGTTGTCGACGTGCTTCGGAGCCCCGGGGTCGTTGACCATGATCGTAGTCCGCTGCTCGTAAATCGTAGACAGAATACCGAGATCCCCTTGGTCCACGTCGCCGTCGATTGAGGCTTGGGCATCCCGTCGGTCGCCGCCTTCCTTTTGCCAGGCGCCATTCGTGTAGCGAAGGTACTGATGCCGCTTGCCCTCGTTGCCGCGATAAATGACCCGCCAGAAGAACGTGTCGTCGTTGTACGCCGCTTGAACGTCGTAGGGCAGAATCATTCCGTGGTCACCG
>Ga0209456_10001588_pt1 | contig 10948 bp, 9 predicted proteins | sample COG_11_FD_184755 | JGI IMG/M metagenome (GOLD analysis project Ga0209456, IMG submission 184755) | Pelagic marine sediment microbial communities from the LTER site Helgoland, North Sea, for post-phytoplankton bloom and carbon turnover... | ecosystem: Environmental > Aquatic > Marine > Neritic...
GCATCTACGGCCCGCTCGAGGCCTGGTACGACAAGAGCTGGCGCCCAGGTGAGATCGAGTTGGTCGAGTAAGGAACGACGAGATGTCGAACGAAAGGTTCCTAGTCGCCAAGCCGCGCGTCGCGTTCCTGCTCCTGCTCTCGCTTGCGATCACGGTCTTGTTTTACTGGCTGATCGGGGACTTCATTCTGGCGTTGCTCGTCGCTGCAGTCTTCGCGACGCTTCTGCACCCCATCTACCTACGAGTTCTCGGCGCGGTTGGGGATCGCAAAGCGGTTGCTTCCGGTCTGACGGTCTTGCTGAGCCTGGTTCTGGTCGTCGTTCCGCTGTCTCTGTTTCTCGCGGTCCTGGCGGGGGAAGCCATCGAGATCAGCGAATCGGCGACCGAATGGATCGCGGCACAAACCGGAGAGTCGGGAACGCTCCAGCAGCAGCTCGAGCAAGATCCAGCCCTGCAGAAGCTCCTCCCCTACCAGGACGAGATCATCGAGAAAGCCAGCGAGCTCGCTTCGGACGCCGGTTCGTTCGTTGCGCGGGAGCTCGCGAACAGCGCGAAGGGCACGGCCGAGTTCTTTCTGATGCTCTTCGTCATGCTCTACGCGATGTTCTTCTTCCTCATCGACGGACGCATGATCATCGACGAGGTACTCCGATTCACGCCCCTATCGGAGGATGACAAAGCGCGTCTGCTCGGAACCTTTGCTTCGGTCGGCCGGGCGACGATCAAGGGGACCGTGATCATCGGGCTGGTACAGGGCGCGCTCGCGGGTCTTGCGTTTTGGGTCGCGGGCATCGGCGGCGCCATATTCTGGGGCGTCGTAATGGGCGTGCTCTCCGTACTTCCTGGAATCGGCGCCGCGCTGGTTTGGGTGCCGGCCGTGATCTTCCTGGGGCTCGACGGCCAGGTCGGCGCAGCGGTTGGCGTCGGCCTTTGGTGCGCGATCGTCGTCGGCACGGCCGACAACGTCTTGCGCCCTTTGCTGATCGGAAAAGACACGGAAATGCCCGACTTGCTCGTCTTGTTGACGACTCTGGGCGGTTTGGCGCTCTTCGGATTCCCGGGTCTGGTCATCGGACCCCTCATTGGAGCCCTCTACGTCGCGGTCTGGAAGCTCTGGGGCAGCGCCGCCGACGAGGCGAAGGCAGAGGCTGCCGCCACCCCGACACAAGCAAACGGAGGAACCTCGACATGACAGCCAAAGAGCCACAGACGCGAGAACCAAGCCTCGAAGCGGCGAAGAGCGATCCCATGCAAGCCGAGCTCACCTCGCTCCGCGCGCAGCTCGACGCACTGAAAGCGAGCCGAGAGGCCGAGGCCGCCGCAGCCCCGCTTGCTACGAAGGATGGGGAGCGTGCCGCCGAGCTCGACAAAGTGAAAGCGGTGGCCGGCGACCTGTCTTCCCAGCTCAAGGAGCTTCTCGAGGGCTTCGATGAGGAGCTCAAGGACACCAAACCGACCACGCTGCTCGCAGTCTTTGGCGCCGGCATCGTCATCGGGCGATTGCTCGCCAAATAGGGAGGCCCACGCCATGTCTGATCCCGTCATGAAAATACAGATCATCGCGCGCGCCGAAATGGCCTTGCTCCAGATTCGCGCCGAGCGTGTCGCGGGGCGCTCGACGCTTTTCATCGTTGCCATGGTGTTCGCGCTGCTCGCTCTGGCCATGCTGAACTTCGCGGCATTTCACGCCATCGCCCCGGGCCAGGGCCCGGCGCTTGCCGCCTTGTTCGTGGCCTTGATCGACCTTGGGGCGGCCTTCATCACGGTCGCGGCCGCGCGAAAGGCGGGCCCGACTGAGAGCCAGGAGAGGCTTGCACGAGAGATCCGCGAGCTTGCCTACACGGAGCTCAATCGCGACGTCGAACAGGTTCAAGCCGAAGTGCAGGAGACCGTTGCGGAAGTGCGTCGGCTACGCTCGAGCGTTCAGGGCATCGGCGCCTTGGTGGGGCTGGTCGGCAAGCTGGCCTCCGGTGATTGACGTTGCGCTTCTACTGGAAGGTCCTGAAGGCATCCATCAGCAAGTTTGCTGACAAGGGTGCGACCACCCATGCCTCGGCCATGTCGTTTGGCATGGTGTTTTCGTTCCCCCCCATGCTTTTCATCATCTTGTGGGTCGCCGGTCGATTCCAGAGGGACGCCGAGATGCGCAATGCGCTCTTGGCCGAGATTGAGAAGCTGGTCGGAGAAGACGGGGCACTGCAGCTGATGGCTACCGTCGAAAACGTCGATGCGTCAGAGCCCACGCGGTGGGCGACTGCCCTTGCGCTTGGCGTCCTCGTCTTCGCCGCGTCGAGCGTCCTGGTGAGCGCGCGGACCGCGCTCAACAGCATCTTCGAGGTCCAGGCTTCCGAAGCCGGCCTTTGGACGGAGTTGCGCGGGCGATTCGTGTCGTCCGCGATGCTCTTCACATTGACCACGATCTTGCTCGTATCATTGGTGGTCGAAGCACTCATCGCCTCGTTAGGCGCGGCCGTGGAGCGTTGGTTGGGGGAGCTATCGAACTACGTCTTGGCGTTCGACTATCTACTCTTCGACCTCATCGCCATCACGGTCTTGGTCGCCATGTTCTTTCGCTATTTACCAGATGCCCATTTGCGATGGAAAGACATCTGGGCAGGTGCTGCGGTCACCGCGGGCCTTTTCTCGGTTGGGCAGTACTTGATCGGATTTCTGATCGGGGAAAGCCAAGCGGCTACCTTCTATGATGCGGCGGGCAGCGTCCTCGTGCTGATGCTCTGGGTCTTCTATGCCTCCGCCATATTCCTGTTCGGGGCGTCTTTCACTTCGGCCCGCGCCGAGCTGCTGAGGGGTAGATCCCCCCAGATTCCCCTTGGTTCTCCCTCATGATGGGGGATGTCTCGCACTGCAGCCGATCGCATTGTCATCGAGGAATGATGCGAGGAATCCAAGCCATTTCGGTCGTGCTCGGCGCCGTGCTGCTCGCCTCCTGCGGAAAGTTCGGAAGCAGGAAGCTCGTATCGACGCATACGGCGTACAACGACGCAGTTCAGCTCACGGTGACGCGCGAGGTGCTGACCAACATCGTGCGGGCCCGCTACTCGGACCCAATGCAGTTCGTCAAAGTTGCTTCGATCAACGCGCAGTTCTCCGTGAGCGTCGGCGGCTCTGCTGGGGTGGCTGGGGGCGGCGGTGCCGTCACGGGTCTGGGTGGAGGAAACATTGGCTACAGCGACTCGCCAACCATTACCTACGTCCCAGCTTCCGATGCCGCCTTCTACAAGTCGCTTTACAGTTTGTTCCAGATCGAAGAGGGGATCGGCTTCGGCCTTGGATACCGCTTCGCAAGGATGGGTCCGGGCTGGCAAGCCCTGAGCTTGAGATTCACGTTCGGGGCGATCAACACGGCAACGGACGCCGCGGGCGCCCGTGGAAGCGAGCTCTACAACACGCGAATTGCCGCCCTCGTGCGGCTGTTCGAGCTCGGTGCGAGCTATCAGCTCTTCCCGGAATGGGACACCGCGGCCTCCACGATCCCCAGGGCAAAGGTGACCGCAGAAGACGAAGTCGAAGCGTTCAAGTGGGGGCTCTACTTCGTCGAAGAGCAAGACGGCAAGAGCGTTCGGCTCGCCAGATACCGGCTCGTGGTTGCGTTGGTTTTGCCTGCTCCAGACGATCCTGAAGTCGTCAAAGCACTCGAGACGCTTGACGTCACTCCAGGTCAAACCAAGTACGTCCTCCGGCCGCCGACCGACTCCTTCCCTGGCGTTCAGGACCCGTACGCGATTCGGGTGACACCGCGTTCGATGGCCGACGCACTGGTCCTCGCAACGCATTTCGTCGAGGTCCCGACGGCCCACACCAAGATCGTACCGCCCATCGATCCCATAGCAGGAGACCCGGAGCTCCTCTCGTCTATCCGGATTCGAAGCTCCGAGAAGGAGCCGCCCTTCCCCTATCGCACCCGCCACCGCGGATACTGGTTCTACGTCGATGACTCGGACCTCCAGTCCAAGATGTTTCTCGAGGCGATGGTGGCGGCCTACACGTCGCGGGTGGGCTCGAAACAAGCAACCGATGCAGGACCGCAAATCGTGCTTCCCGCAGGCGGCGGGTGAGGGAGTGGGCATCATGAGCGTCAAAGCACGTTTCGTTTGGATGAGGATCGTAGTGTCGCTGCTGGCGAGCGCGACGTTCCTTGGCCCCGTTTCGTCCGTTGGCGCGCAGGAAGCGGCGCCCCCGCCGGAGGCTCCGGCACCGGAGGAGCCCAAGGAGATTTCCACGGCGGAATTCGCGATCGAGGCCAGCGCCGTCGAGGAGCGCTTGCAGAGGATTCAAACGCAGATCTCCCTGATCGATATTTTGGACGAAGTGCGGGTGGAGCTCGAGGCGATCAAGGCCGAAGGTGGTGTCCTCGCCGAGAAGGTCGAGAGTGCTCTGACGCGTCGCGCGATGAGCTCGGAGCTCAATGCCTTGCGTTTTCAGCTACAGGCCTTGGATGCGGGCAATGACGCTCAGGTCGCGAAGCTGACGGGATACGCAGACGATCTCGAGGAGCTCTCGACTCAGAACGAAAAAGACATCGAGGTGTGGAACCGAGCGCTCCGAAAGGCTCGGAGACCGGGGGTTCCGACGGCCGTCCGAGACCGCACCGCGTCTATCCTGCAGGGCCTTCGCGAGGGGCGAAAAGAGCTCCAGCGCAAGCTTGGCGAGGTGCTTGCGCTCCAGTCGGAGGCGCTTGACCTGCGCGATACCATTCGCATCGCGGAGCAAAAGACTGCGCTTGCGCTGCAGGAACAGGCCAAGAGCATATTCGAGCGGCAGCATCCGCCGCTTTGGAAAGCCGACGCCGCGCTACCCGAGGACGCGGCAGGCGCTGCCTCCGGGATTCGATTCTCTTGGGCGGGCGTGAAGCGCTACCTGAGCGACGAACGCGACACGCTGACGCTTCAGCTCGTGTTCGCCCTCTTGTTTGCGTGGCTGCTCTTGTGGGCACGGAAGACCGTCGACGCCCGAGTCGAAAAGCATGAGGAGGCGGGCGCGATGCCCTGGGAAGAGGACGCGGTCGAGGCCCTCCGACACCCCCTGGCAGCGGCTCTCTTGGTGGGACTCGCCTCGGTTCGCGTCCTCGATCCCCACCGGACGATCGAAATGGTTGTTCTCGTGTGGGCCATCGCTCTGCCGCTTTGGTTCATCGTCTACAAGGAATTGGTGCCCGAAGCACTACGCAAGGCGGTGCTCGGGCTCGGCCTCCTCGGGGTCCTTCACATCGTGGTCACCATGGTCTTCGGGAATTTGCGCGTCGGGCGAATCCTTCTGCTCGTGGAGCTCGGCCTGGCATTTGCAGGCGCGTTATGGCTCATCCGTTTCTTGCGGGCGGTCGACGTTCCGAGACGGGTTCAGCAGGGCCTGTGGTTTTCTGCGATGAACCTTTGGGCGCGGTTTGCCCTGCTCGCCTCCTTGGTGGGCTTCGGAGCAACCGTCCTCGGCTGCACGTATCTCGGTATGGAAGCCGCGCTTGTCACGGTGGTCGGTACGATCGCGGCGACGGCCTGGATGGCGCTCGCGCGAATCGTCGAAGCCGTCGTCTCGACTGCGGTGCATGCGGGTCAACTCGACGCGTTTCGGATGATCCGCACGAACCGGGACGTCACGGCAAGAACGCTGAGCCACCTGACCCGTTTCGCCGCCAGCTTCCTTTTCCTCTGGTCGTTGGGGGAGATGACCTCGATCTGGCGTCCCGTGGCGAAAGCGTTCCAAGGGGCGCTCGCCGCCGACCTCGGCTTTGGCTTTGCCAAGCTCGGATTGAGCCTTGGGGAGCTCTTGGCGTTCTTTCTCGTGCTCTGGTTGAGCTGGCTGGTCGCGCGGTTGGTGAGCTTCGTCCTCGGGGAAGAAGTCTTTCCCCGCCTTCCGATGAAAGAAGGCGTCCCCTACGCCTTCACGACCTTCACTCGCTACGCGATCATCACGATTGGTTTCATCGCTGCGATTTCGGCGATGGGGGTGCCGCTCGACAAGCTGACCATCATGCTGAGCGCGCTCGGCGTCGGCATCGGCTTCGGCCTTCAAAAACTAGCCAGCACCGTCGTATCCGGATTCATCTTGCTCTCGGAGCGACCCGTTCGCCTCCAAGACATCATTCAGCTCGACTCCATGTTCGGGAGGGTGAGCCACATCGGTATTCGTGCGACCACCATCCGTACCTTCGACGGCGCTGAGCTCATCGTCCCGAACGACGACTTGATTTCGGCTCGATTGGTCAACTGGACTCTGTCCGATCTAAACCGGCGTGTGATCATGCCCATCGGCGTTGCCTATGGGACCGATCCCAACGAGGTGCTCACCATCTTGAGAAGAGTGGCGAGCGAAAACGATCGGGTTCTCAAGAGTCCGGAGCCGCAAGCGCTCTTTCGCGCCTTTGGCGAGAGCTCGCTCGACTTCGAGCTGCGCTTCCACGTCGAGTCATCGGGAATCGTAGAAGTACCAAGCGAGCTTCACGTGGCAGTCACCGAGGCGTTCGCGGAGGCAGGGATCACGATTCCGTTCCCGCAGAGGGATCTGCACCTGCGCAGCGCAGCGGAGGGAGTCTTCCCACCAGGTAGCGTGGCCACTGCGGCAGGCGCCGAGGGCTAAGGGAAATGCTCGGACGTCCGCCCCGCCTGATGCGCAGTCCGAAGATGGCTTGGTTGGCCGCCGCAGCAATGATTTTGGCCTGGACCTCCATGGGCGGTTGCGCCTCGGTCGGGCCGCGAACGGTTCCGAGAGACCAGTTCGACTACAACGGAGCGATCGCCGATGCGACGCAGGAACAGCTGTTGCTCAATCTCGTACGGCTTCGCTATGCCGAAAGCCCGATGTTTCTTCGCGTGAGCTCGGTGATCAGTCAGTACTCACGCATCACATCGCTCGATGCTGCGGTCGGCGTCGGCAATGCCCCCCCAGCCGGGACAACCGCGAGCGGACGCGTCGGCGGCTCGGTCACCTGGGCGGACCGGCCGACGATCACCTACATTCCGGTCAGCGGACAAGAGTTCTCGCGGAATCTTCTCAGGCCTCTTCCACCGGCAACGCTCTTCGAGATGATGATGTCCGGTTGGCCCGCCGACTTGGTGCTCCGGGTCAGCGTGTGGTCGATCAACCAAATCGACAATGCCGTTGCACGTCCTTCCTATCAGCGAAGCGCCGATCCGCGACTCTTCCAACTGTTCAAGGTCTGGCGGCGGCTGCGGCTTGCCGGTGTGCTCGGCATGCGCAAGGTGGCCGTTGATGACGATCGCAGCGAGCTGGTCGTGTTCTTGCTCGATCAGCGGGCCTCCCCCGAGCTCGCCCGGGACATCACACGATTGAGACGGCTACTTGGCCTCGATCCTTCCATCCGTGAAGTCCGGCTCACTTACGGACTGCTTCCCGACGAACCGGATCAGATCGCCGTGCTGACCGGATCGGTCTACGACATCATGCTCAACCTCGCTTGCCAGCTCGACGTTCCCGAGGCACATGTGCGCGCCGGCAGAGCCGCCCGAACGACACGGCCAGGACCCGAAGGTGAGGAGCCGCCTATCCAGGTGCGGTTCTCGGGCGAAGAACCGAAGGACGCATTCGTCGCCGTCAAGACGCAAGGCTACTGGTTCTACATCGACCAGAATGACCGCGAGTCGAAACGCGCTTTTTCGTTTCTACAGCTGTTGCTCAATCTCGCAGAGACCGGCAGTCAAGAGCAGGGTCCGCTCGTGACGATCTCCAATTGATGCGGTTTGCCAATAGGAGGCGCCGCACATTCAACCGAGCTCGAGCGTGACGCCCAGGATGAATTGGTAGTCGTTGGAGACGGGGCGCGTTCCGTTAGCGCGCGTCGCGGGCTGCTCGGTGCGCAGGTAGATGAACGACGCGTTGAGATTGAGGATATTGGTGAGGTCGAAGAGGAGATCGGCGTTTCCCTGGTGGTTGGTGTTGCCGATGGTGGTGAATGCGATGTTCGTGAGCCAGAAGAGCCAAAGATCGACGTCTTCGCTGATCTCGAATCGAAGGCGCGTGGTCGCAGGAACGATCCCGTCGTGTTGTGGGTTTGGAGTGCCCGCCGAGGCTTGATAGAGATTGAGGTACTGGTATCCCAATCCCGCAGCGATGTCCCATCGTACCTTCGGCCGAAACACGAGGCGAGCTCCCACGCGCGCGGCAGGAGAGGCGCGAAGTCGAATGACCTGGAACTTGTCGTTCAGCAGTTGGCCGGCCAGAGGGTCGACGAAGAAACGCCGCGTTACATACACCGTGGACGAGAAGTTCACGAGATGACGCGCCAGGTTCTGCTGGCCATCGGCTCTGCCCAAGGCGAGCTCGTACCTGAGCTGGGTGAGCGTGCGTTTGTCCTCGCGAACGAGGTTCAAACGAAGGTCGAAGCTGACTTGGTTGCTGTTCCCCCGGCTGCCGCTCAGGCCGAAGGTGAGCGCCAAGAACCAGCGGTCGATTTCGCGCGTGCCGAGGCCGATGATGGCCCAGAGCTCATCCCGCGGCCGCATGTAGATGCCTTCGTGCGTCTCGATGACCACCCAGTCCTCGGTGACGATTGCTGGGCCGTCCTGGGAGGTCCGATCGTCGAACACGTAGATGTTGGGCGCCGGCATGTGGAGCTCGGCGATGTCTCTCAGCTTGAAGCTCAAGGGCCCAAACTCCTCGCTATCGAAGTCTCCGTTGCCATCCCGCAACGAGTCGAGCGCGCCTCGCACCCACTCACCGGACTTGGTCAGCATCCAATCGTACGTGTCACCGAAGCGCAGAACGATTTCCGGTTCGTCTCGCCGCAGCTGCGCCTTGTTATCCACCATGGCGCGATAGACCTCTGCAGCGACGGCGGCCTCGTCAGGTGGCGCCGCCGAGCTCAACTCCTCGAGAGGAGGCTCCTCGGGCTCATCCGCACGCGCCTTGGTAGGCCCCCACGGACACATCACCATCAACCCCAGCACCACTGCAGAGCGCGGCCGCGCGCCCAGAGCGAACACTAACCGAACCAACCGCGGCTGCGGAAGTAGAGATACATCCCCGACCCGAGCAGCATCATCGCGCCGAGTGCGATTGGGTAGGCGTTCGCGTAGGCGAGCTCTGGCATGTTTTGGAAATTCATGCCCCAGATTCCGGCCAGGAGCGTACTGGGCATGAAGATCGCCGAGAGAATGCTGAGCACCCCGAGTCGCCGGTTTGTCTTTTCCTGGCCGTGCATTTCGACACCAGCACGCAGATTGCCGATCTGTTCGCGGAGACGATCCATGCTGCGATTGGTCGACGCGATGTTGACCACGGCGCAGTTCATGTGGTCCTGCGCGTCCTCGCTCAGAAAGAAAGGCTTGTTGGTCATACCGAGCGCACGCATCGCCGGCAGTTGATCGTCGGACACGGCATCGAGAACCACGAGATCAGAGCGTAGCGAGAGTATCTCGTCTGCTTCGATGCTTTCGGGCTCAGTCTCCATCCTCTCCTCCAAGGCGACGACGGCGTTCTTCAGTTCACCCGCCTGTCGGAGGCACACCTGCGACAGCTCGATCATCATCGCCGAAACGAGGGCAGCGATGCTGCGGCCAGACAGCCAGGACCTGGCGTCTTCTGTTCTAGAGAATTCCGGGATGGGCCTTTGGTGCAACGTGAGCAACAGATTTTGGCGGCACAGAAGCGCAAGGCAGTCCACTTCACGTGAACCCTTGGTATCGATCAAAAGCGGAATGACCATGAAGATCTCTTCCCGGAGGGGATAAAAACCAGCGTGCTCGCGGGCCTCGAGACAGAGCTGCCGCGCTAGCCCGGCCACACCAAGCTCGTCGAGCCAAGGCTCTAGCTCACTCGGATCGAAACCCTGCAGGTCGAGCCAAACCCTTGCATCGTCGCCCTTGCAGGCATTCGCAGCTTCCCGCTGCGTCAGAGGTTCTATGTCTAGTGTGTCTTTGATCTGGTAGGCGGTGACGATCATCGTGTCCTACGATGACCGTGCGACTCTCCGGCGGAGGGCGAATCCCCCGAAATGAGTGGAAAACGAGGGATATCTTGGGCTCCGGCCTTGAAGCCGGGCTCACGAAAGCAGAAACAGAGAGGCGAACGCGATCGGATAGGCGACGCGGGACCAACGATCGACTCGGGCGGCCTGTGGCGTCTTGTCCTCTGCGACCAGCCGAGCGGTAAAGACCGATTGAACGAGAGCCAGGAATACGAGGATCGTGGACCCGCCAGTGAACACGTCGAGCCTGGTGAAATAGCCGAGCTCGGGGACCATGTTGGTGGTCGCGAACGTGAATGCGATGAGCGTGAGCATCGAGGTGGCCGAAAGGCCAATCTGAGGGCCAAAGTGAGCCGGGTCGAGCCAGAATACGGCCCAAGACATCGCGACGATCAGGCAAAGCGGCAGAAGCACCTTCCAGATGTAGTACGCCAAGTTCCGTTCCGCGTTGATCTCCAGATCGTACCGCGAATAGAACTCGTCGAAGACGTCACCGTACTCGCGACTGACGACCCCTACAATGCTGCCGATCTGCCAGTCGGAGATGTTCAAGACCTCACGTCGCCCAGTCGTCTGCTCGTCGACGACCAGCTCAACGTCGCTGTCTGCCCACTCCAACGAGCGCATTGAAATGCGGAAGGTCTGATCATCGAAAGGAAACTCTCGCAGATTATGATGGGTTGCGAGGGTGGCGTAATAGCGCTGAACGTAAGTGACCTCGCCGCCGGGGCCGATACCGGCTTCTTTGGGGCGAGTAGGAAACTCACGGCCCGCGTTGGCGAATTCGATCCCGGGAGACCAGATGTCGTCGACCTTGATCTCGCATCCTTGCAGCGTGGCGAGCCGTGGATCCGTCCACCGGAGAACGACTCCCAGATCGGCGGTGAGGGTCTGCTGAACATCGTTGACCTCCATCATGTCGATCAAACGGATTCCAACGTGAACCTTGGTCGGTGGTCCGTTCGGCTCTGGCCTGATGTCGTTCCGAACGTCCGGCGCGGCACAGGGATC
>Ga0209456_10001589_pt1 | contig 10948 bp, 11 predicted proteins | sample COG_11_FD_184755 | JGI IMG/M metagenome (GOLD analysis project Ga0209456, IMG submission 184755) | Pelagic marine sediment microbial communities from the LTER site Helgoland, North Sea, for post-phytoplankton bloom and carbon turnover... | ecosystem: Environmental > Aquatic > Marine > Neritic...
CAAACCCATGCCAAGGACAAAGCGATCGCAAAGTCTGAATGCGTCAGCGCCAGCGCCAGCGTCAGTGCCAGCGTCAGCGCCAGCGCCAGCGTCAGTGCCAGCGTCAGCGCCAGCGCCAGCGTCAGTGCCAGCGTCAGTGCCAGCGTCAGTGGCCCTGCAGCCACCAGCGGCCGTTGGATGAGCCTAGTTTGCAGGGATACTCGTAGAGCTCTGTGAGGCGTTCTTCGGTCAGGACTTCGCGAAGCGGGCCGGAGGCTAGGAGGCCGCCTTCCTTCAGGAGCAAGGCGTGAGTGGCGCGGCTTGGAATTTCTTCGACGTGGTGACTGACCAGGATCAACGTGGGGCCGCCCCGTTTTGCGCACAGTCCATCGACGTCGTCGATCAGGCGTTCGCGAGCACCGGGGTCGAGGCCGGCGCACGGTTCGTCGAGGATCAGAAGCTTCGGCTTCGTGACGAGAGCGCGCGCGATCATGACCCGCTGTTTTTCGCCCTGCGAAAGCACGCCGTAGCGTTTGTTGCGGAATGCGAACGCACCGATGCTGCGGAGGGCGTCGTCTGCTCGAATTAGGTCTTCGGCGCTTAGCTCGTGCCAGTTGCCGATGGTGGCGTGGATGCCCGTCGCCACGACTTGCCTCGCGCTCTGGCGCGCCGGGAGCCAAGAGAAAAGCGCAGAGCTAACCCAGCCGATCCGCTCCTTGAGGGCTCGCATGTCGCACTCGCCATAGGTCTCGCCGAGAACCGCAACGCGACCTCTGCTGGGCCACTCGTAGCCCGCTACGATCGAAAGCAGCGAGCTCTTGCCGGCCCCGTTGGCTCCGAGAACCACCCAGTGCTCTCCCGCCGATATCTGCCAGCGAATGCCCCGCAGGATGGCAACGCCGTCACGCGTGAAGGTTTCGACGTGGAGATCGAGGACCGGTATCACCGCTCGAGCCTAGCATCGGGTCGCCTCGCGGTGCCCGAGGGTGCGGAGGTAAGGGCGATCCTGCGAAAGTGGGCCTAGACGCAGCGTCCCCGAGCTACGTTCCAGGTCCGATTCCTGCGGGTACCTGGGAGGTCGTGGTCGGCAAGGCCAAGATCGTCGAGACACCAGCGGAGTACGACGTTTGCATCATACTCCGAACCGAGCCGACGTTGCCCCCGCAGCCCCGTGAGCCTTACGCAGACCCGGGCGTCCTCGACGACGAGGCGCGTTGGTACGCGGGCGACTTCCACGTGCAGGGCGCTGGGATGCGATCGATTTTTGGGAGCAGATGTGCGCGGAGGGCTCCCACGCCACTGCGGTCGGCGGAAGCGATGATCACAAAGCCGGCCAGGGCAGCGGCGTGCTCTACAGTCCCATCGGAGTGCCCACGACCATGGTTTTTGCCGAGAGGCTCAGTGTCGACGCGATTCTCGAAGGGGTTCGCGCTGGGCGGACGGTCGTCAAGGTCAACAGTATCGACGACCCGATGCTCGAAACGGAGCTGAGCGGCGAGCGCGTGGGTAATACCGTCTTTGCCGACACGGCAGCGCTATCGGTCCGGGTGACCGGAGGAACCGGGCACACCCTTCAGGTCATCAAGAACGAGGCCGTCCTAGAAACGCAATCGATCGATGGCGATCCGTTCACCCACGAAATCAACGTCGAAGCGCCATCTGAAGGCGAGGATCGCTACCGACACCAAGTCCTTTCCGATGGCGATCCGCTCAGCATCGGCAGTTACGTGTGGCTTCGAACGGCGGAGGCGCCTGAGCCGGGCAAAACCAGCAGTGGCTGCAGCTGCCGGCTCGTGAGCGCGTCTGATCACGACACCGGAGTGCTTCTGGCGGTTCTGGGGCTCGGCACCTTGTATTGGCGTCGCCGTCGCACCTGCTGAAGATTAGCCCGTTTTCTTTCGGCGTCGCAGGACGTGACGAAGTCGCGAACGCTCATCGCGTTCCCGCTCTTCGAGCATACGCTTGAGTGCCCTCAGCTCAGCGGTCAGCGTCGGCTCCACGCGCAGCTGCAAGGTGTTGACCTGGCGCGTGGCCTTGGCGAGCGCATCGCCAAGGCGCCGAACCAGCTGTTCCTTGGGAAGCGCTTCGAGGACGAGCTCGACCAGACGCTCGAACTCGGTGGCCGTTTGCGCAGCCGCGGGGCCGATCGAGGCGGCTGCGGTTTCGCGCCCGGTCAAGGTACGCAGAATCGGACTGTGTGAAACGACGGAGGGCACGGAAATGCCCCAGATCTGCTTTTGCTCGAGCTCGACCGTGATCTCTCGACCCGGCCAGGCATCGCTCTCCAAGGTTGCGTGCCCGCGCGCCGCCAAGGCGTGGAGTAGCGCGTTGTAGGCTTCACTCGCGCGCTTTTCCACCTCTTGGCGAGCGTTCAGCGCCGGCCGCGCGCTCTTGAAGAGCTCGGTGATCAAGGCTTCGCGCTTTCGATTGAGCAGCTCGCGACCCTTCCGAACACGTCCGAGCTGCGCGCCGGCGCGAACGAGACCGGAACGCGTTGGTGGCACCGAGCGCGCGCTCATTGGCTGGCCTCTGCGGCTTTGGCCGTGCCTGGGCGCGACGCCCAAGTCGCGTCCGAGATTCGACTGAGCTCGTCGCGCGGCAGCGTCTCGAGGAGCGACCAACCAACTCGCATCGTTTCGGCCAAAGAGCGGCGCACACCGCTTTGGTTGATCAGCTTCGTTTCAAACGCGTCGACGAAGTCGAGGGCGCGGCGATCGTCCGGTGCGAGACCTTCGCTTCCCACGATGGCCGCCATGAGCTTGGCTTCACGGCCACGCGCATAAATCGCGTAGAGCTGATTCGCCCATTCGCGGTGTTCCGGTACGGTTCGGCCTTCGCCGATGCCGGCATTCATCAATCGCGACAAGGACGGGAGCACGTCGATCGGTGGATAGACGCCGCGCTGATGTAGCTCACGGTTCAAAACGATTTGTCCCTCGGTGATGTAGCCAGTCAGGTCTGGGATCGGGTGTGTCATGTCGCCGTCAGGCAGAGAGACCACGGGCAACTGCGTGACCGAGCCGCTGCCGCCCTTGAGGACTCCGGCGCGCTCGAATAGCGATGCCAGGTCGGTGTACATGTAGCCAGGGTATCCGCGCCGCCCTGGAATCTCTTCTCGTGCAGCCGCGACTTCTCGCAGTGCCTCCGCGTAGTGGGTGATGTCGGCCATCACGACCAGAACGTGAATTCCGTGGGTGAACGCAAGGTGTTCGGCGGTCGTCAGTGCGACGCGCGGGGTGAGCAGGCGCTCGATGGTCGGGTCGCCTGCCTGGTTGAGGAAGAGCACCGTGCGCTGCATCACTTCGCTCTCGAGAAAGCGGGACACGAACGATTGCGTTTCACGCTCGGTGATGCCCATGGCGGCGAACACCACTGCAAAGGGCTCGCCGCGTGCGGGGCGCGCGTTTTCCACGATGTCGGCGGCGAGCTCGACGCCTGGCAGACCGGGCGCCGAGAACACGGGAAGCTTCTGGCCCCGCACCAGTGTGTTCATTCCGTCGATCGCAGACACGCCGGTTTCGATGAAATCCGACGGGTGCTGCCTTCGAACGGGATTGATGGGCGCGCCCCAAATCGGAAGACGTGCTTCACCAATCGACGGTGGGAGACCGTCGAGCGGTTCGCCTGTACCACTGAGCGCACGCCCGAGCAGATCCTGTCCGACCACTGTCGTTGCGGTCTCGCCGGTGAGGGTGATCGCCGCGTCCGCGGGTTTGAGCCCCAGCGTGTCCTCAAACAGCTGAATCACCGTGATCTCGGTGCCCACGTCGATCACCTGCCCACGTCGATCGTCCTGGCCACTGCCTCCGATGCGAACCCACTCGCCAAGCTTCGCGCGCCGCGTGGAACGGACGAAAATCAAGGGGCCTGCCGCGGAGGCAGCACCGGAATAGGTTCGCGCGATGGGGGCGTCCAAGCGCTTCATGCCGGCCTCATTTCCGCGATGGTGCGCTTGGCTTTCGAAATCTCTTCGCCCAATTCGCCAGGTGCCGCGGTCTTCACGGCGCCGAACGCGACCCGCACGGCGGCGAGATCGAGCTTCTCGAAGCCGATGCCGTCCTTGAGTGCCTCTTCGCCAGTTTGCATGAATGTCCAGAGCATTTTCACGAGCTGGTAGGTCTTTTCCACACTCGAAAAGGCGTCGTGTGGATGGAATGCGTTTTGGCCAATGAGGAACTCGCGCGCGATCCGCGCGCCTTCGAGCACCAGGCGGTCTTCGTCCTCCAGCGCGTCGACGCCGACGAGGCCCGCGATTTCGCGGAGCTCACGATCGCGCTGCAGGAGACGAACCGTTTCGACCCTCAGCTCGGACCAATCGGCTCCGCCTTCTTTCGAAAACCATGCCCTGGTGCCGTCAGCGTAGAGGCTATAGCTGATGTCCCAATCGACAGCGGGGAACTGACGTTGGTGCGCAAGGCGGGGATCGAGGGCCCAGAGCGCGCCGACGACGCGCAACGAGGCCTGCGTGACGGGCTCAGCGAAGTCACCGCCGGGTGGAGAAATCGCGCTGATGAACGTCACCGCACCCGTTCGCGCTGGCGTCCCCTGGCTTTCGACACGGCCCGCCCGCTCGTACAGGCGGCTCATGCGATTGGCGAGATAGGTTGGGTAGCCCTCTTCGCCGGGCATCTCTTGGAGGCGCGCGGCGATCTCGCGGAGCGCCTCGGCCCAACGCGAAAGGGAATCGGCGAGGATGGCCACGTGGTAGCCCATGTCCCGGTAGTACTCGGCGATCGTCATTCCCAAATAGACCGACGCGTCTCGCGCTGCGACCGGCATGTTCGAGGTGTTCACGATGAGGATCGTCCGATCCATGATCGACCGGCCGGTTTCGGGGTCGGTGAGGCGACTGAAGTCGTGCAGGACTTCCGCCATTTCGTTTCCGCGCTCACCGCAGCCGATGTAGACCATGATGTCGGCCTTCGCGTACTTCGCGAGCGACTGCTCGATCACGGTCTTACCCGTACCGAACCCGCCAGGAACGGCCACAGAACCCCCTTCGACGACGGGGAACAGGAGATCGAAGACGCGTTGTCCGGTGATGAAAGGGCGGTCGCCCGGCAGGTGCTTCGCGAACGGACGCCGTTGACGAATCGCCCATGGCTGCGAGAGGGTTAGGGCGGTGCCGTCGCTCAAGCTCCCAATGGCCTCGGTCACCGTGAACGTTCCCTGCTTGATGTCTGCGACTCGACCGGTGGAGCCAGGGGGCATCAGCACCCGGTGGACCATTCCGGGGCGCTCTTCGACCTCACCCAAGACATCGCCGCCGCTCACCTCCGCCCCCGCCGCTACCGTTGGCGTAAACGACCAGCGCGCATCGGGGTCGAGGGTGGGCAGTGTCATCCCCGGCGCCATGAAGTCGCCCGACCGCTCCGCGAGCCCCGTGAGCGGCCGTCCGACGCCGTCGAGAATCGAGCCAAGCAAGCCCGGCCCCAGTCGGGTCGTGAGAGAGCTTCCCGTGCGGCGCACCGGTTCGTGAAGCGCAAGGCCGCTGGTTTCCTCGAACACTTGAATCGTCGCAATGTCGCCTTGGATCCGAATCACCTCGCCGAGCAGTCGACGCTCTCCGACTTCGACCAGCTCGTACAGAGCGGCATCGCCCAGCGGCTGTGCTTCGGCGATCGCGCCCGCGACTCGGATGATGCGCGCGTCGGTCATTGCAGCCTCACCCGGTAGCCAATCGCACGCCGAAGGATCTCGACGATGTATTCGTGGGCCGAGGCCTCCGAGGTCCAGTCCGGCCCAGGGACGGGGATGACGACGGGAAGCGCGGATCTTTGGAGGCCTCGCCGAACCTCTTCCGGAATGTCCCGGTAGAGCGGTTCGTCGATGAGGACGACGCCTGCGCCTTCGCTTTCCGCCAAATGCTCGATCTGCTCTGCTGCGTCTGCGCCGCTTTTTGCTTCAAACACAGGGACCCCAGCCAATGCGAATCCGGCACTCAAGCCTTGGCCTGCAATCACCACGAGTCGTTGCTCCTTCATGCGAGCACCATGTCGCCTTGGATGAGAGCGGCAGGAGCCCGAAGAGCGACGCCCCAAATGATGCGTCTCAAGTTCAGTACCTGGGCGCGAAGCTCGATCACAAAGCCAATCACGGGCGCAGCGCTGCTCGGGTCGATTCGCATCGAGCGATTCTGCCAGGCTATCTGAGCTCGCAGGGCGGCGCTTTCCAACTCGGCAATCTCATCGAGGCCTGGGCGAAAAACGTGCGCCAGCGCGGAGCCGCGGAGCTCCCATGCGAGTTGCTTCTCGACGTCCTCGCGGGTCGCGACGCCCATGAGCCTTTCGAACACGGGCCGTGTCAGCCACTGGCCTCCTTCTACGAACGTTAGGTCGACGATCTTCGGGTCCCGCTCGGCGAAGTGCAACAAGGCTGACCAGGCGTTCATGAGGTCGATGACTTGTCCGACGTACTCGACCATTTGCGCCCCACCTTCGCGCGCTCGTGTCGACGCTCTTCGGGCAAACGCACGCTGAAGCGCAACTTCGAGCTCGAAGAGCGAAGGATGGGCCCGGCTCGCGGCCTCGACGAGAGGTGGGCCGAAAGGGTGGTTCCAGACCAGCAGCATTCGAACCACGTCAGCCGGCGTCGGCTGACTGGCCAGGGTGGACAGAGCGCGTTCCGAGAGGCTTGCGGTTGGAACCAAGCCCGCCATGCGTGCTTCGGACGCCACCCCTTGCGCTGCGCCGCGCAAAATGCTCTGAATGGATCGTCGATCCTCATCTTCGAAAAGCACCGACAAGGCCAGCCGACGGCGTTCGCCACACCAGCGATCGAGCACCCTCATTTGGCTCGCAGCGTGATGCCGGATCGACTTCTCCAGGCTTGCAGGCGTCGCTGGCGCATCGGATCGCACGAACCCTAGCGAGCTGAGCTCTCTTTGAAGCGCGGGCAAGCTCGTAGCCCGTGCGAGTCGCTCCAATTCCGAGGGTGGAAGCAAATGCGTATGAAGCCCCCGCGCGCGTGTATTGATGTCGCCGAAGTACCTCGTCATCGCTAGAGATCCTGCAGGCGTGCATGGATTTCGATCGCCAACGTGGATGCCAAGCGGTCGATCCTAGTTTCGAGCTGGCCGTCCACGATGACCGACCCTCCGGCGCCCACGACGATGAACCCCGTGCCCATCTCTTGGTCCGGTTGGACCCGGACGCGCGGCCTGTCGGAGAGCGCACTTCGGACGGCCGGTTCGAGGGCCGGGGAACAGCGCACCACAGCGTCGACGCCATCGACGAACTGCAACGCCTCGGCAAGCTCGGCTCCGAGGGCGGTTAGGTAGCGCTCGTCCACTGCAGCTTCGGGAAGAAGGCCCCTGGTTCGCCGGAGCACTCGATCGACGAGCTGGGTCCGCGCCACGAGCACGGCGCGCATGGCGGCGTGCCGTTCGGTGGCGATCGCACGGCGAGCGTCGGCGCCGTACTCCGCCTCTTTGCGATCCATGAGCTCCCTACGCCTGCCTTCGACCGCGCGTTCCGATTGGGACGCAACGCGTTGGGAGTCCCCCCGCGCCGCGTCCAAAATGGACTCGGCCGTCTCATTGGCGGCGCGGCGCAATTCGGCATCGAGGTCGGAACCGGCCATGGCCGTTTCAGCCTCCTCCTTGCATGAGGATCAAGACCGCGATCACGAATCCGAGGATTGCGAGCGTCTCCGGAATGGCGAGCAAAAGCACGACCGTGACGGTGAGCTCCGGCTTCTCAGCAAGCGCCGCAGCGGCCGCTGGACCGATGCGGGATTGAGCCCAACCTGTGGCGAGGGCTGGAATTCCCACCGCCAAAGCCGCACTCAAGTACAGGAAAACCATCTCTAAATTCATCTCACTCGCTCCTCTCGTCAGAAGCGCTTTCGCGCGCGGACCAATGTCGAAAGGGTCGGTACTGCGCACCGCCCGGGCTGTAGAACTTCCCAAAGAACTCCACATAGTGAAGTCGCAACACATGAATCGTCGGGCTGAACACGCCCAAAACGAAATTAATGAGATGGAAGACGAGGGCGAACAGGATGCCCACTACGACTGAGCCAAACGCTCCGACCATTCGGTTCGCGACGACCGCCATCATCACCGACGCGGTGCCGACGGCCATGATGCGCGCGTACGAAAGCACGTTGCCTAGCGTGGACACGAATTCAATGGGCGCAAGAATGCCTTCGCCAATGATCAAAACTGGGAGGGCGACCAGCGTGGTGATCACCAAGGGCGTGAAGAACCGCTCGGGAAGCATCTCGAACGCCGCCATGAGCGCCAGCGCGATGAGGACGACCATCACGGCTGCCATGCCCTTGCCGATTGCGCGCCGTTTGTCTCCACGAAACATCTTTGCGGCGCCCAGCAGCAAGCCGACCACGACGTGAACGAGCCCCAGCGCGATGGCGAGACCCAGGAAAGGAAAGAACGCTTCTTCACGGTTGAAGATGAGTGGGTGGAGACCGATCCGGTGCCCGAGGTCGCCGAAGAGCTCGCCGTACAGAAAGCCAAAGATGATCGAGAATAAGGAGCACGCAAGGCCGATCTCGGATACCGACCGCAATGTCGAGTCGGCTTGCGACCTGATACGCAAGATGAGCGATATGGCAGCTAGCATCGTCCCGTAACCGATGTCTCCGAGCACGATCCCGAAGAACATCGGGAAGAAGACCGCGACGAACGGCGTGGGATCGACCGTCCCGTACTTCGGTAGGGGCATCATCCTCGTAATCGCTTCGAACGGACGAAACAGACGGGGGTTTTTGAGGACGACCGGGACGGTGTCGCCGGACCACTCCTCGGAGGACACCGTCTCGATTTCGAAGCCCGGACCGCAGGACGAGCCGAGCCGCCGTTCCAGTTCGGGCTGCACCGCCTTGGGAACCCAACCTTCGAGAACGAACGCTCGTGGCGTCACGACGGCTTTCTCCATGGCTTCGACCGTTGCGAGGTGATCTCGAACACTCGCTTGAATCCATGCGAGCTCCCGTCCGCGCTCTCGAGCGATTTGGGCCCGCTCCCGCTCCAGCGCTGAAAGCGCCTCGGGCAGCTCGTCCAGCCGAGCCTGCATGCGTCGGATCGTCGCACTCACGCCTTCCTCTTCGAACTGGTCGGGGAGGGAGAGAGATTGGACACCCGCTTCACTGAGCAGTTGCTCGGCTTTCGCGGCGTCTGCTGTCGGCACGGCCAATAGCATCGCGGATTCACCGGACTCGGACGGTTGGCTCAGGAGCTCGAACCCATCTCCGAGGGCTTGGCGAAGCGCGGCCCGCATGCGGCGGAGCTCCTGTTCCCCGTCCTCTCTCAACACCAGGTAGAAGACTCGAATCCCGTCGAGGTCCAGACCCGAGTCACCGATTTTTCGAAATGCCGAGAAGAACGGTCGAAACTTCAGGATGAGGGCGCGCTCCTCTTCGAGCCCTTGACGCTGCTCGGCCAAGGCTTCGAGCTGCCGTCGGCTTCGGCCCGCGATCAACGCAGCTTTGGTTAGCGGCAATGCCTCGGCTGCTTTGGGCGGCTCCGGTGTCACCCCGAGAAGCTCGAGCGCGGTGTCCACGTCTTCGACGACGTTGCGCACGCTGCGCACGTGATGAGCCTGCTCGATGGTGAGCCCCAGGGGCCTCAAAGATTCGGTCTCGGCGGGTTCGATCAATTGCACCAGGCCGACGTCCTGAACACAGCCCAGGCAGGACTGCAACTGTTCTTTCGGCCCGAGCATTCGGATGCGGGACATTTCCAGAATCAATCGGAACCCCTCGATCCGGGTCGGCCCAATAGAAGATCCAACACGTACCAGGCGAGCTCGTTGATCGTCGCGTCGTCGAGCTCGTCGAGTTGCGAGGTTTCCTGTCGAGCTTCTTCTCGAATCGAGGCGATAGCCTGGTCTCGTTCGCGCGCGATTCGATCGCGGACCCTCGCTTCTTCTGCTTCGAGTTGCAACTCAAACTTTCGGACACGGCCGTCGGCTGCGGACTCGGCCAATTCGACGAGCCGCTTAGCCTCCTGCCTCGCCTCTTTGAGCATCGCCTCGAGCTCGACTTCCGTTTCGAGAAGACGGCTGAGCTTGCTCTGGGCGTCCGCGCTCTCGTCGCTTCGCTTTGCTGCCATATCCAACTACCGGTTGGGAAAATACCAGAAGGAGGGCGTCGGGTGTGGGCGTTAAACGACTTTCGTTCGACCGCCGAGGCTCAAGATGAATGCTCCGCTCAAGGTGACTGCACCGGCTAGCCAGAAAGCGGTGCCGTAACTCCACGCCGCCGCGACCAGGCCCAGGCCATACGCAAAAAATGCGTGACCTCCATTGAACGCGCCGTGGATGATCGAGACCACCATGCCGCGCGAGGATGCATCCGCGCGTTCGATTCCTAGGGCCGTGACAGCGGGATAGGCGATGCCGTGCCCGAGCCCCATCATGGCGCCGATCGCGAAAAGATGGCTGGGACCGAGGATGCCGAGCATGGGCGGCACCGCAGAGTACAGGCAGAACGCGATCACCGAGGAGCGAAGCACACCGAAGCGGTCGATGAGGCGTCCGCCGCCCAACCGAACGGTGAGCGCGACGATCGCAAAGCCGATGAAGAAGCTCCGAACCTCGGTGACGCCGAGCTCGAGTGCAAATGGCTGGTGCAGGGTAAAGAGCGCCGTGAATGCGGCGGTCATCACGAACGTCGCGCCGTACACGCGCATCAGCGAGCCGCTGAAGATCGGTCGGCGAGCCTGCGGTTCCTGCGGCTGATGCCGAGGCGGCTCCTTCAATCGGGTGCTGAGGAGCGTAGCGAGAAGGCCGGCGCTGGCGCTGGCGACGAACACATGTTGCCAGCCGACGGAGTCCGCCAGCACCTCCCCGATGGTTGGCGAGACCGCGTTCATGCCGAGGTTCGCCGCGCCGAAGAGGCCAAGCGCCTGCGCCATTCGACCGCTCGGCGCGATGTCGGCGGTCATCGTCCCCGCCGCGTTGAACCCCATCACCATGCCCAGGCCCCAACACATCTGCGCGACGTAGAG
>Ga0209456_10001590_pt1 | contig 10947 bp, 9 predicted proteins | sample COG_11_FD_184755 | JGI IMG/M metagenome (GOLD analysis project Ga0209456, IMG submission 184755) | Pelagic marine sediment microbial communities from the LTER site Helgoland, North Sea, for post-phytoplankton bloom and carbon turnover... | ecosystem: Environmental > Aquatic > Marine > Neritic...
TCATTCAGGGTCAGATCGGCGCGCGCGGCCGGATCACCCTCGGCGCCTACCAGGACCGCAATGAGCTCCTGCAAGAGGCCAAGGACCTCGTGGTCGTCCTTCAAGCAGGCGCGCTTCCGGCTCCGCTACGGCCCGCCAACGAGCAGCTCATCGGCCCGACGCTGGGTCAGGATTCTGTCCGGAAGGGTGCCATCGCAGCGCTGGTCGGGGTCATCCTCGTCTTGATCTTCATGGCTCTCTACTATCAGGTTGCGGGCCTGGTCGCGGACGCCATGGTCTTGCTGAACTTGCAGCTTCTGCTGGGGACCATGTCGGGCATCGGGGCAACGCTCACGCTGCCCGGTGTTGCCGCCATCGCGCTCACCGTAGGCATGGCGGTCGATGCAAACGTGCTCATCACCGAGCGCATCCGTGAGGAGCTGAGGCTTGGGAAGTCCCCGCGCTCCGCGGTCGAGCAGGGGTACGCACGAGCATATTCGTCGGTTTTCGACAGTCAGCTCACGACTGCGATTGCGGGCGTCGTTCTTTGGCAGTTTGGTACGGGGCCGATCAAGGGCTTCGCCACGATGCTGTTGATCGGCATCGCCACCTCGCTCTTCACCGGCACGTTCTGCTCGAAGGTGCTCTTTGATTGGCTCGTGCGCGGCCTGCGCGTGCAGCGATTGCGGGTGGGCTGACATGGAATTCCTCAAACCCGGCACCTACATCGACTTCATGAAGTACCGCGGGCCGGTGATCACGGTCCTCGGTCTGATGGCCGCCTTGAGCTTGGTCTCGCTTTTCTATCCCGGGCCCAACTACGGCATCGATTTCGCAGGGGGGACCGAGATCCAACTCGCGTTCCAAGGGGACACATCTCCGGGCGAGGTTCGAGAGGCTCTGGTGGAGGCCGGCTATGCGCGTCCGGATGTGATCAGCGTCGAAGGCGAGCCCAACGAATACATCATCCGTGTCCAAGAGGTGTCTTCGCTGCCCGAGGACCAGATCGAGGAGATTCGCGCAGCGGTGGAAGCGGCACTCGGCGAAGGCGTTCTGCGCGAAATGAAGGTTTCGCCCGGCGGCGACAAGATCACGCTCCGCGTTTCCGGGGTGGTCCACGAGCAGCAGCTTCAAGAGGCGCTCGAAGCGGGCGGCGCGAACGTGCGTTCGCTCAACTCGCTCGCTGGTAGCCGCGATCCCCGCTACGAGGCGCATCTGGTGGGTGTCGCCGACGAGCTGATGGCCGCACTGAACGAGCGCTTTGGCGACCGAGCACCCGAAGGCGCGCTTCGCGTCGAGTGGGTTGGCCCGAAGGCCGGCGAACAGCTCCGCGACGCGGCGATTCAGTCTCTGCTGTACGCCATCGCGTTCATCATGTTGTACGTAGCATTCCGCTTCGACCTGCGATTCGCGCCGGGTGGCGTCATCGCCATGCTTCACGATGCGCTCATCACACTCGGCATCTACGTGCTTCTTCAGAAGGAAGTGAACCTCACCACGGTCGCTGCGCTTCTCACCATCATGGGCTATTCGATCAACGACACGATCGTCGTGTTCGACCGGATTCGCGAGAACATGGTGCGCGTCCGGGACAAGAGCCTCCGAGAGCTGATCAACATCAGCACCTCGCAGATGCTGTCGCGAACGATCGTCACATCGCTCACCACACTCTTGTCGGTGTCCGCGTTCTTCTTCCTCGGCACCGGAGTCATCCGGGACATTGCCTTCGCGTTAGGCATTGGCATCATGATCGGCACTTTGTCGTCGATCTTCATCGCGGCGCCGATCACCGAGCTGATGGACCGGCGTCTCTTCAGTCGTTCGCGGAGCTAGCTTCGTGGAACGGTATAGCGCGCGGCCTTCCGACGAGCGGGGGGCAGGCATGCTTGCGGACGCTTGCGGGTTGGGGCTCACCGCGGCCCAAGTACTCCTGCATCGGGGTATCCGAGATGCCGAGGAGGCTCGACCGTTTCTCGACGCCACGTTGCGGGGGTTGAGCTCCCCCGAGCCGATGGCCGACCGCGCTTTGGCCTCCGAGCGCATCGCGCGGGCGATTCGCACGGGCGAGCGCATCGTCGTGTTCGGCGACTACGACGTCGATGGCACGACCTCCGCGTTGATTCTCAGCGAGATAATCGCGGCCCTCGGAGGAGAGGTGCAAACCCTGATCGGCGACCGATTCCACGGTGGATACGGTCTCAGCGACCAGGCCCTCGAGCGCTGTCTGGCCGAACGGCCCGGCCTTCTCGTGACCTGTGATTGCGGTTCCAGCGACCACGAGCGCGTTGCAAAAGCCTCGGGCAGCGGTGTTGACGTCATTGTCGTGGATCATCACCTCGTACCGGAAGAAACGCTTCCGGCGTTTGCGTTTCTCAACCCGCATCGGCCCGAGTGCGGCTTCGCGTTCAAGGGCCTTTGCAGTGCGGGTCTTGCATTTTCGCTGGGCGCGGCACTTCGCTCCGACATGAACGCCGAGCTCGACGTTCGCGCATGGCTCGACTTGGTCGCCATCGGGACCATTGCCGACGTCGCGCCGCTGACAGGGGACAATCGGCGCCTGGTCCGTGCTGGCTTGAAGACACTCGGTTCGCCCAACGCGAGGCCGGCCCTCCAGGCGCTCCGGCAGGCGGCCAAGATTCCGGAATCCGCTCCGCTCACCGCGCGGGACGTGGCCTTTCGATTCTCGCCTCGCCTCAACGCTCCGGGCAGGCTCGGGATCGCCGACCTCACACTCCGTTTCCTGAGCGCCAAAACGCCAAAGGAGGCGTGGGCGCTCCTCCAAGAAGTCGAGGCACAAAACGACGAGCGCAAGGCACTCGCCAACCGGGCATCCGAGGAAGCGCGCGCCCAAGTGTGCGAGCTGTATGGCGAAACGCCCGAGGAGGGCGTGGTGGTTGCAAGCGATGCATGGCATCGCGGGATCGTCGGCATCGTAGCGGCGCGCCTCGTGGACACCTTTGGGGTCCCCGCCGTTGCGATCGCATTCAACGGCGAAGACGGTCACGGCAGCGCTCGAACGACGCCCGGCTTCGACGTCTATCGCGCGCTCGGACGATGCGCCTCCGATTTGAGCGCCTGGGGCGGGCATCGCGCCGCAGCGGGGCTTTCGTTGTCGAAGCGCGCACTCGATCCCTTCCGCGCATCGTTCCTACAGGCCACGCAAGGCTCAGAGTTCGGCGAGCCGCACACGGCCGCGGTCGATGTCGCGCTCGGTGGTGCGTTCCGCGTGCCGTCGGTCGAGGACCTACAGCGCCTCGGGCCGTTTGGCGAGGGTTACCCCGTGCCCACTTTCTTGGTGAACGCCCACGTCGTCGAAGCAACGGGGGTCGGTGAAGGGCGGGTCCACGGAAAGCTCAAATTGCAGGTGGGGCAGGATTCCGTTCGGGCCTTCGCGCCGGGTCTGTTCTCGCGCATCGAGGGCCAGAACACGCTCCGGCTCGTTGGCGAGTTCCAGCCCGACCATTGGATGGGCGGTCGGTCGGTCGAGCTCCTCGTAAAGGACGTGCTCGTCTAGCGACCCGTCCACCGCGGCTCGCGCTTCTCGAAAAACGCAGCGAGACCTTCCTTGGCATCCTCGCTACCGAGCACTGCGTAGAGCTGCTCGCGTAGGTAGGGCAGGGCCTCCTCGGTCGACATCTTGCGCTGCTCGTTGAAGGCGTTGAGGCCCATCCGCATCGCGTTGGGTGACTGCTTGGCGAGCCCGGCCGCAAGCTCGCCGACTCGGGCATCGAGCTCGTCATCCGGCACCACCTCGGTCAACAGACCGATTTCCTTTGCCTTCGCTGCGGTGATCTTTTCACCGAGCAGCATGAGTTTCAGCAGCTCGCGAGAGTGCACGACCCGCTGAAGGACCGCCATGATCATCATGGGGAACAAGCCGCGCTTGATCTCCGGTGTCCCGAGAATCGCGCTCTCGCATGCAATGGCGAAGTGACAGCATGCGATGATTCCCATCGCGCCTCCCATCACATACCCTGGGATGCGAGCGACGATGGGCTTCGTCAGCGAGTCGAAGCGCAGCAACAAGTCGTCGAACTCGCCCTTCTTCTCGAGGCTGCCCCGGTCTGCTGTCATACCCTTCAAGTCGGCGCCCGCGCTGAAGGCGTTCCCGGCACCGGTCAGAACGATGACCCTCACGTCGTCGGCAGCTTCGGCGTCGTCGAGCGCCCAAAGGAGCTCGTTCACCAACTCTTGACTGAGGGGGTTCTTCTTTTCCGGTTTGTTGAAGGTCAGGGTGACGATGAGCCCATCCTGCTGCACGAGCAGGGATTGATAGTCTCTATCCTCCATCGCGAGAGTCTTGGGCGGCCGTTCAGTGAATTCAAGGCAAATGATTCCCCGAGTAACATCGCGAGGTTGCGGCAATTTCGACCTCCGTGTACTGTGGGCTGTAGGAACAGCTGGAGGGGGAATTGAGCTGGGAACGAATAGGATGCGCGCTTGCGCTGACGGCGGTGATTTCGCTGTCGGTTCCGCCTCGTGTTGCCGAGGCCCAGATCGATCCAGCAGCGTTCAACAACCTCCAAGCCACGCCGAAGGGGACGATCGGCTTAGGCCTGGTCGGCGCCGAGCTCGGACTCATCATTCCGTCCGCGTCGGGGCTCAACGAGGTTTGGGCACTGACGGTCTTCCCGATCGTCGGCGCTGCCGGCGGCGCCCTGGCGGGATACTTCGCGCTCGACAAGCCTGGCCGCGAAAAAGGCTCGGTCGCCGCGCTGGTCGTGGGTTTGGCGGGTGTGCTTCCGGCTATCCTGGTCACCGTCAAAGGTGTCCGCCAGGAGCGTCGGGACCGATGGGAGCCCACCCCGCAGATCGATCTGCGAACCGAAAAAGAGCAGCGCGCCTTCGAGACAGCCGAGGCCGGACCAGGGCTCCTTCGCCGGTCGCGCTCCGGCCTTCGCGTTGCGGCGCCGGGCATGTCGTTTTCCAGAGGAGCCCAGCAAGACGCCGAAACCGCGCGGATGGGTGGCCTCCGTGACCGAACCGAGATGCGGCTTTCCCTCGCGTCGGGCGTGTTCTAGCGTTCCTTCATGATCACCTCGGCGGTGCGGCGGACCTTGCGCGAGCGCGCGCTGGTTTCCCCCGGAGATCACGTCCTAGTAGCGTGCTCGGGCGGGCCGGACTCGACCGCCCTGTTGCACGTGTTGCATCGACTGCGGAGCGAGCTCGGCATCACCCTTTGCGTCGCCTCGATCGATCACGGCCTCCGGCCCGAGTCCGCATCGGAGGTCCAGCAAGTCGCTGCGTTTGCGAGCACACTCGGTGCACCGTTCTACTCGGCACGCGTCGAGGTGCCGACGGAGGGCTCCTCGATTCAAGCGCGCGCGCGGGAGCTTCGATATCGCGCGCTCCAAGAGATCGCGAGCTCTCACGATGCCGTCCGGATTGCGGTAGGTCACACCCAGGACGACCAAGCGGAAACGGTGCTCGCGCGCGTTCTACGTGGTGCCGGCCTTCGCGGCCTCGGCGGGATCGAAGCTCGCAGGTCCGACGGCGTCGTCCGCCCGCTGTTCGATTGCCGTCGTTCCGACGTGCGGGCGTATGCCCTAGAGCGGGCCCTTCCATTCATCGACGACCCCTCGAATCACCAGCGTGCCTTCGAGCGGGTTCGGATTCGTCACGAGGTCTTACCCACGCTCCTCCTCGAGGACCCCCGCGTCGTCGAGCACCTTTGCGCGCTCAGCGATGAGGCCACCGAGCTCAACGCCTATCTCGACGCGCGCCTTCCCGAGCTCCCTCCTCCGGCCGACCGCTTCGTCTCCATCGAAACTCTCACCGAGCTTCCACCACCCATTCGGATCCGCTGGCTGCGGAGCTGGATCTCGCGGGAAACCGGCTTAACCCCTAACCGGAGCCATCTCACCGAGGTAGGCCGACTTCTTACAGGTCAGGGGGAGGTGCTGCTAGGATCAGGGTGGTCGGTCTGCCGACAAAGCGGCCGGCTTTTACTGGAATATCGTGAGCATCGTAGAACACGTAGCAATCGTTCCTGAGCCCTCTGCAGCGCAACGGTTGCCAAGCGGGCTCCGGAGCCTCACAAAGATGGAAAGGGGCTGTGGTCCCAAGCTAGGTCGAAGACCCGGCCCCGCGTCCCGCCTTACTGCATGAAACAAAGTCAAAAAACACTGCTCTTCTGGGTCCTCGTGATCTTGATGTGCATCGTGATCTTCAATTTCGTTGCGCGCGAGGAGCAGCCTCGGAGCGTTCCCTTCAGCGAGTTCGTTACCGACGTCGCAGACGGCAAAGTTCAGAAGGTCAAAATCCGTCCGCAAGACAACAGCGGCGAGTACACCTACTGGCTCAAGTCGGCAGACGAAAGCGCGCCGCAAGGTCAGCGCGGCGCCCGCAGCGAGAAGGTCACGGTCGGCATCATGGGCGAGCAGATCAACCAGCAGCTGCTCGATAACGAAGTGAGCGTCGAGTACCTGCCCGAGGATCAAAACAGCCTCTGGACGAGCATTCTCGTGACGTGGCTTCCCATGATCTTCCTCGTGGGCATCCTTCTGTTTTTCATGCGTCAGCTTCAGGCTTCGGGCGGCAAAGCGATGAGCTTTGGCAAATCGCGCGCACGTCTGCTCAACGAATCTCAGAACAAGGTCACCTTTAAGGACGTCGCCGGCATCGACGAGGCGAAGGATGACTGTGAAGAGATTATCGCGTTCCTGAAAGACCCGAAGAAGTTCCAGCGTCTCGGGGGCCGCATTCCCAAGGGGGTGTTGCTCATGGGTGCCCCGGGCACCGGGAAGACGCTTCTGGCTCGCGCCATTGCGGGCGAGGCGGAAGTTCCCTTCTTCAGCATCTCCGGCTCGGATTTCGTGGAGATGTTCGTCGGCGTTGGCGCTTCGCGCGTTCGTGATCTGTTCGAGCAGGGCAAGAAGCACGCGCCGTGCATCATCTTCATCGACGAGATCGACGCCGTCGGCCGCCATCGTGGCTCGGGCCTCGGCGGTGGGCACGACGAGCGCGAGCAGACGCTCAACCAGCTCCTCGTCGAAATGGATGGCTTCGAGTCGAGCGAGGGGGTCATCATCATCGCCGCAACCAACCGGCCCGACGTCCTCGACCCTGCCATCCTTCGACCCGGCCGCTTCGACCGTCGCATCATCGTGCCACGGCCGGACTTGAACGGGCGTCAGGGCATCCTTGCGGTGCACACCCGACGGGTCCCGCTCGGTGACGACGTGCAGCTCGACATCATTTCGCGGGGAAGCCCCGGCTTCTCCGGTGCCGACCTCGAGAACCTAGTCAACGAGGCTGCGCTCCTGGCCGCGCGCCAGGACAAAGACGTCGTCTCCATGATCGACTTCGAGATGGCCAAAGACAAAGTCATGATGGGCTCCGAGCGCCGCTCGATGGTGATCAGCGAGCACGAGCGCAAGACGACCGCGTACCACGAAGCAGGGCACACCCTGGTCGCCTGGAAGCTTCCCAATCACGACCCGATTCACAAGGTCACCATCATTCCGCGTGGTCCGGCGCTTGGTCTGACCATGGCCCTGCCCGTAGAGGACCGTCAGAGTTACAGCGCCGAGTGGGTGCTCGACCGCATCGCGATGGCGCTCGGCGGGCGGCTCGCCGAAGAGGTCGTGTTCGGCCAGCTCACGACCGGCGCCTCGGACGACTTCAAAAAGGCCACCCAGCTTGCCCGCTCCATGGTCACGGAGTGGGGCATGAGCGCTAGCCTCGGCCCGCTCTCGTACGTCGAGACGGAGGAGACGGGGTTCCTAGGTCAGTCCTATCACAAGGACTATTCCGAGGAGACCGCCAAGGAGATCGACGACGAGGTTCGCCGCATCATCAACGCGCAGTACGATCGCGCGAAGGTGGTCGTCGAGGAGCATCGCAAGGAGCTCGATGCGATCGCCGAGGCGTTGCTCGAGCGGGAAACCCTCGGCCGCGAGGAGATCGAGGCGATCATGTCTGGCAAGGATTTGCCGCCAGCGGTCATCGTGAGCGTGCCGACCTACGCGGAGAAGCGCCGCGAGAGCGAAGAAAAGCGAAAGGGCGCGATCTTTCAACCCCGTCCGCGAGAAGTCCCAAGCGCAGGGTAGTTGACGGAGGTTCCGATGCCCGAGCTGTGGGGCGTCATCAATGTGACGCCAGATTCGTTCAGCGATGGTGGTAGGTACCTCGATGTTGGCGCGGCGGTGGAGCACGGACAACGGCTCCTACGCGAAGGCGCCGACGTGTTGGACATCGGGGGCGAGTCCTCCCGGCCGGCCGGTCGAACGTACGGCGAAGGGTACGAGCCCGTGCCTGCAAGCGAAGAGATCGCGCGCGTCGTCCCGGTCATCGAGGAGCTGGTCGGCAACCCTGGCGCACGGGTTTCGATCGATACGGTCAAGCCAGAGGTGGCCGTCGCTGCTCTCGGTGCGGGCGCAAGCATCGTCAACGACGTGCGCTGCGCCGAAGATCCCGAGCTTGCAGAGGCTGCTGCGGCGGCCGGCGCCGACTATGTGATCATGCACAACCGTGGTCGCGGCGAGGTGCGTTCGCCGAACATCGACTATGGAGAGGTCGTTCAGGACGTCCTGCGAGAGCTCCTGGCTGCAGCTGAACGCGTGGAGCGTGCCGGGGTACCGAGGGCATCGGTTTGGCTCGATCCAGGCCTCGGATTCGCCAAGACCGCCGTTCAGTCCGCAGCGTTGCTAAGTTCTCTTGGGCGTTTCCGAAAGACCGGATACCGTGTACTTGTGGGGCCTTCGCGAAAATCTTTCATTGCGGAGCTGGCGCCGAACCGAGGTGGCGAGAGGCCGTCCGCCGGTGATCGGCTCGGCGGAACGGCTGCGGCCATTGCCATCTGCGTGACGGCTGGGGTCGACGCCGTGCGCGTACACGATGTGTACGAAATGAGTCAGCTCGTTCGCGTCGCCGAGGCCATACGTGCGCGAGGTGAGAACGCGCCATGATCGATCTCCTCGGCAACGTGCTCACCGAGATGAGTGCCGGCTTCCTGAGCTTCTTCCAGCGCAGCCCCTGGGACGTGCTTCATGACTGCCTCGACATCGGCTTAGTAGCGGTCCTCATCTACTGGGCATTGGTGATCTTGCGCGGCACTCGCGCGATGCAGGTAGCCATCGGCTTGTGTCTCGTGTTCGTGGGCTACCTCTTCGCTCGCCGGGTCGGCTTGGTCACCGTCACTACGATTCTCGATTCGGTGCTCGCCTATCTTGCGGTCATCGTCGTCATCATCTTCCAGTCTGACATTCGGCGTGCGCTGGCGCGTATGGGAAGACGGCCGCTCCTTCGTGGACAGCGCACTGCAAAGGAAACGCAGACGATGGAAGAAGTGATCAAAGCTGGAGGAACTCTCGCACAAAAGCGCATCGGTGCGTTGGTCGCTTTCGAGCGGAGTGCGGCGCTAGACGAGTTCATCGAGCGGGGGACCGAGGTCGACGCGGCGGTCAGCAAAGAGCTCCTGCACAGCATCTTCGTGCCGAGCTTCGAGAACCCGATGCACGATGGCGCCGTCGTGATTCGCGAGGGGCGCATTTGGCAGGCAGGCGTGTTCTTGCCTATGGCCGGGTCCGCCGGGGGTGATCGCTCGTTGGGTGCGCGCCATCGCGCCGGCATCGGGATCACCGAAGAAACCGACGCGGTCGTCATCGTGGTGAGCGAGGAGCGCGGCGCGATTTCCCTGTGTTTCGACGGAAATATCGTCCGCAATCTCGACGTCGCCTCTCTGCGGGACGCGCTTTACGGCCTCTTCTACGCCCCCAAACGCAACCGCCGCAAGGCCACCGACCGTCGAAGCACGATGATGCCCCCCGAACCTAGCCGCTCGGGGAGTCCCGACGGGGTGATCACCGTCAAGAAGGCCAAGGAAACGTCGTGAGCCCCCTCGTCGACGCCCTTCAGGCCCTTCGGCTCTTCTTCACCGACAACCTCGGGCTGAAAGCTAGCGCACTCGGCATTGCGATCCTCATGTTCTCGCTGGTGCACGGCGCGGAGGACATGGAGCGGAGCGTCTATGTCGGGGTCGTCGTTCAGCCGCCGCCGGATGCGCAGGACATGATCCTCGTGACCGAGATCCCCGACAAGGTTCGTGTGCGTCTCAAGGGGAGCAGGGCCCGGCTGAATGCGATCCGGCAAGAGAACCTGCCCCCGGTCGACGTGACGCTCAAGACGAGGGAAGAGCCGCGCTACTACCTCGAGAAAGAGATGTTCGACCTGCCGACGGGCGTGTCAGTGATGCAAGTGGTTCCACCATCGTTGGTGTTCAAGTGGGTACCTCGCGCCACGCGCGCGCTCCCGGTCGAGGTCTTCTTGGACGGCAAGCTCCCCGGAGGGCTCGAATGGGCAGGAGAGCCTGAGGTGTTCCCGGAGACCATCGAGGTCGAAGGGCCCCGGGATGTAGTCAATTCGATGCGCACCATTCGCTCGATGGAGGTCGATGTCACGGAGCTCGAGCAGGGCGTCATACAACGGGAGGTTCCTCTCGTTGGGGCTCCGGCCAACACGAGCTTCGAGGCCCAGACGGTCTTGGTGACCCTGCGGGTCCAGCCCAAGATGAAAGAGCGCGTGCTTTCACCGCTCCGAGTCGACGCGGAAGGTCTCGTGCCCCGCGCTCTGCGCCCTCGCGCGATTACCGCACGCATTCGCGGGCCGGAAGCGGTCGTCGACGCGCTCAATCCTGCATCCGTGCTGGCCATCGTCCACTTGAGCGACCTACCTGCGAAAAAGGGCGCGGTGATGGTGCCGGTCGAGCTTCGCGGATTGCCCGACGAGGTCGAAGTGCTCGACATAGAGCCAGCAGCAATCACGGTCCTGCTCGCAGAGCCACAGCAGACTCCATAAGGCACTGGCATCGGCGAACCGGGGCACGACGCGACACAATCGGTCTAAGTCAACTGCATCACCGGAGCGGGCGTGCTCACAGGTTCATCGGGGGTCGGAAAAACGCGACACGGGGTTCCGCCGGACGGGGCGGCTTGCAAAGGTGGCCGGATGGGCTTGGGGCCTGAGGCC
>Ga0209456_10001591_pt1 | contig 10944 bp, 10 predicted proteins | sample COG_11_FD_184755 | JGI IMG/M metagenome (GOLD analysis project Ga0209456, IMG submission 184755) | Pelagic marine sediment microbial communities from the LTER site Helgoland, North Sea, for post-phytoplankton bloom and carbon turnover... | ecosystem: Environmental > Aquatic > Marine > Neritic...
ATCCTTCGCAAACTTGAGCAGGAACTGCTGTTTGTGGCAGCGATGGGTTAGGTGCCAGACATGGCCAGAAAGAACATACCGATTTGCGCGGGGCATAAGTTTCCTCCTTGAAGCGGCGTTTTCGATCCTGAAAACGATGGTTTAAGACTGAAGTATAGCCAGATAGTTAACTTATTGTTTGAACATCAATACGGTAGAGAGGTCCGACCCCATCTGACCTGTCGCCCTATGTCGCGAACGAGTGGTACCAGATCGCGGACGAACCCGTAGCAGCAGGCGTGGACCCCGTAGGCACCTGGGCGGAGGCCCCGTGGACCGGCAAACCCGCGCTAATGGCCTTGCCGCAGGGAGCGGATCTCGTCGGCGGCGGAACCGCCACCGAGCGCCGCGTACAGATACCCTGGGGCTCCGGGCAGGGGGCCACACCCGTAGCGCTCGATTCGCTAAGCGACGACGCCCGCACGATCATCAAGCGTTCCATTGAGTGGGCCGGTGGTGCTGGCTGTGGGAGCTTGACACCGCTGCTGATGGTGGTCAGTGATGCCATCACTCCGACCAGCACTGAAACCGCACGCAAGGCATTGATAGAGTCCTGGTGTTACCAAGTTACCCTGATCGACGATGACGACGGAGGAGGGGATTATGACTCGGCGGTCGCGCTAAACGATGTGGTCTACATCTCTCAGGAGATAACCGATGTCAACCCTGGCGACAGGCTCAGGGATGCAACCATTGGCGTCGTCAACGAGGAATACCTCATCAGTGCCGATCTGGGAATTGGCGCAGGCACGGGATCGGGCTTTTACAACGACATGAACGTCGTGGACAACACACACTACATTACGTCGGGGTTTGCTACGGGCGCCCTGGCCCTGTTTGATCCGGCGTACGACATCTATACCGGTACGGGGTTCACGCTGGCTCCCGATCTCCGGGTGCTCGGCGAAGCCGGCTCCATGAGCGTACTGGTGGCCCTGGAAACCGGCGGTGCCCTGTATGGCGGCGGGACAGCGGCCGGCCGCCGGGTCCAGGTGCCCTGGGGCGACGACTTCAGCGCACTGAATGCCGATGGCCAGGCCCTCATGCGGCGCGCCATCGAGTGGGCGGGGACTCCCCCCCCTGCCCCCGCACCGGCCTATAACGTCCTGCTGATTGTAGGCAACCTGACATTGTCCAGTAAGGACGTGGGTTACAAGGCGCTGATGGAATCGTGGGGTCACACAGTCACCCTGATCGACGACGGTGACAGCCAGGCCAATTACGATACGGCGATGGATGCGGCCGATGTGATCCTGGCGTCCGGTTCGGCCCTTGGCTCCAACATGCTGAATAAGGCGACGTACACCACGAAAGGGCTGGTGAACGAGGTGAGCGGCAAGATCGACAATTTCGGCTTTAGCAGCAGTACATCCGCGACGGCGAATTTCGACACGTTCTCCAAGACCGATGCTACGCACTACATCACCGAATCCTTCGGCGGTAACGCCGTGACGGTGTTCACAGCATCCCTGACCAGTCCGGTACCGGGCGGTACGCTGGCGCCGGACCTGCAAAAGTTGGGAGAGGTCACGGGCACGTTGGCCTTGGGGACGCTGGATACCGGCGCGACACGGTACGACGGAAACCCGTCGCCGGGGCGCCGCGCTCATCTGCCGTTTACCTCGGCGGAAACGACTGATATGACAGCGGATGGCAAGATTATCCTGCAGCGCACCCTCGCGTGGGCCGCGGGTGCCGGCGGTGGCGGCGGTGGGGGTGGTGGACCCACCGGGGTCGTCTTCGAAGCGTTCACCGAGGCGGCAGACAATGGCACCAGTCTGGCGATCAACAAGCCGACGGGCACAGTGGTAGGCGATCTGCTGGTCGCTGCGGTGGCGACCGATGGCAACACCACCGCCTCGCTGGCCGCAGCCGGCTGGACTGTCGTCAATGTCGCCGACCAGGGCGGCGCGGTCACCTTCGGGGTCTGGTGGAAGCTGGCTGGCGCCTCCGAGAGCAGCACCTATAGCTTTACCTGGTCCGGCAGCGAACAGGCCTATGGCTGGATCATGCGCTTTACCGGCCACGATCCGGCCAGCCCGGTTGACGCAAATTCGAATGACGCGGGTTCAGGCGCCGCAGCTACCAGCCCGTCCGTGACCACGACGGTCGATAATGCATTGATCCTGCGGCTGGGTGGTTTCGACGATGATGACATCACGGCAGGCGATCCCGGCCTGTCGGGTCATACCGCGATCAATATGGGTGACAGCGGTAACGGCCCTGCAACGGCCTCGGGTGGCTCCGGCTTTGTCCCGCAACCGGCCGCCGGTGTCAGTGGTACCGCAAGCTTCAGCCTGACCGGTTCGGAACAGTATGTGACAGTCACCCTCGGCATCGCCCCGGCACCCTAGGGATTTTCACTCGTCGCTAAGTCCATAATTGTTTAAAGTTTTGTTCCCGTCCGCCGTTAAGACCGCCAGATAAATCAGCTTTTAATCAGGTGGTTACCGCTAATGAGAAGGTTTACAGCAGTTGGTCGTAAAATCACCGCGCTGTGGTCGATCACCGGCTTTGCCGCGGAGGATCTGAACCGCTACGCCGAGGGCTTCATGACCCACGAGGTACGGCGCGGGGTGATGACCCTGGGCATCGTATCGCTGTTGCTGCTGGCAGGGGCCGCCTTTCTGTACCGGTCACTCGGTTTCAGTCACATGTATGTCTACACCTGTGGCGTTCTGGCTCTGCTGGCGCTGCACGTTACGCTGTCGTCGCGCACCGTCAAACAGACACAGGTGCTCTACCTGCTGAGCATCACCCTGCTGGTGGTGAGCGGCAGCGCGTTCGTCCTGCTGGCCCACCAGACCGGTTCTTTCAGTGCGGCGCTGTTGTCCAGTGTGGTACTGCTGTTCATGGTGGTGCCCATGGTGCCGTGGGGCTTGCGCGAGGCCTCGGCGGTAGTACTGCTCATCTACCTGCTATTTACCCTGTCGACACTGAGCGTGGCCGGGCGCTTCGATGTCAAGACGCTGTGGATTCTGCAGTTCATGATGCTGGGGGCGGCAATGGTGACCCTCACCATCGTGGCGCGCCACGTAGGGGTGCGCAAAAACGACATCAGGGCGCGTTTCGATCTGGAGAACGCCCACCAGCAAATGGAACGGCTGTCCTATGAGGACGGCCTGACCGGCGCCTGGAACCGCCGCTTCCTGGACGTACAGTTCAAGCGTCTGCTGCGGCGCTTCCGCGAACAGGGGCGCAGGGTCAGTTTTGCCTTGCTCGATGTCGATGATTTCAAACTGTTCAATGACGGTTGCGGACACACTTATGGAGATACGGTGCTGCAGTCGCTGGTGCAGGCATTACGCAAGCAGCTGGGTGAACAGAACTACGTGTTTCGCGTCGGCGGCGATGAATTTGCGCTGTTATTCGATAGGGTCGATGCACGGCGTTGCCTGAGCGCGGCAGCGTCGGATGCCCGTCTGTTGGTGCCACCGCCCGATGCCGATTCAGCGCCCCCGCTATGCTTCAGCATCGGTGTTATCGAGGTGCCGGACAGTTGCGAGACGGATCTCGAAACGCTTTACAAGGAGGCGGACAAGGCGCTCTACCTGGCCAAGACCCGAAAAAATACTAACGACCTTGCCGCCAATATTGTTTCCCGCGGCGTTGTCATGGCGGAGCCTGGCTAGTGTTGACCAACGCAGGCGCCTGGTTATCCGCCCGTGCCGTGGCCGGTTATCCCGGACCGATCGGCCTGGAATTCGGCCTCTATCGATTGCGCATGGTGCAGTTGCTGAAACAGCCGGATGGCCTGTCCCTGGGCGCCTGTGCCTCGATTCCCTATACAGGCGGGCGGGAGCAACTGCTGGCGTCATCACGGCGGCTGGCGGACCTGCTCAGGCAGCTGTGCAAAACGTACGGGTTCAGGGGGCGCGATGTCGTGACCTGTCTGCAGCCGAATGTCGTCCGCACGCTGCTGGTGCGCTATGCGGTGCCCGCCGGCCAGACTGACGCCGGGGTGATCGTGCAGCGTATGTCCGAGCGTGTCGAGGGTGAACTCGCGGACTACGTGCTCGACTATATGCCGGTGCGCAGCGACGTGAGCGAGGGCCAGGAGCATTCCGCGCTGATTGCGCTGGCGCGGCGCGAGGACGTGGTCGTGTATCTCGAGTTACTGCGCAAGGCCGGCTTGAACGTACTGGCGCTGGAGATCGGGCCGGTTGCGATTCGAAGGCTGATTACTTCGGCACTGGACAATTACGCCGAGGACAACCTGATGGTCATCACCATGGGGCAGACGCAGACCTACATGACGGTGTTGAGCGGACGGCGCCTGATTTTCGACCGCGAAGTCGAATTCGGTGAACGCAGTCTGGTCGAGCGCCTGTGCGAGGAACTGGAGCTGGCCGAATCAGCGGCCCACCAGCTGCTGGACGCGCGCGGTCTGCGCGCGCTCGGCGTAGCCGGATCGTTCGACGAGACGGGCAGCGACGAAGTCACCACGACGGTATTCGAGGTGCTGAAACCCCTGTTCATGGAACTGGTGGGAGATATCAACAAAGCCCTGATCTATACCGCCTCGGAAACCCGTGGCAAGACAGTACAACAGGTCTACCTCACCGGTGCCGTGGCATGCTGGAAGGGTATAGCCGATATTCTCAATGGCCTGCTGGATATTCCTGTCAGCGTCCTGGACCCGATGGCCGGTATGCAGGGCGGCAATGAACACGATCCTGACCCGCGCGTGGGCGTGGCGACCGGACTGGCGATGCGTGGACTGGTGGGTGACGAGTGAGATGGATTTAATACCACAGGACTATCGTGACAAGCTGAGAATATCCCGAGGTGTAAAACGATTCACTTTTTCAGCAGCCGGCCTGCTGCTGCTGTCAGCGTTGGTCTACGCTGCGCTTGAAGTCGCTATTCGTGAGGACAGCGGGGCGATCCAGGCGCTGGAAAAGAAGAAAGCCATTACCAGCCAGCAGCGCTTGGTGCTGGAGAGCCTGCAAGACCAGCATCGGAGTATGGCTGACAAGCTGGCGGTACTGGAACGCTTGCGCGGTGGAGCCGTTGCGCAGGACATGTTTGTTGCGGTTGACCGGTCGCTCGATAGCGATAGCGTATGGTTTACCAGTTGGTCTTTCCTGCGCGCCGGCTCCGCGGCACCGCGTGAGCCGCAAACTGTCAACACCGGCTATTTTATCGTCATCCCGCAAGGTCAGGGTAGCGATCCGCAGCCGGCCTGGCAGATCAAGACACATATGGAAATCAAGGGGCAGGCCAGGGATCACGCGGCATTGTCGGAATTTGTAAGGCGGTTACTGGATCAGTCGCAGATTGCCGACGTAAGGGTGCTGAACACCCACCAGCGCAAGTATAAGCTGGCCACGGTGGTCGATTTCGAACTGGCCGTGGTCGTGAACAGTAGTCGGGCGGGGACATGATACAGGCAAGCTTGCAGCAACTGGATCCCCGTTCACTGCGCCTGATACTGGCGCTGGTGTGGGCGGTGTTGGCGGCGGCGCTGCTGATGTATGTCTTGAAGCCGCAGGTCCTCAGTTATCGGCAGGGTGCCGCGTCCCGGCATCTGCTGGAAAACAGGCTTGGTGATGAGATCCAGCTAAAACGCGACATTGACAGTGCACGTCTGGACATCGATGCGCTGCAGCAGAAATTGCAGGGTGATGTTGAGGACGTACCACTGAACCAGATGGAATCCCACTTGATCGGCCGGCTGCAGGGCGTTTCCTGGGGTGCGAATGTCGAGCTGGTCGGTGTCAAGCCGGGGCATGCCGCGCGAGTGCTGGGGTTTGAAGAAATGGCCTTCGAGGTCGAAGTCCGCGGTGACTACCAGGCTTTATACGCCTGGTTGGGCGAGCTCGCCGAAAAGCTGGGCTTCATCCTGGTAAAGCGCTACGACATTGCACCTGTCAGTGCCGGAAAAGATTCCGATCAGTTGCGCATGCAGCTGACCATGGTGTTTTACAGGAAAATCAGGGAATGAGGATGTCCGGCCGATATTCATGCGCGGGGTTGATCCTTATGCTCGCCGCCGGACAGGTGACGGCGGCAGAGCTTTTACAGCACAACCCGTTTAAACGGCCGATGCTGGACGGCGGCACGCAGTCCGGGGGCACTGGCGATACGCTAACGGGCGAACTGACTTTGCGGGCGACCCTCGCTGCCGGCGGCAGTTCCCTCGCCAATATCAACGGCAAGCTGTTCCATCTGGGGGACGAGGTCAGTGGTTATCGGATCAGCGAAATCAACGAAGGGAGTGTCGTTTTGTTCAGGAACGAACAGCTGCGTCGCTTAACGGTGCGTGATGACAAGGATGAATGATCTGCGGCCCGCGGGACGGCTGGTCGCTGTCGTGTTGCTGTTGCTGGTTAGCCTGTTGCAGGCCACGGCATTTGCGGTGGACAAGCGCGGCGTGACACTGTCGGTCCAGGATACCGAAATTTCGGAAGTGATGAACATGCTGTCGCAAAAGGAGCGGCTGAACGTTCTTCTTGCCACCGGGGTTGAGGGTAATGTCTCGCTCAATCTCTATGATGTGGAGCTCGACGAAGCAATACGCTCGGTCGCCCGTGCCGGTGGTTATGCAGTAGAGATGCGCGGCAGTACCTATTTTATTATCAAGCCCGAAGATGCCGGCCTCCGTGCAACCAGTGATATCACGCGGGTTAAGACTTTCCGTGTTCAGTACTCCGATCCGGAGCAAGTCAAGAGTATTATAGAGAACCACCTGTCCAGTTATGGAGAGGTCACGGCGCTTACAGATCGCAATATGCTGGTGGTGGAAGACACGCCTGATTACCTTCGCCAGGTAAGCAGGATTCTGAAAGAAATCGATCGCGAACCGAATCAGGTTTTCATTGAGGCGAAAATACTCCAGGTAACCCTGTCGGACAGCGATGTCTACGGCATAAATTGGGCCAGATTGTTCAACTATGACAGTGGTGATGGCGCTTTCGGTGTTACCGGTTTGTCTTCACCGGGTTCCGGGCTGTTTTTCAGCCTGTTGACGCCGAATATCGATGTAGCACTGGAAGCGTTGGAAACGATGAACCGGGTACGCTCGCTGTCCTCGCCAAAACTTCTGGCCCTGGAGGGGCAGAAAGCCTCCGTCGTGATCGGTGAACGACAGGGTTACAGGGTCACGACGACAATCAATCAAGTGACCACAGAATCGATTGAATTCCTGGAATCAGGGGTGATTCTGGACGTGACGCCGCGAGTCGATGCAGCAGGTCGGATCATGATGGAGGTTCACCCGGAAGTCAGCGTTGGCAGCGTATCGCTTACCGGCATCCCTTCGCAAAATACCACCGAAGTCACCACTCAAATGCTCGCAGAGGATGGTCGGACGCTCTTTATCGGTGGGCTTATCAGAAACAACACGGACGACACGAAGGAAGGTGTGCCGGTTCTCGGATCGATTCCGCTGGTGGGCAAACTGTTTTCCAGCACGTCAAAGAACAGCAGCAATGCCGAGTTCGTGGTATTGATTACGCCCTATGTTGTCGGTGGCAAGGCGCATGGCGACATGCTCGAGGAGGTCGCACGCCTGGAAAAAGCCGAGAAAATACTCATCGACCAACCGAAGCGGATCGAAAGCGAGTTTAAGCCAAAAAAACTTAAATGGTTTGGACAGGAACAGATTGAAGCCTCCGGCGAGAATTCGGGCCAAACTGGTTTCTTTGTTGACGAATAGTCTGCCAGGGGGGTAGGTTTGTGGTTGACAACCCTAGCGTTCGTGTAATTTTTCTTGCAACCAGACCTTTATCAGGGACTGATACGGCACATCACGGGCATTGGCAGCGGCCTTGATGGAATCCAGGAGATGCTGCGGTAAACGTAGCGAAATAGTCTTTGTGCTGGGTTTCAGCTTGGGCATGATGACTTGCTGAGCCTTTTTCCAGTCAAGATAATCTGTAGAGTCATGTGTTTCCCAGAAAGCGCGTTCTTCTTCCTCGTTTTTGAACTTGGGAATGTTTTTACGCTGTTTGCTCATAAACTACTCGCTCCTTTCGGTGCATGTCTCTTGCCGAGATGACCCGGATCTTCTCTCCACCCTGACGCAAGGTGAAAGTAATGTGTAACGGCCTTGCCTCGTTGGTCTTGCCTAAGGCATGAAAGCGCGGCTCCCGCCCGCTGTGTTTGCTGTCGGCCAGTACCAGAAGTGGTGCATTAAAGAAAACCTGCTCCGTTTCTGCCATGGATACACCATGCTTTTGGTTTTTACGGATGTTTCCATCATCCCAATCAAAACCGGTGACCTGGACCAAGTCAATCATATCCGTATATTACCATAATATACAATGGCGATGTAAGTTCTGATGCAGCGATGTGTGCATAAAGTTTCTGAGGCAGATACCGATTTACCCTATGGGGCTATGGCAGATTAGGCGAATTAGCCGATACTAATCGCTGCGCACGGCGCAGCGTACGATTAGCAGTGAAGATGAACATGGACGTCAAATCCGGCAGGCAAGCATTATGGATACAAACCGCGTAACGCCCGAGGACCTGGTCAGTCGAACTGCAGATCTGGTCTCGCTGCCGGATATCTATATTCGGTTGAAGGCGGTGGTGGATGACCCGGATTCGTCAATGGCTGACGTAGCCGACGTGGTGGCCAATGACCCGGCACTCACCGCGCGTCTGCTGAAAATCGCCAACAGCCCGTATTTTGGTTTTCCCGCCAGGATTACCAGCGTCGCCCGGGCCACCAGCCTGCTGGGCACCCAGCAGATTCATGATCTGGTCCTGGCCACCACCGTGACCGAGGCTTTTTCCGGCATCCCGTCTGAACTTATCAACATGCAGGATTTCTGGTCGAACAGTATCCGCTGCGGATTGCTGTGTCGGCGTCTGGCCCAGGAATGTAACGTGCTGGACAGCGAGCGGTTGTTCGTGGAGGGCCTGTTGCACGATGTCGGTCACTTGATCATGTACCAGGGCGTGCCCGAGGCAAGCGCGGCAGCGCTGCTCCAGTCGCAGCAGCAAGACAGGCCGCTGTGTCTGGTCGAGCGTGAGCTGATCGGCTGCGATTATGCGCAGGTCGGCTCCGCGCTGATGCGCAGCTGGAACTTTCCGCCGGGACTGATCGAATCGGTGCATTACCAGAACGAACCCGCCCGGGCCGAGGCATTCCCCCTCGAGGTGGCCATTATGCACATTGCCGTGCAGCTGAAACAGCACGTGGTCAGCGGGGCCACACCCGCCGAGGGATCGCTGCGTATTGACGCCGCCGCCTGGCAGCAGACCGGTCTCGCAGAAGCGGTGGTCGAGCCGGTGTGCGCAGCGGCCGACGAGCAGCTCAGTGCAACCGTCGAGATGTTGTTCCCGGGTAATCGCAAGTCCGCCTGACAGACCCGCGGGTGCCGCCATGCCAGGCGGCCGCCCCTGCGCCGTCTGCTTAATTGTCAGTTTAACCCGATCATTGCATTAATCTTCCTGTCGGAGCAGCCGCCTGGCCGCGATTCGCGCCGGAGGGCTGCGCTCCTACAGGGTACAGCGGGAGCGCATCCGGTACGCCCATTCCCTACAGAATACAAGCACCTGGCCGAAATATTCTGAATGGAAACCGTGAACAGGGAACTGCTCCAGGCCTGGCTCGAGCTGCAATGCAGTATGGTTGCCGGCGTAACCTGCGCCGCGGTTCTCATTGGCTCCAGGCCGGCAGCCGTCTGGCCCAAAGACAGCGCCGTGCCGGCATCCATCACGGCGGCGGCACAACGCGCAGTACTCGAGCGAAGCGAGGTCATCGATTCCATGGCGATGGCGGTGGGCGCGGCAGTCGGTCAACCGTCTGGCGTTGTGGCCTGTCCGGTCATGGTGGATGGGCGACTGTTCGGCGTGGTGAGTCTCGAAATGACGGCGCGTGCGGAACCCAAACAGCGGGCCGCGCTGCAGGTCTTGAGCTGGGGTATCGCCTGGCTGGAGCTGCTGGCCAGGGACTGGGCCGGTAGCGCTGCCGGGCGCCTCGGTATTGTGGTCGAGACCATCGCCAGGGCAGTCGCCCATGATACCTGCAAAGCCGCAGCGATCGCTGTGGTCAATGAACTTGCCAGGCAACTCAACTGCGAACGGGTCACCATCGGCTTCCGGGACGGTCAGGAGATGCAGGTCACGGCGATGTCTAACACGGCGTCGCTGGAGGAGCGCGCCAATCTTGTCCGTGCCGTCGCCGCTGCCATGAACGAGGCGGTCGACCAGGACAAGCTCGTCGTCTTACCCGCCGCCGATAACGATCAGGGTGTTCTGGTTCGTGCCCATGAACAGCTGCGCGCTCAGTTCAGTGCCGATGCGATCTGTACCATGCCGTTCTCATACAACGGCGAAGTGCTGGGTGCATTGACCTTTGAGCGAAGCCGCAAGCGACCCTTCGACACACAGACCCTGGCGCTCGCCGAGACCGTCGCCGCCGTGGTCGGCCCCATTTTGCAGATCAAGCGCGATGCCCACCTGCCGGGGCACGTCAAGCTGCGCAACGCCTGGCGCAGGCAACTGGCAAAGCTCACCGGTCGCGGACACCTCAGCCTGAAGACGGGTGTTGCCGCCGTCGCCGGCCTGCTGCTGTTTCTGGCCTTTGCCAGGGGCGATTTCCGCATCGATGCCGAGGCGATGCTGGAAGGCACGGTGCAACGCGTGGTGGTTGCACCCTTCGACGGCTATATCGCCGAAGCCCCGGCCCGCGCCGGTGATATCGTCGAGCGCGACCAGCTGCTGGCCCGGCTGGAGGACCGTGATCTGAAACTGGAACACGCCAAGTGGTCGGGCGAGCGTGCCCAGTTGCTCAAGTCCCAGCGCGAGGCATTGGCCAAGCACGAGCGCGCCGAGATCAGCATTCTGCAGGCGCGGCGTGAGCAGGCCGAGGCGGAGCTGGCGCTGGCCGAAGAGAAGCTGGCGCGCACCCAACTGAAAGCGCCGCTGGCCGGTATTGTCGTCAGCGGC
>Ga0209456_10001592_pt1 | contig 10942 bp, 9 predicted proteins | sample COG_11_FD_184755 | JGI IMG/M metagenome (GOLD analysis project Ga0209456, IMG submission 184755) | Pelagic marine sediment microbial communities from the LTER site Helgoland, North Sea, for post-phytoplankton bloom and carbon turnover... | ecosystem: Environmental > Aquatic > Marine > Neritic...
AGGGTAGGGTCGAACGATGGAAGTCATTCTGCTGGAAAAAGTTGAAAACCTGGGTAGCCTTGGTGATCGGGTGCATGTTAAACCCGGTTACGGGCGTAATTTCTTGATTCCCAGCGGCAAGGCAACGCCTGCAACCGAGGAACACATCAAGGCGTTCGAGGCACGTCGTGCCGAACTGGAAAAGACCGCCGCCGATGCATTGTCAGAGGCCGAGGCACGTCGCGACAAACTTGGCGATATGACCATCACCATCAAGGCCAAGGCCGGTGACGAGGGCAAGCTGTTCGGATCCATCGGGACCGCGGATATCGCTGCGGCCATCGTTGCTGACGGTGTCGAAGTGGAGCGTAGTGAAGTGCGCCTGCCTGAGGGTGCTTTCCGCCAGCTTGGCGAGTACAGGGTTCAGATTCATCTGCACACCGATGTCAATACCGAATTAACGCTTGTCATCGAGGAGGAATAAGCCTTGCCTGGCGCAGGCTGTTACGCTGATAGATTCAGGTGCTTCTCGCGAGTGCTTAGTGTTCTGGTGGGAAATCAGGGCTATCAGCGAGCGTAAAATTATCAGGCCCGCAAATTGCGTGCTTGAGCGGTTAGCTCAAGCGATTTAGTATCCCATTCTGTAAATTATTTCTATCCGATTATCAGCAAGGCGGAGGGCCGATGCCGGAACCGGTACCAGCGGCAAATACTGTTGAATTCAGCAGCGACCGTCAAAAAGTTCCCCCGCATTCCCTGCAGGCTGAACAATCCTTGCTGGGCGGTCTGTTGCTGGATAACCGTGCCTGGGACCAGGTCGCTGATCTGGTCAGTGAAACGGATTTTTACCGGCGTGACCACCGCCTGATCTTTATCGCCACCGGCCGCCTGATCGAGCACGGGGACCCGTGTGATGTCATTACACTGTCAGAATGGCTCGACGCACAGGGGCAGCTCGACGAAGTTGGTGGACTAGCCTACCTTGGAACGCTGGCAAAGGACACGCCCAGCGCCGCTAATATTCGCGCCTACGCGAATATTGTCCGTGAAAACTCGGTGCTGCGGCAGTTGGCTGAAATCGGAACCGAGATTGCTAACAGCGCCTATTTTACCGAAGGACGGGATACCGCGGCCCTGCTGGACAATGCCGAACAGCTGGTATTCCAGATCGCCGAACAGGGCAATTCACGGGGCTCTGGATTTGAAAACATAAAGGATCTGTTGACCAAGGCTGTCGATCGCATCGATACCCTGTTTCACCAGGATAATCCGCTGACCGGTGTGTCTACCGGTTTTAACGATATTGATGATATGACGGCCGGTTTGCAGGCTTCAGACCTTATCATCATTGCTGGCCGGCCCTCGATGGGTAAAACGACTTTTGCCATGAATATTGCCGAGCATGCAGCAATCAAGGATGGCAAGCCGGTGGCCGTGTTCAGTATGGAAATGCCCGGCGAGCAGCTGGCCATGCGCCTGATGTCTTCGCTGGGACGCATTGATCAGACCCGGGTGCGCACCGGTAAGCTGGAAGACGATGACTGGCCACGCCTGACCTCGGCGGTGAGTATTCTTTCCGAAGCGCCGCTGTTTATTGACGATACACCTGCATTGAGTCCAACGGAATTACGTGCCCGTGCCCGGCGGCTGAAACGTGAACACGATTTAGGACTGATCGTAATCGACTATCTGCAGCTCATGCAGGTACCCGGTCACAAGGAAAACCGTACCGGTGAAATCTCCGAGATTTCACGCTCGCTGAAAGCGCTGGCCAAGGAACTCAAGGTGCCGGTGGTGGCGCTTTCACAGCTGAACCGCAGTCTGGAACAACGTCCGAATAAACGCCCGGTGATGTCGGACTTGAGGGAGTCGGGTGCAATCGAGCAGGATGCGGACGTCATCATGTTCATCTATCGTGATGAAGTGTATGACGAAGACAGCCCGGACAAGGGCACGGCTGAAATTATTATCGGTAAACAGCGTAACGGCCCGATCGGCATTCGCCGTCTGACCTTTCTCGGTAAACATACCCGCTTCGAGAACTTCACTGCTGTTGAGTCCTACTCCAGCGAGGATTATGCATGACGCGGCCCGTGCGGGCACGTATCAATCTGCAGGCTGTTACACATAATCTGTCCATTGCGCGCCAGGCCGCGCCCCAAAGCCGCGTCATGGCGGTCATCAAGGCCAATGCCTATGGCCATGGCGTGATCCCTGTGACACGCGCATTGATTAAGGCTGACGCCTTTGCCGTTGCCAGCCTCGAAGAAGCCATGCAATTGCGTGAAGCCGGCATCAGCCACGATATTGTCCTGTTGGAAGGCGTTTTTGAAGCAGAAGAACTCGAGCTTGCCATAACGCATCAACTACAGCTGGTCGTTCATTGTGAAGAGCAGGTGTCCTGGCTGGAAGGATTCAAATCCGGCGCCTCGGTGCATCTATGGTTGAAGGTCAATACGGGTATGAACCGGCTTGGCTTTTCTCCTCAGACCGCGCTGGCCATGTGGCAGCGTTTACAGCGCTTGAGCTATGTAAAAACCGACGGTTTGCGCTGGCTGTCACATCTCGCCTGTGCCGACGAGACTGATCATCCAGCCAACAGCACGCAGTTAGCCCGCTTTACCGAGGTCACGCATTTTTCCGAGACACTTCAAGGTGCCGGTGCAGAACGCTCTCTGGCGAATTCTGCAGCGTTGCTGACGCGACCGGATATGCACTTTGAATGGGTACGTCCGGGGATTATGCTATACGGTGCGTCCCCCATGGTGCCGGAGCACGCGCTGGAGGCGGAGTTACAGCTGGTGATGACATTGGAATCGCGCTTGATAGCGGTACACCAGCGGGCCAAAGGTGAGACCATTGGTTACGGACAGGGCTGGACCTGTCCGCAGGATATGCCGGTCGGGGTGGTGGCCATCGGCTATGGCGATGGTTATCCTCGCCATGCCCCGAGTGGAACACCAATGCTGATAAATGGAAAAACCGTAACGCTGGCTGGGCGTGTTTCCATGGATATGATCTGTGTCGATCTGCGCAACCAGCCGGAAGCCAAAGCAGGTGATGTTGTAACGCTGTGGGGGGCGGGCAATCCCGTTGAGAAGGTCGCACAGCACGCGGGCACGATCAGTTATGAACTGTTGTGCGGAGTTACGTCGCGCGTACCGCGTTTCTATCAGAGCAACTGAATTCAGTCAGATTGTCCAGGCGCTGCTATGCTTCATCAGTGAAGCGGGCCTGAATGGATTGGACTTCCTCTAGTTGACTGATAAATGCCTGTACACAACGTGGGTCGAAGTGCTGCCCGGATTGTTCATTCAGCATGTTCAGGACGTCATCGTGAGACCAGGCAGGTTTGTAACAGCGTTTTGACGAGAGCGCGTCATAGACGTCGGCCACGGCCACAATTCGCGCCACCAGCGGGATATCATCTTCCCGCAATCCTTGCGGGTACCCGCTGCCGTTAAATTTTTCATGGTGTCCCAGCGCGATAACGGCGCCCATCTGAAGGTATTTGGATGGGCTGTCTTTGAGTATCTCGTAACCGATGTTGGTATGCTGCTTGATGATAGTGAATTCCGCTACTGACAATTTGCCTGGTTTGAGCAGTATCTGATCCGGGATACCGATTTTTCCGATATCGTGCATAGGTGCCGCCATTTCAATCGTCTCGCATTCATCTTCATGGAGCCCCAGTTGCATGGCGATCAGGTGAGAGTACTTTGCCATGCGGATCACGTGATTTCCGGTTTCCTCATCGCGATATTCACCTGCCTTACCGAGGCGTAAAAGCGTTTCGTGCTCGCGTATATGGATAGCATGCGTAGCTTCGGTGACCTTCTGTTCCAGCCAGTTGGCCCGATCTTCGATAATCAAACGCTGCTGCTGCAGTTGCAGCAGGTTGCGAAATCGTGCCCGGCACTCGTTGTGGTCAATCGGCTTGTTCAGAAAATCTGTAGCGCCCAGCTCCAGTGCCTTATGACGGATGTCAGTCTGTTCGTGTGAAGTGATCATGATTATCGGCACATGTTTTGCCGTCGGCAGGCTGCGTGCCAGCCGAAGAAACTCGATGCCATCCATGCGGGGCATTTTGTAATCGGTGAGTATAAGGTCTGCCGGCGACTGTTCCAGCCAGTCCAAAGCACCCTGAGCCTCCTCGAAGGCTTCCAGGCGCAGGCCGGCATCGATGGATTTGACGATCTGCGACAGGATTTGTCGGCTGGTCGCCTGGTCATCAATAATGAGTACTGTTGCCATGGTTGTGCACGAACTCGGTCGGGCTCCCTGATTCCGTATGATACAGCCTAGGAGCCTGAGTCCAACAGACTCCTAACCTCGAGTTGCTGCACCCGGGTTACAGGGCAGCAGGCTTTGTATCGGCCAGTAGCTTTAAGTGTTTAGCCGAAGAGTGTTCGGCGAAATCTACGCAGACGCACAGCGGTATCAGCCTGGGCATCATTTTCAGGGAGGGTTCTGGGTTTTTTCTGTGAGCAACCGGATGGCGAAACACCTGAACGGGTTAGTCTGGTCTCATCAGACGGAGGGCTGTTTTGTTCTTGAACCGGAACTGTTTTTGTGTTTTTATGCTTGGCAGCTGTCCCACAGCCACTCTGGGTCCTGAATTAGCCCATTCCTATGAAGTGTGGTGCGCAATGTCGTACTTCATATGCCTGAATATACCTGCTTGCGGCAGTTCATCGCATTCCGTCTACTTATCCTAGACAGCCAACCAAGTGAATTATTACGTTGCGTCGAGCGCCGTAGCTGACCCGGCTTCAGGTACAGAGGCTGAATTTAGCAATGGAGCAGTGCGCCATGGATTGGCTCAAATTTCAACTCATTCGCTGTAATCAGCCTTTGTTTTCAGGATGTGGATGTTGGTTTCAGCGGCTGGCTCTGCACAATTGCAGCACATCAAAGCACAGAAACGTGGATCTGGACTGGAGGAAATTACATGGAATTAACGAATTTACGTGAGAGGATTGGTCTTAATGTCCGTGACTACCGTTTGGGGAGGGGGTATTCACAGGGGGGGCTTGCAGAACTCTGTGGCTTGAACCGCTCATATATCGGCTCTGTCGAACGTAGTGAACACAATATTGGTATTGATAATCTTGAGCGCCTGGCGCAGGGACTGGAAGTGCCACCCGTCAAGCTGCTCGAGGTAAGCGGTGCAACCGACCTTGCCGATCGACCACCAAATGAGCAGTCGATAACTGAAACTTCATCGGTTGTTGTACTGAGCAGGAAACGGTTCTTTGAACTGTTGAAACAGTGCGCTGTGAACCGGCCTGATCTGGTTGCCATCTACCTGGACCGTTGCGGTGTCCGGTTTGTCAAGTAATCCACATGCCGACTAACAATAGTAAAAAAAGGGTACAGGATCGTCTGCTGGATATCCTGATTGTTGATGATGACCCGATGATCAGGCTCCTCCTGCAGGGTGGCATCAATGCAGAACGGTTTTCGGTGTCAGTCACAGACTCGGGTTCCGACGCCATCGCCATGTGCGATGCCAATCCCTTCGATTTCGTTGTTCTCGACTACCGGATGCCGGGAAAGTCGGGTCTTGACGTCGCCAGTACACTGCACCAACAGCAGATCCCGTTTATTATGCTCTCTGCATTCGCGGATGAAATCATTGTGCAACGTGCGGCACGGTTCGGTGCTCTGGGTTACCTGGTGAAACCGGTTACTCCCAAACAGGTTGAGCTGGCCATTGATACTGCACTGGCTCGGGCGGGTGAAATTGGTAACCTGGTACGAGCGGCGGAAGTATCTGGAGTCGTGGGAATTGCAGTCGGACTGGTCATGGTTAGCTACGGCCTCTCGCGCATGAGAGCACTGGAAAAACTGAGATTATTCTGTCGACCACGCAACAGGACGCTGAAAGAAGTCAGTCTGGAAATCACAAATCTTTTCGAATTGCACCTTGATGCTGGCAGTCAGAAGTCACCGCGCAAGGCGCTGGAAGAGTATTTAAATAACACTAAGTAACCCACTGCTGTGCATGTTGTACATCTTTAAGTGGCAAACTTAAAGATGAACCTGATTGGTAATGACTGCTGGCGCGCTGCCTGCCACAAGTCGATAGTTACGACTGGGTTTGAGACAAGGAAAATTCCCTGTCTTTGCGGTGCTTTGTTAACTTTGTGCCCTTTGTAGTGAGTGATTCGGGTTGTTACTGACTACGGATTCCGAAAAAGTATCCAGTAACCTGGCCGAGTCGTTATGTAGCTGAAGCAGCGTTTTTGTTATTTTATCCGCGGATGCACATAGCTCGGCATCTGAAAGGGTGAGACTCTCCTGACATATTGCAGCCATCTCACGCGCGCCAATGGACCCGCACATGCCCTTCATGCGATGAAGTAAGGTTCGACTGTCTGCTAATTCATTTAGACTAAATGCATGGTGGAGCCCGCGCAGCAATTGTTCTCCCTCCTGCTTGAAACATTGCACCAGTGTCGCGACATAATCCAGCCGCCGGCCTGTCTCGGCAAGTTCCTGCAGTAATGAATAATCAAGTAAACCCTGTTCGGGAGCAGTTGGCGTACAGTGCCGTTGCGGAAACGGCGACCCCGTATCAATATCAACTACGATCTGATACAGCTCGTGATACAAAGTTTTCATATCGACCGGTTTGTGTAGAATAGCCTTGGCTCCGGCGTTCAGACACTCAGCACGGCATTCCTCTGTGGTGTCCGCTGTCAGCGCAATCACAGGTACCGGCCTCTCAGGTTTCTGCCCGGCCAGCGCACGCATGACTTCCACACCAGTCAGTTCCGGCATCTGGATATCCAGCAAGGCGATGTCAATGTGTTCTTCGGACAGTATGGCCAGAGCATCGGCGCCATCGCGAGCTTCCTTCACTCCAGCGTCGGTATAAGCAAGCATATCGGACAAGACGTGCCTGTTGAGTTCATTGTCATCGGCGACAAGTACCGTCAGACCCTGCAGTACGCTCATCCACGACCACAGTTCCTCATCGTTTTCCGTCCTGGAAGGCTCCGAGCCCGTCGTCCAATATCCGATAGCGAGCGCCTTCTTGACGTCATCCGGAGTCGCGCCGATTGTCCAGCATCGATAGTTTTTATAAACAGAAGAGGGGGGCTCGTTCTCCTCACGCACACGTGGTGCATTCACCAGTATTCGGGGAACAAGTGGCTTTCCGAAGAAGCCACCGGCGAGTGACAACACTTCATCGATAGTGATATCGAGGCCGAAAGCGTCAACCACCAGAATCGCCGGGTCTGAATGATCCCCTGCAAGCGCCTCAACCCGGTCCGCGAGAGTCCTTACCGTAAACACCTGTGCGCCTGGAAATGTGGTGCCGTCAAATCGCTGTATCCAATAGCGCTGCCGTTCCGTATTGCCACATATGACGGCAACATGCGTTTGGCAGGATACAAACGCTGAGTCAAAATCGAAGTCCTGATCTGTGCGCAGTGGCACAGTGAGCGTAAAACAGGAGCCCTCGCCCTTAGTGCTTTTGACGTCAATCGACCCTCCCATGAGCGCGGTCAATTCGTTGGCAATATTAAGTCCCAGACCGGCGCCCGAATAACGTCGCGCATACGCAAGGTCTGCTTGTTCAAAGCGCGAGAATATGCGATCTATAGCCTGGGGGTCGATGCCGATGCCGGTATCGGTTACTGAACAGATGAGCCCTTTGCAGACACCGGTATCCTGATCGATATCGGGTCTCGCATAGATAGCCACATCGCCATTTTCTGTATATTTTACCGCGTTTGAAACAATATTATTCAGCACTTGCTCCAGCCGCAGAGTATCCCCGTAAACCTGCACAGGTGTGTCGGGTGCCACTGTCAGATAAATCTGTATCCCATTTGCCTGGGCGGCAGATTGATTAAATCGTGTAACGCGCCCGAGCAATTCGATCATGTTAAATCGGGACGGCACGATTTTTATCCGTCCAGCTTCAATTCTGGCGACATCCAGAAGGTCGACCAGTAAGCCGTTAAGAGTAGTGGCAGCTTCCTGCATATCCTGCAGGCGTCTTGATTGACGGGTAATGTTACCCGGTTCACGAGCTAGCAAATCACAGTTAGCCATAATAACGTTGAGAGGGGTGCGTAAATCGTGACTGACGTTGCTCAGAAAGCGGGTTTTAAGCCGGTCTGCTTCACGTGCAGCTACCAGGTTTTGTTGGAGCTTCTTGAGGAGACCACCACAGTAAACTGGGATCACAAAAGCCAATAGAAATGTGCCAAGTCCTAGAAATCCAAAGTTTGACCTATAATAAGGGCTAAAATAAGCTACCGTGTAGAAGGAGAGTAATGCTAACGTAGCGGATCCATATAAAAAGCGAGTTCCGTATCTGAAGCCATTACCGATAACCACCCAAATATACATGCCGAAAAACATCATTCCGACATCGCCAAGTGCGTAAAGGGCTAAACCTACCCAAACTGAATCATGAATAGCGCCAAGCCAGCGCCGGAAGAAGTTGATCCCCGGAGAACGTAGAATATATATCAAAAATCCGAATCCGCCGACTATGAGCCCAGCGGCGACGATGTAAATCTGGGTCGTCAGGTTCCAGCCGCCAACCTGATTTGTGTATTTATGGGCAAAGACAGAATACGTTATACCTCCAAGCCCTGCTAGCATACGCAGGTAAATTTGGACGTGCTCGGTGTCGGGTCGTGCGGCAAGCTTATTCCGAAAATGGTTTAAAGTTTGGAACATGACAGTTTTGTTTTGATGGCAGTGCTGTTTTCAATTTGTTTCATTCCCAGGTCTTCAGGGCCAGCACTGCGTTCAAACCACCGAAGGCAAAGGAATTCGAAACTGCGATGTCGAGCTGTTGCTCCCGAGCCCGGTTGGGCACATAGTCAAGATCACACTGCTCGTCAGGTATGGTGAAGTTTGCAGTTGGAGGTATCAAGTTATTTTGTATCGCAAGTATCGTTGCAATCAATTCCAGCGCGCTTGTTGCACCTAGAGCATGTCCGTGCATCGACTTGGTTGATGACACCGCCAAGGCATTGGTGTGAGCACCGAAGACACGGTGTAGTGCCTCGGTTTCTGCAGGATCGTTAGCCGGAGTACCCGTACCGTGCGCATTGACGTAATCCACGGTATCTGAGGCCAAATCTGCATCTTTCAATGCATTGCTGATTGCGCGCGCAATACCGTCTACATCGGGACGAGTAATGTGCCCGGCATCCGATGTCATACCACAACCGGCTAGTTCAGCGTAGATTCGGGTGCCGCGTTGCAACGCATGTTGCTCGGATTCCAGTACCAGCATCCCGGAGCCTTCGCCCAATACCATGCCGGAGCGGTCCTTGCAAAATGGCCTGCAGGTGTCGTTCGAAACAATCCGCAGTGCTTCCCATGCCTTCAGCAGGCCGTAAGTAAAGGGAGCATCGGTTCCGCCGACCAAGGCCACATCGATCACACCCGACTGAATCAATAAACGTCCCTGTGTTACCGCATGGGCAGCGGATGCGCAGGCGCTGGTTACAGAAAACACTGGACCCTTAATACCCAGGTGCCGGCTTACCTGACTGGCGGCTGCACTGGGCATGCCTTTTGGGATTGTAAGCGGGTGAGCGCGGGATTTCTGTTCCTTGTAAAGCCGCGCGTAGGTTTTCTCATCGGTCTGTTTTCCACCGCAACCCGTCCCTATAATGGCGGCAGAACCGGTGACCGCGTCTTCTCCTGTGGTTAGGCCGGCGTCTGCAAGGGCATCGCGTGCGGCCAGCAAGGCAAACTGAGAAAACCGGTCCAGTAACGGGAGTTCGGTAGAAGAGAAATACTGCTCCGGATCAAAGTCTGGAACCACCGCCCCGATAGAAATTCGTGTACCTTCACCAAGGCGTCCTAATGGTCTTATGGCTGATTGCCCGGTGCTCAACGCCGCCCAATATTCGTCAACGGTAGTTCCCAGGCCACAGATAACACCAAGCCCGGTGATGACTACACGTCGTGGCATTCGGTATCGCTGTTATGCCGCAGCTGATCGATGTTGGTAACGATATCCCCTACCGTCACTATCTTTTCGATAAGTTCGTTAGGGATCTCGATTCCAAATCGTTCTTCCAGTTGGTAAACGATGGTAATTGCCTTCAGCGAATCGATACCCAGATCCTCCAGGCGTGTTTCCAGCGTGAGGTCCTCAGGAGAACATTTCTGTTCCCGGGCGATGACTTCAAAAACCATATCATTTATCATGAAAATTTTCTGTTCGCGCCAGAAAAAAATAATTAAAGCATGATAGCCAAGTTGTCGCTAGCGGTGGTTACGACTAGGAAGGCTGAATCCTTATTCCAGGGACAGAATCTTGACGAAACCTGTCGAGCAACAAGAAAGCGTGGAGATTTTCCAACCCCCATTCTCACGATTCGCCCGTATTGCACGGATGGCGGGGTGGCGTGGCGAGCCAGAACAAGAGCAGGCGCTGCTCCGGATCGCTATTACCACCGTAATACTTGTTTGGATTTTTCTCAGCTGGCCTGCTTCCGAAAACAGTACGCAATTGTGGACCCTGGGAATTCAGATTGTACTTGGTTTTCTGAGTTATTCAGTCTTGTTCCTTATGGTCACCCTAGTGTGGCCAGAGCCCCATGTTATACGGCGAATTATCGCGGTGATCGGGGATGTCGGTATAACTACGGTGGCGTTGTATCTTACTGGTCCTGTAGGGGCTCCCTGGTACGGCGTTTTCCTGTGGGTTACGTTAGGTAACGGCTTTCGTTATGGCGAAAATTTCCTCTATCTGTCAGGTGTTGCTTCACTAATAGGTTTTGGTACGGTGGTTCTCGTTACGCCGTATTGGGAAAAACATGCGGATCTTGCAATTGGGCTTGTCATAACTTTGCTGGTGATTCCGTCCTATTCGGCTATTTTAATCCGGCGCCTCAATGAGGCCAGAGCCCAGGCCGATGCCGCCAGCCGCGCTAAAAGTGATTTCCTGTCACGCATGTCACACGAGATACGT
>Ga0209456_10001594_pt1 | contig 10940 bp, 6 predicted proteins | sample COG_11_FD_184755 | JGI IMG/M metagenome (GOLD analysis project Ga0209456, IMG submission 184755) | Pelagic marine sediment microbial communities from the LTER site Helgoland, North Sea, for post-phytoplankton bloom and carbon turnover... | ecosystem: Environmental > Aquatic > Marine > Neritic...
CGGGGTGAAGGCCGCCGGTTGTCCATCGCGATCGAGGAAACGACAGATGAAGTTCAAGCTCGATGAATCGAAGGGGCTCAGAAACGCGGTCCGATAGCTCGGCACCACATAGAGATCCGACGCCGAGGCATCGACGAGCCCGGCAAAGAGCGACGAGCCGTCGACCCGCTCGCCCGACGCCAGGATTCGTTCCGCCTGGCCGAAGTCGGAGAACGGCAGCTTGAGCTCGCGCAGCTTGCCGTCGATGCTTGTGTAGTGAAAGGACAGCCGTTCGATGCCCCGTTCGCGGATCACCTTGAGCATGTCCGCCCGGTTGAAGTCCTTGCGCTCCTTGTCGAGCAGCAGGCTGAGGAGGAACCGCGCCTCGTCCCAGCGCCCGGCGTCGAAGCGCACCGCGAGCTCGGTGGCGTCCGAGGCCAGCGAGCGGCTGAGGAAGCCGGCCTCCGGATCGCGCAGATCGGGCGCACATCGCATTACCTTACCGCGAGCCTCGAGAATTTCACGGACGCGCTGTACGCGGAGTTCTCCAGGGTTGCCCGCACCAGCGCGGGGTCGGCCTCCGCGATGCCCTTTCGAAAGATGTCCAGCACCCGCCCGTCGATGTTGTGCACGACGAGTCTCGGCGAACCGAGCTCCTCGCTCACCCACTCGAACAGGGCTGCGACGGATTCCGCTTGGGCGGCGTCGCAGGGGTACCGCCTGATGCCGAACGCCTTCTCCAACTCCACGAGCACCGGCTTGTCCGCCGTGCGCGCCGCGACGGCGACCTTCATCCCCTCCTTCGCGAACAACCTCGCGCAACTCGCACTGATGCCCGGTCCTCCCCCGACAATCAGGGCAACGTCTGGCGCCACATCGCTCTCCCGAGTTCCAGCCATCCAGCTAGCCTACCGGATCCAGCGGAGCATCGGTGCGGTGAACAGGACCTGCCTTCCATGCGCCAGAATTGCGTCCCAGAGGCAGCTCCGAGCCTCCATTGAACAGGAGACCCCTTATCAGCCCCCGAGAGGGCCCTTGAATCGCTCATCCTTTCTTCGGCCAACCGCTGCAAGCGGCCGACTGGTTCGGCTAGCAGCTGATCTCTGCGCCCCTGCGAGCGTAGTACCGCCAGGTCAGAAGGACGCAGCTGGCGTAAAAGGCGACGAAGACCACCCAGGCCGCCGTCGGCAGACCCGTGACGCCGATCGACACGCCCACGACCGCCGGTATGAAGAACAGACCGAGCGCCGCGACGGCTGCCGTGAAGCCAAGGGCGACGGACGTCTCGATCTCGCCTTCCCGGGTGGCCTGCTCGAGTGCGGCTTCGCCCTTACCCGCCGCTTCGCGCTCGTGCAGCGTGCGGAAGACCGTGGGCACCATCCGGAACACCGAGCCGTTGCCGACACCGGCGGTAATGAAGAGCACCATGAACGCTGCGAAGAACAGCGGCAGCTGACCACCGCCCGCGGCGGACGGCAAGGACATCAACACGACGGCGGCCGCCACGAGCATGATGGCGAAGTTCCAGACCGTGACCCTCGCCCCGCCGCTGACGTCGGCCAGCCAGCCGCCAATCGGCCGGACCGCCGCGCCCAGCAGCGGTCCGATGAACGCGTACTTGAACGCATCCACGCCAGGGAACTGCGATGAGAGCAGCGCCGGGAAGGCCGCCGAGAAGCCGATGAAGGAGCCGAAGGTCCCGGTGTAGAGCCAGGCCAGAATCCAGGCGTGCCGGCGCTCGAAGATGACCAGCTGCTCGCGCAGCGTGGCACTGAGTCCGCGGATGTTGTTCATGCCGAACCACACCCCTGCGGTCGCTGCCAAGATGAACGGCACCCATATGTAGCCGGCGTTCTGCAGCCAGATCGCGCTCTCGACGCCACCTTCGCGATGGACCTGCGGATCGCCACCGAAGACGGCCAGTGCCCCGCCGTAGATGGTCAACGGAACCACCGCCTGCATGATGCCGACGCCGAGGTTGCCAACCCCGGCGTTCAGGCCGAGGGCAGTGCCTTTGCGCCGCTGCGGGAAGAAGAAGCTGATGTTGGCCATGCTGGAGGAAAAGTTGCCGCCCCCGAGCCCGCACAGGAGCGCGATGGCGACGAACACCGCGTAGCCGGTCGAGGGATCCTGTACGGCCCAGGCCATCCACAGGGCGGGGAGCAGCAACGACAGGGTGCTGAACACGGTGAAGTTCCTGCCACCGAAGATGGGCACTACGAAGGCGTAGGCGAGCCGCATGGCGCCGCCCGAGAGACCGGGCAGTGCGGCCAGCCAGAAGAGCTCGACCGTCGTGAACTGGAAGCCGATCTTCGGCAGCTCGACCACCACCACGCTCCAGACCATCCACACTGCGAAAGACAGCAGCAGCGGGGGCGTAGAGAAGAGCACGTTACGCAGGGCGATACGCCGGCCCGTCTGCGCCCAGAACGTCTCGTCGTCCGGGCGCCAGTCGCTGAGCCAGTGGCCGTGGACCGCCACCTGTGCCCCCAGCAGATCCTCCTCGATCAGCTTGTCGCGCAACGCCGGCTCGCGCTCGAGAATCGCCTCCCGCTCACCACGGCTGGCGGCCCACGTCCAGACCATCACACCCACGAGAACGACCAACATCAGCATGAAGGCGCTCGATCGCACGTCGAGCATGTCGGCAGCAATGCCGAACATGATCGGCATGCTGAAGCCACCGAGGCCGCCGATGACCCCAACCAGACCGCCCACCGACCCCATATTGGTGGGGTAGTGGTCCGCCAGGCAGCGATACACGCTCGCTTTGCCGATCCCCTGGGCGACGCCAACGACGAACACGAGCAACGTGAACATGACGACTCCGAGGCCGATCTCCAGCGAGATGTCACCCTCGATGCCGTGGAAGACCACCGTGCTCGACGGATAGGACAGCAGGAACAGGCACACGCTGCAGACCCAGAAGGTCGACCACGTCACGGACTCGCCGCTCCATTTGTCGGACGCCCAGCCGCCTGCGGCGCGGATCACACCCGATGGGAAGGTGAAGAACAGGGTGATGAACGCCGCGGTCTTGATGTCGAGGCCGTACTCGCCCACGTAGTACTTGGGCAGCCAGAGGGCCAGGGCGACGAATCCGCCGAAGACGAAATAGTAGGCAAGCCCGAAGCGCCACACCCGACTCTCGAGCAAGGGGGCGAGCTGGTCGGCCAGGGTCAGCCGGGATCCGCTGATCTTGCGCTCCTCTCGCAGAGGGTCGGTATAGGTGAACAGCCAGAACACCACCGCCATGACGACCATCGCCACCGAGTAGACCTGCGGCACCGCGCGCCAGCCCCAGGCCACGAGAATCAGGGGTGCCACCAGGTTCGTCACGGCGGCGCCGGCATTGCCGGCCCCGAAGATTCCCATGGCCGTGCCCTGCCGCTCCTGCTCGAACCATGCAGACGTGTACGCGATGCCGACCGCGAAGGAGCCGCCCGCCAGGCCCACGAACAGGCCAATGACCAGGTACTGCCAGTACTCAGTCGCAAACGCCAAGCCGTAGGTGGGTATCGCTACCAGCAACATGAGGACGAAGTAGACGACGCGCCCGCCGAACTGGTCGGTCATGATGCCCAGGGGCAAGCGCACCAGAGAACCGGTCAACACCGGCGTGGCCACCAGCAGACCGAACTCAGTGTTGCTGAGGTCCAGCTCAGACTTGATCGTGATCCCGATGATCGAGAACATGGTCCACACGGCGAAGTTGACCGTGAACGCCAACGTGTTCATGGTCAGGACCGAGATCTGCTTGGTTCTGTGTGTCGCCACGGTCTACCCCCATCCAGCAGCTCTCGAGGGTCCGAGAGCTGCTACCCGATCACCTCACCCGGTCTCTCGACACCTTGGACCTGCGCGCAATGCCCCGGGCCCCGCGCTTGACGGGACGTTCCTCGCTGCACTCACGCTCCTGGTGCCAGACTGACGAGCTTGACGCCGCGTTGCAGCATCAGCCACACCTCGCGCGTATCGCTGAATGCGAAGTCGCCGCATCCTATCAAAAGACCGGATGCTCAACGACCCTTTTCCCGAAGCCTGCCACCCGCACACTGCCCGGTCTCTCGGACGGCCCCATCGGACAGCTCGAGTACCCGTCAGCGAATCCCTTCGAGATCGATCACGTACTGAATGCGATGGACCGGGCAGCCGAGCAGTCGGTGTTCGGCTGGCTCATCCCGCCCGAGCAGGCGGGTGAGCGTGTGCCCTGCGTGGTGTGCTGCCACGGCAGTCTAGGCTGGTGCGGCCACCACCACGAGCACATGGTCCGCTGGCTCGAGCTGGGGATCGCGGGCTGGAGCCCGGCGGCACGGTCGGCCGAGGCTGGAGGCCGCGGTCGGAAGTAGAGCTTCCAGAACGAGCCGGCGCTGAGCCAGCCCTCGTGGAAGTCGCGTCCCCGCCCGTTGGGTTAGGGACTCGGCTACGGGTGAATCCTACGGCGGCGGCCCGCCCGCGATGGAGCTTTCGCGGAGGCTGCACGGAACTCTTCGCTTGAAGAATCGCGATCGAGCGACGATGCTCGGCGCGAGCCTGAAGAGAGGGGAAGACGACATGCCTGTCAATCTGGATCGCTGGGACGTAGAGGACGAGCCGTTCTGGGAGAGCGAAGGCAAGAGGATCGCCAATCGCAATCTGTGGATCTCCATCCCCAGCCTGCTCTGCGGCTTCGCCGTCTGGTTGTACTGGGGCATCATCACCGTACAGATGCTGAACCTGGGCTTTCCCTTCGACAAGGCCCAGCTCTTCACTCTGGCGTCGATCGCCGGCCTGACCGGCGCCACCCTGAGGATCCCGAGCACGTTCTTCATCCGGATCGCCGGGGGCCGCAACACGATCTTTTTCACCACGGCGCTGCTGATGATCCCGGCCGTCGGGACCGGCATCGCGCTGCAGGACAGGGATACGCCCCTGTGGGTGTTCCAGGCCCTCGCGCTCCTCTCGGGCTTCGGGGGAGGCAACTTCGCCTCGTCGATGTCGAACATCAGCTTCTTCTTCCCGAAGCGGGTTCAGGGCACTTCGCTGGGGCTGAACGCCGGGCTGGGCAACTTCGGCGTGACCACCATGCAGGTTGTGGTGCCCCTCTTCATGACGTTCGGCGTGTTCGGCGGCAGCTCCATGATCCTGGAGAACTCCAGCGGGACGCTGATCGGGAAGATCCCGGCGGGCAGCGAGACCTGGATCCAGAACGCCGGCTTCGTGTGGCTGCTGTTCCTGGTGCCGCTCGCCTTCGCCGGCTGGTTCGGGATGAACAACATCCGCACCGACAAGGTGACGCCGAACCCGGGCAGTCCTCTCTCGGCCATGATCAAGATCTCGGGCCTGCTGTCCATCGGGCTCGGGACCGCCGTCGCCGGACTGTACCTGCTGCTGCCTCCCCCCGTCGGGCTCGGCCTGCTCAGCAAGTGGATCGTGTTGCCGCTCGTGATCGCGGCGACGGTCCTGCTCATGCGCCAGCTGACCCGGGGCGAGCTGCGGGCGAACCTGGACCGCCAGTACAAGATCTTCAACAACAAGCACACCTGGGCCATGACCGTCATCTACACCATGACGTTCGGCTCCTTCATCGGGTACTCGGCCGCCTTCCCGCTGGCGATCAAGGTCATCTTCGGCTTTCAGCACCTCGCCGGGCCCGACGGCGTGCTGACCCACGACACCATCAATGCCGCCGGCCCCAGCGCCCTGACCTACGCCTGGATGGGTCCGTTCATCGGCGCCCTGATCCGGCCCGTCGGAGGCTGGATCTCCGACCGGGTCGGCGGCGCCCGGGTCACGCAGATCGTCTCGGTGGTCATGGTCGCCTCGGCCCTCGGCGTCGCCTACTACATGGCCGCGGCCTACCGGTCGCCCACTCCCGAGGTGTTCTTCTGGCCCTTCTTCATCCTGTTCATCGTGCTGTTCGCGGCAACGGGAGTCGGGAATGGCTCGACCTTCCGCAGCATCGCCATGATCTTCGACGAGGAGCAGGCGGGCCCCGCGCTGGGCTGGACCTCGGCGGTCGCCGCTTACGGGGCCTTCATCATCCCCAAGGTGTTCGGCGAGCAGATCAAGGCGACGACACCCGAGTACGCGCTGTACGGCTTCGCGATCTTCTACCTCGTCTGCTTGGCGCTGAACTGGTGGTTCTACTTGAGGCCGAACGCCTACATCCGGAATCCCTGAGCTTCCGAGCGATGTTCCGGAGGGCGGGAACAAAAGGATTGACGACCGGGTACTCAAGCGACTAAGACATCTGCTGAGTGGTTGAGATGATCAGCCGGACTGCGAAGTACGCGCTCGGGATCCTCGGCTACCTGGCCGAGCGGCCGGGGGCGCGCGTCCCCGGCGCCGAGATCGCGCGCGAAACCGGCGTTCCGGCCAACTACCTGTCGAAGATCCTGAACCAACTCCGCAAGCACGGCATCGTCGACGCGGAGAAGGGCTGGGGAGGCGGGTTCCACCTCTGCGCCCGGGCCAGGCGCCGCCCCATCCGCGACGTCCTCGCGATCATCGACGGTGCCGAGAGCTTGGGGCCCAGGGAGTGCCTGTTCGGCCTTCCGGACTGCGATGCGGCCAGCCCGTGTCCACTCCATCCCTACTGGGAGGAGATCCAGGAGATCCACGCCGAGATGGTCACTTCGGTAGCGATCGGGGATCTGGCCAAGTGACGGGGGAGTATTGATGGCACTGGGAATGGGTGTGAACAACGCGGCTGTCTTCAAGCTGGCGCCCCAAGAGGTGCCCGAGGCGGTGGGTGGCGCGGCGGGCTTCGCGGGAATCGTCGCGCTGAGCGCGCTCTCCGTGGCGGTCGTGTGGCTGCTGCAGCGGGCGTCGCACGCGCGAACCCTGGGCACAGGCGTCCGGGGGAGCGCCGTCCCCTTACTCGCGATCGCGACTTTAGTCAGCGCTTCGAGCGCCGGTGTGGCCCGAGCCGAGTCCGAGCTCACGGGTGCCGAACTCTACGAGGAGCACTGCGAGCTGTGCCACGAGGCGGACGGCTCGGGCGATCCGGGCGAGATTCCGCCGCTCGCACGCAATCCGGAGATGGCGGACACCGCCTATCTGGAGCGCGTGATCCGGGAGGGAGTCAGCGGACCTCTGGAGCGGCTGGGTGAGACCTACGACGACGAGATGGAGGGATTCCCGGAGCTCTCCGACGACGAGGTCGCCGCGCTCGTCAGCTACGTCCAGGGCGGCTTCGAAGCCGCGCTTTCCTCCGCACCCGAGCCGATGATCCCGGGCGACGGGAGCCGGGGCGAGCGGATCTTCGCCGGCCAGGACGATCTCTCGAACGGCGGACCGTCCTGCTTCTCGTGTCACTCGGCCGGAGCCCGGAGCCATCTGGGCGGCACGGGGCTCGGACCCGACCTGACCGCCCTGCGCGAGCGCTTCAAGGGGGACGTCAAGCTGGCGGGGGCGCTCCGCAAGACGCCCTCGCCCGTGATGCGCCAGGTCTACGCCGGGCGGGTGCTGAGCGACGAGGAGGTTGCCGACCTCCGCGAGTTCTTCGCACAGATCGAGCCCTCCGAGGGGGGAGGCACGGACTGGCTGGTCCTGCTGGGGCTCGCGGGCACGGCCGCCCTGCTCGCGGTGCACGGGGTCCTCTTCGCCTTCATCCCCAAGGTGTCTTACTCACGCAAGCTCAGGAATTCGAAATGACGAACTGGTCCAGGAAGATCACGGCCCCGTCCGAGCGGAAGTGGGAGGAGTTCTACCGCAACCGCTTCCAGCACGACAAGCGAGTGCGGACCACCCACGGCGTCAACTGCACGGGCGGCTGTAGCTGGGAGGTCTTCGTCAAGGACGGGATCGTCACCTGGGAGCTGCAGGCGACAGACTATCCCTGCCTGGAGCAGGGCCTGCCGCCCTATGAGCCGCGCGGCTGTCAGCGCGGCATCAGCTACTCCTGGTACCTCTACAGCCCGCTCCGCGTGAAGTACCCCTACGCGCGCGGTGCGCTGCTCGACCTGTGGCGCGCTGCGCGGCAGTCGGGACTCGAGCCGGTCGAAGCCTGGGCGTCGATCGTCGACGACCCCGAGTCGCGCCGCCGCTACCAGGAGGCGCGCGGCAAGGGCGGATTCCGCCGCGTGTCGTGGGACGAGGCGCTCGAGATCTCTGCCGCGTCGGTGATCCACACCGTCAAGACGCACGGTCCCGACCGCGTGGCGGGCTTCTCGCCGATTCCGGCGATGTCGCAGATCAGCTACGCGGCCGGCAGCCGATTCCTGAGCCTCCTGGGCGGCGTCGTGATGAGCTTCTACGACTGGTACTGCGACCTGCCTCCAGCCTCTCCGGAGATCTGGGGCGAGCAGACCGACGTCCACGAGTCCGCGGACTGGTACAACGCCCGCTTCATCGCGGTCGTGGGCTCGAACATCAACATGACGCGCACCCCGGACACGCACTTCATCTCGGAGGTCCGTCACGCCGGGGCCAAGCTCGTGGTGTTCAGCCCCGACTTCTCGATGGTCTCCAAGTACGCCGACTGGTGGATCCCGTCGAACGCGGGCCAGGACACGGCCTTCTGGCTGGCGGTCGACCACGTGCTGCTGCAGGAGTTCTACGCGCAGCGCGAGGTCCCGTTCTTCAATGACTACCTGAAGCGTTACACCGACATGCCGTTCCTCGTGCAGCTCGAGGACGCCAAGGCGGGCAAGTGCCTCCGCGCGGGCCGACTCACCGAGTACGCCGGAGTGGAGCACCCGGACTGGAAGCTGCTGATCTGGGACGGGGCCTCGGACCGTCCGCGCATGCCCAACGGCTCCATCGGGCACCGCTGGGCCGAGAGCGAGAAGGGCCGCTGGAACCTGGAGATGGTCGATGGCGTATCGGGCGACGAGCTTCGTCCCGAGCTCAGCTTCCTCGAGCGCCACGACGAGGTCGTCGAGATCGAGTTCGACGACTTCGGCGGCTCGGGAACGGTGCGCCGCAGCGTTCCCGCGCGCCGCGTGACGACGCCCGAGGGACAGGTGCTCGTCACCACCGTCTTTGACCTGACCATGGCGCGCTTCGGCGTGGGTCGGGGCCTGGCGGGCGCTGATGCGCGCGACTACGACGACGAGGACGCGCCCTACACACCCGCGTGGCAGGAGAAACACACGGGCATCCACCGCGACACCGTGCTCCGGTTTGCGCGCGCGTGGGGCCGCAACGGAGAGGAGACGGGCGGCAAGAACCTGATCATCATCGGAGCGGGCGTCAACCACTGGTATCACAACAACCTCCTGTACCGCTCCGCCATCGTCGCCCTGATGCTCACCGGGTCGGTCGGGAGGAACGGCGGCGGCCTCGGCCACTACGTGGGGCAGGAGAAGGTGGTCAATCAGGCGTCGTGGGGCTCCATCGCCTTCGCCGGTGACTGGGGCATCGCGCCCCGTCATCAGAACACGCCGTCTTTCCACTACGTGCACACCGACCAGTGGCGCTACGAGCGCGGCTACCGCGACTATGACCAACTGCCCCGCGGCGCCGGAGAGGACGACCACACCATCGACCACCAGGCTCGCGCCGTCCGGCGCGGCTGGCTGCCCTTCTTCCCGCAGTTCAAGCAGAGCCCGCTCGATCTCGCGGCGGCCGCCCGGGCGGAGGGCGCGACAAGCGAGGAGGAGATCATCCAGCGGGTGGTCGAGGACCTGCGGGACGGGCGCACGGAGCTTGCCGTGGACGACCCCGACAGCCCGGAGTGCTGGCCGCGCACCTGGTTCATTTGGCGAGGCAACGCCATCGGGACCAGCGCCAAGGGTCACGAGTACTTCATGCGCCACTACCTGGGCACGCACTCCAACGCCGTCGCCGAGGAGGTGGCCGACCAGACCGTCAAGGAGGTCCGGTTCCGCCCCGAGGCTCCGGTGGGCAAGCTCGACCTGGTCGTGGACCTGAACTTCCGGATGGACACGAGCGCCTTGTACTCCGACATCGTCCTGCCGGCGGCAACCTGGTACGAGAAGGACGACCTCAACACCACGGACCTGCACTCGTTCATCAATCCGATGCAGGCGGCCGTGCCGCCGGCGTGGGAGTCACGTTCGGACTGGGCCATCTTCAGCGCGATCGCGAAGAAGGTCTCGGAGGTGGCGCGCACGCATCTTCCCGAGCCGGTCGAAGACGTCGTGATGCTACCGCTGCAGCACGACACGCCCGACGAGATCGCCCAGCCAGAGGTGCGCGACTGGAGGCGCGGCGAGGTCGAGCCGATCCCCGGCAAGACGATGCCCAAGTTCCGCGTCCTGTCCCGCGACTACACGCGCATCTACGAGAAGATGATGTCGCTGGGGCGCGGCCTGCGTCAGAACGGCGTCGCAGCCCACGGCCTGAAAATCCCGGTCGCCGAGTTCTACGACGAGCTGACCGAGCGACAGCCGCGAACGGTCGACGGCCAGGACCTGCCCTCGCTCGAACGGGACCGGGAGGTCTGCGAGGCGATCCTGCACCTCGATCCCGCGAGCAACGGCGAGCTGGCCCATCGCGCCTTCGAGGTAGAGGAGGGCAAGACCGGCCTCTCCCTGAGCGACCTGGCCGACGCGTCGCGGGACGCCCGGGTGAGCTTCGCGGACATCGTCGCGCAGCCGCGCCGGGTGCTCACGACTCCCACCTGGAGCGGCCTCGTGGCGAAGGGGCGGCCCTACAGCCCGTTCACGCTCAACGTGGAGCGGGGAGTGCCCTGGCGGACGCTGACCGGCCGCCAGCACTTCTACCTGGACCACGACAACTACATTGCCTGGGGCGAGCACCTGCCGATCTTCAAGCCCCGCCCCGACCACACCATGCTCTCGGAGCTCGAGGTCGAGATGGCGGAGGGGCAGGGCAAGCTGCTCAACTACATCACCCCGCACGGCAAGTGGAGCATCCACTCCACGTACTCCGACAACCTGCGAATGATGACGCTCTCGCGCGGTGGCTATCCGGTGTGGCTCAACGACAAGGACGCCGGCGAGATGGGGATCTCCGACAACGACTGGGTCGAGGTCTACAACGACAACGGC
>Ga0209456_10001595_pt1 | contig 10939 bp, 9 predicted proteins | sample COG_11_FD_184755 | JGI IMG/M metagenome (GOLD analysis project Ga0209456, IMG submission 184755) | Pelagic marine sediment microbial communities from the LTER site Helgoland, North Sea, for post-phytoplankton bloom and carbon turnover... | ecosystem: Environmental > Aquatic > Marine > Neritic...
AGATCAGGATCTGTTCGGTGAGTCCCAGTTTCAGGACATGAAAATCAAGAATGGAAAAACTGTCACCCTGGGTGTACATATAGATCAATGCTACCAGCATGAACACCGAGCCGAGGAAGGTATACAGGAAGAACTTGATGGTCGCGTACACCCGGTTTGGCCCACCCCACACGCCGATAATCAGGAACATCGGGATCAACATGCCTTCCCAGAACACGTAGAACAGCATGGCATCGAGTGCGGCAAACACACCATTCATCAGGCCTTCCATGATCAGGAACGCCGCCATGTACTGCGCCGGGCGATCCTTGATCACCTCCCAACCGGCCAGTACCACCAGTACCGTGGTGAAGGTGGTGAGGATGATCAGTGGCATGGAAATACCGTCGATGCCCAGGTGATAGAAGATCTTGAATACCGGTATCCAGGCGGCTTTTTCCTCGAACTGCATGTCCGCCGTGCTGCTGTCAAAACCGCTGTACAACAAAAGACTGGTCAGGAAAGTGATCATGGCAACGGCCAGTGACAGCGGACGCGGATTCACCCGGTCACCGCTGGCAAGCACCAGCAGGCCGCCGACGATTGGCAACCAGATCACAAGGCTTAAAATCGGCAGTTCAGTCATCAAACTGCCCCTTTCAACCGAATCCTGCTAATAAAACCACGTGCGGATAATTTCATTACTAAAAACCTTTCAAGTAGCCGGCGCAAACCAGATGAACCAGCTCAGTAACAGCAATAAACCGATAATCATGCTGAACGCATAGGTATACAGGTAGCCCGTCTGTAACTGACGCACAATACCGGATAGCCAGCCCACCACCTTTGCACTGCCATTGACGAGCAAGCCATCGATCAGCAATACGTCACCCAGCTTCCACAGCGTCCAACCCGCGCCTCTGGCACCGCCGGCAAACACGGTCTGATTGAAATCATCCGCGTAGTACTTGTTGACCAGCGTTTTGTAGACATGCGAGAAACGCCGGGCGGCCTGGTCGGCGATAGCGGGATTCTTCATATAGATATACCAGGCTGTGAATACGCCCGCCGCCGCCAGATAGACGGCGGGGCCGCCCAGCGCATGCCCGACGAAAGCAATCGGACCGTGGAAGTGCGCGGCCATCTCGCCAATCACATCGTGCCCGGGCAGTACGTGGATGACACCGTCGAAATAATTTCCGAACACGAGCGGATCAATCAGGTAGCCGGCGAGAACCGAAGGGATCGCCAACAGGATCAGCGGCACGGTAACGACCCAGGGGGTCTCATGCAGGTGCTCCCTGGTGTGATCGTCCATGCGCGGTTGTCCGTGGAACACCATAAAGTACATGCGAAAACTGTACAGCGCAGTCACAAACACACCCAGCAACACCGCCCAGTAGGCAATACCGGCACCGGGCAGCTGCGAGTGGTGAACCGCTTCTATGATGGTGTCCTTGGAATAAAAACCGGCAAAGAACGGCGTGCCGATCAGCGCCAGGGAACCGATCAGGGAGGTAATCCAGGTGATGGGCATGTACTTGCGCAAGCCGCCCATGTTGCGCATATCCTGGTCGTGGTGCATGGCGATAATCACCGAGCCCGCAGCGAGGAACAGCAGGGCCTTGAAGAAGGCGTGGGTCATGAGGTGGAAAATCCCGGCGGCATAGGCCGAGGCGCCCAGTGCCACCGTCATATAACCCAGCTGCGACAGCGTGGAATAAGCGACCACCCGCTTGATGTCGTTCTGCACCAGCCCGAGGAAACCCATGAACAGCGCGGTAATGGAACCGATCACCAGCACAAAGCTCAACGCGGTTTCCGACAGCTCGAACAGCGGTGACATACGCGCCACCATGAAGATACCGGCCGTCACCATGGTGGCGGCATGGATCAGCGCAGAGATCGGTGTCGGGCCTTCCATGGAATCGGGCAGCCAGACATGCAACGGAACCTGTGCCGATTTACCCATGGCGCCGATAAACAGCAGTATGCAGATCACCGTCATTGCCGACCACTGTGTACCTGCAAAGACTTCGATCGACGCATCGGCCATCGACGGTGCCGCGGCAAACACTTCGGCGTAGTCCAGTGTATTGAAAAACATGACGATGGCGGCGATACCGAGCAGGAAACCGAAGTCGCCGACGCGGTTCACCAGGAATGCCTTCAGGTTGGCGAAAATTGCCGACGGACGCTTGTACCAGAAACCGATCAACAGGTACGACACCAGGCCCACCGCTTCCCAGCCAAAGAACAGCTGCAGGAAGTTATTGGACATGACCAGCATCAGCATCGAAAAGGTAAACAGCGCGATGTAGCTAAAGAAACGCTGGTAACCGGGGTCATCGCTCATGTAACCAATGGTATAGATGTGCACCATCAGGGAAACAAAGCTCACCACCAGCAGCATCAGCGTGGTCAGCTTGTCGACCAGGAAGCCGATCTGCATGTCGATCCCGTCCGCTACCATCCAGGTATAAACGGGGCCGTTGAAGGTCTCCGCGCCGTTGATGACAATGTGATTGAACACCACCAGCGACAGCACAAACGATGTTGCCACACCGAGTATGGTCACCCAGTGCGCGCCGGCGCGTCCTATCACCTTACCGAACAGACCGGCTAAAATGGCGCCCAGCAACGGCGCAAGAACGATGGCGAGATAGACATTCTCCACAGCGTTTATCCTTTCAATCCATCCAGATCATCGACATTGATCGTCTGGCGGTTACGGAACAGCACGACCAGAATCGCCAGCCCGATTGCCGCTTCGGCCGCTGCCACCGTCAGGATGAAGAACACGAACACCTGACCGGAGATATCGCCGAGAAAATATGAAAACGCGATGAAGTTCATGTTGACGGCCAGCAACATCAGTTCGATGGCCATCAACAGAATGATCACGTTTTTTCGGTTGATGAAAATCCCGGCCACGCTGAGCCCGAACAACACCGCACCCAAAATTAAAAAGTCCGATAATAGCATTACGCTTGATACTAACCGCTAAGGACGCGAAGGACGCGAAGGAATACAAGACTTGTGTCCATAAACAACTCTTTTTATCCCTTGCCTCATATGCGCCACGTTAAAGTTCAACAAATAACCCAGTGTTAGGTTTCCCAATTTCAGATAACTCAATAATTGAGCCACGTGTACCGGTGAAAAACATTCAACCACTTTCAGTTCAACTATCACCAATTTCTCGACAAGCAAATCTAATCGATAACCTGCGTCAATCGTCCTGCCTCGATACTGCACAGGCAACCTTAGCTGCCTTTCAAGATCATATCCGCTACTGGTCAGTTCATACGCCAGACAAGCCTCATACGCACTTTCCAATAACCCTGGACCCAGTTCTGAATGCACCCGAATCGCAGCATCCAAGACCGCTTTCCCTATCGCCTCTTCCCTGGCCATAACATTTTTCCTTCGCGCCCTTAGCGTCCTTCGCGGTTAATCATTCAGTCCTTTGTTTCCGCCTCCATTTTCACAAGCCGTACACGGTCCGTACTCCGCACCTTGACCTGCTCGGCGGGGTTCTGCATTTTGGTCTCCGGCCGCTTGCGCAGCGTCAGGGCGATAGCCGCAATAATTGCCACGACAAGAATGACGGAGGCAATTTCGAATGCGTAGACATAATCGGTGTACAGCACACTGCCCAGCTCGCGGGTGTTACTGTAATCCGCGGCATGCCGTGCCGGCGCGGGCATGCTCTCGGCATCGAAGTACTTGCTGCGCAGCACCAGGTACATTTCAAGAATCATCAGGGCTGCTACCGTCAACCCCACCGGCAGGTAGCGGATAAAACCTTCCCTGAGCGGTGCGGTGTTGATATCCAGCATCATCACCACAAACAGGAACAGCACCATGACGGCACCCACGTAGACCAGCACCAGCGTGATCGCCAGGAACTCGGCTTCCAGCAACAGCCACAGTCCGGCACAGGTAAAAAAGGCCAGCACCAGGTGCAGCGCAGCGTGCACCGGGTTGCGTACGGTGATGACGCGCGTGGCGGCAAACACCAGGATCGCCGCTAACACATAAAAAACAAGCTTTTCAAATGCCATTCTTTTAACTCACTCGGCAGCTCTGGTTATCCACTACCTATAAGGTGCATCTGCTGCCCGGTCGGCGGCAATCTGCTCTTCGTACTTGTCACCGATGGCCAGCAGTTTTTCCTTGGTCATGATGTTCTCACCACGGTTTTCGAAGTGATACTCGTACACGCGCGTTTCCACGATGGAATCCACCGGGCAGGATTCCTCACAGAATCCACAGTAAATACATTTAAACAGATCGATGTCATAACGCGTGGTACGGCGCGTGCCATCGTCGCGCGGTTCCGCTTCTATGGTGATCGCCAGTGCCGGACAGACGGCCTCGCACAGTTTGCAGGCGATACAACGTTCTTCACCATTCGGATAACGGCGCAAGGCGTGCAGACCGCGGAAGCGGTGCGACTGCGGTGTTTTTTCTTCCGGGTACTGCACGGTGATCTTTTTCGAAAACAGGTGTTTCCCGGTCAGCTGCATCCCCTTGAGCAGTTCCCAGAGCAGCAGACTTTTTACATAGTGCTTTATCGCTTGCATGGTATTACGCTCAATCGAACCAGGGACCGAGGCCACCCACTACGGCAGCACCTTCCACCACCAGCCAGATAATGGTCAGCGGAATAAACACCTTCCAGCCCAGACGCATGATCTGGTCATAGCGGTAACGCGGGAAGGTGGCGCGAAACCAGAGGAAAAGCAACAGGAACAAGGCCGTTTTCGCGATCAGCCACAGCATGCCCGGGACCCAGTCAAACATCGGCTCCAGCAGCGGGATGCCCTCAAACGGCGAAAGCCAGCCGCCCATGAACAGCAGCGCCGCCAGGGTCGCGATCAAAATCATATTGGCGTATTCAGCGAGGAAGAACACGGCAAACGCCATGCCCGAATATTCCACGTGAAAACCGGCGACGATCTCCGATTCACCCTCCGCCACGTCAAACGGCGCACGGTTGGTTTCCGCCACACCGGAGATGAAATAGATCACGAACAGGGGCAGCAAGGGCAGCCAGAACCAGTGCAGCAAACTGCCCTGCTGCGCCATCACGATATCGCCGAGGTTGATGCTGCCTGCCGCCATCAGCACACCGACCAGCGCAAACCCCATGGCGATCTCATAGGAGACGATCTGCGCAGCGCTGCGCATGGTGCTGAGGAAGGCATATTTTGAGTTCGACGCCCAACCGGCAATAAGGACACCGTAGACACCGACAGACGTCAGCGCCAGGATATACAACAGGCTGGCATCCACATCAGCCAGCACCAGGCCGTCATCAAAGGGAATAACCGCCCACGCCGCCAGCGCCGGCCCTATCACCAGGGTGGGGGCAATGACAAACAGGTAATGATTGGACTTGGCGGGAATGATGACTTCCTTGAACATCAACTTGACCGCGTCCGCAATGGGCTGCAACCAGCCTCGCGGCCCTACCCGGTTGGGACCGATCCGCAGCTGCATATAACCGATGATCTTGCGCTCGGCATACGTCAGGTAGGCGACACAGAGCATCAACGGCACTACGATGATGAGAATTTTGGCCAGAATAATCCCGCCGGTAATAATCCAGTCGATGAGTGAGGTGGTCTCAGTCATGATGCCTTCTTAATCTGTACCGAACCGAACGGTGCGCCGAGTTCAAGTGTTGTTTCGATGGCCTGCGAGATCAGCGCCGAGCCTTCGGCGATACTGTTAGTCACAACGACATCCATATCTGCATCCTCGTCACCCTGCAGCACCACCGCCTTGTCAGCGTCCGACAGGCCCAGTCGGGAGGCATCGGCAGGATTCAGACTAATAACACTGGCGACATCGGCATCGGGCGTTTTCTGCAGAGCGGTGGCGCGGCGAACCATGCTGTCGACGGCGTACATGGGCAAATAATCGATGCGCTGCAAACCGCCGCCGCTTTCCAGGTAACCGACAAACTCACCACAGTGCGTGTTATTCACGGTGACATCACCGATCAGCTGGCTCAGAGAATCACGAACCTGTTGCGAAGAGGTCTGGTCGAATCCGTCCAGCTCGAGCAGATTACCCAGAACGCGTAACACCTTCCAGCCGGGCCGGCTGCCGGCCGGTGCACGCGATACGGCGGCAAAACTCTGCCAGCGGCCTTCGCAGTTCACAAAGGTGCCCGAAGTTTCGGAGAAACAGTTCATCGGCAGCAACACATCAGCGTACTCGCGCATGCGCTCCGTTATATAAGGCGTCAAGGCGACGACCAGCTCGGCCTGCTGCATCGCGGCCAGTGCCCGGGCGCCATTGGCACAATCAAATTCCGGCTCGATACCAAGCAACAGATAGTTTTTCAGCGGCTGATCGATCATCTGTGCAGCATTCAGGCCGGGGTTTTCTCTGGCCTGACCACCGGTCGTACGATGGGGTAATACGCCGGCCAGGCAGGCACCGGCACTGTTGGCGCCATCAGACAGAAAACCCAGTTTCGCGCCGCTCAGCTCGGCAATCAGTACCGCCAGCGCACGCATGGTGGAAAAAGCCGGATGCATGCTGGCACCCAGACCGAGAAGTACGGTGGACTGCCCCGCTTCACTCAAGGCAGACGCCATGGCCTGCTCGGTGGCATCCGGCAGGGTCTGATCGATCACCGATTGCAGCGCTTGCGGGGCACGCGCCTTTTTGCTCTGCAGCAGCGCTGCCGCCACACCGGCCAGCGACTGAACCAGCCGGTTCGGAGCCACAATGGCTTTGTGTGCTGCTTTGAACGTGCAAGCGAAATCGACGGAATTGATAAACATCACGCTGGCGCCCGCCTTGGCCGCCTTGCGCAAACGGTGACCGATGATCGGCTGGTCCTTGCGCGGGTTTCCGCCAACGATCAGGGCGGCATCGACGTTTTCAAGCTCCGCGATGCTCTGCCCCAGGAACGGGAACAATGGCTGATCCTGCTGGCCACTGAAATCGGTCTGGCGCAGACGATGATCGATATTGCTGACGCCAAGGCCCTCGGCAAGCCGGTTCACCAAGACCTGTTCTTCCAGTGTGGCGCTGGGCGACACCAGAACCCCCAACTGATCAGCGCCCTGAGTTTCGACGCGATCGCGGAAGGCCTGCGCCACAACGTGCAGGGCTTCTTCCCATTCGACCGCCTGCCAGCCGCTGACTTTCTTGATCATCGGCTGTGCGAGGCGATCGGCGCTATTCACACCCAGGTAGGCGAAACGGTCACGGTCCGATAACCAGACTTCATTGATAGCCTCATTTTCCCTGGGAACGGCTCGCATCAGCTTGCCACGGCGCGTGTGCAGATACAGGTTGGAACCGACACAATCATGCGCCGCTATCGAGGCGGTCTGCTCCATTTCCCAGGCGCGCGCGCTAAAGCGGAACGGCTTGGAGGTCAGCGCGCCGACCGGGCAGACATCGATGATGTTACCGGACAGTTCGGATTCGATGTTGTGCTGGATGTAGGTGCCGATCTCCACATTCTCACCACGGCCCATGCCACCCATTTCCTTGAAACCGGCAATGTGCTGCAGGAAACGCACACAACGCGTGCAATGAATACAACGCGTCATATCGGAGGCAATCAGGGCGCCGAAATCCTTGTCCCTGACGACCCTTTTCTTTTCGCTGAAGCGGGAGACACCGCGGCCGTATTCCAGCGCGACATCCTGTAATTCACATTCTCCGCCCTGGTCGCAGATCGGGCAATCCAGCGGGTGGTTGATGAGCAGGAATTCCATCACCGCACGCTGCGCCTTTTTAGCATAGTCGGAACGGGTGCTGATCTTCATGCCATCCATCACCGGCGTCGCGCAGGCCGGCATGGGCTTGGGCGCCTTTTCCACTTCCACCATGCACATGCGGCAGTTGGCGGCTACCGGCAGTTTCTTGTGATAGCAGAAGCGCGGTACAGTGATACCGTTCTCATCGGTCACCTCGATAATCATCGAGCCTTTGCGCGCCTGATACTCTGTACCGTCAATTTCGACAGTCAGCATGTCATCAGCCACGGTGTCCGGCTTGGCACTCATGCGGCGGCTCCCGTCGATCCACCGGCACGGTGACTGCTGGTGCCGGGCATACAGTTCTTGTGTTCGACGTGATATTCAAACTCGTGACGGAAATGCTTGAGGAAACTCTGCACCGGCCAGGCGGCGGCATCGCCGAAGGCGCAGATGGTGTGACCTTCAATCTGGCCCGCTGCGCTTTCCAGCAGATCGATATCTTCCATGCTGCCCCGCCCTTCTTCGATGCGTTTGATCACGCGGTACATCCAGCCACAACCTTCGCGGCACGGCGTACACTGTCCGCAGGATTCAGCATAATAGAATCGCGAAATGCGCATCAGCGCCTTCACCATGCAGGTAGTATCGTCCATGACGATCATACCCGCCGAACCGAGTGCTGAACCTGCCTTGGACAGAGAATCGTAATCCAGGTCGGTTGCCATGATGACATCAGCGGGCATCACCGGCATGGAACAGCCACCGGGGATCACCGCCTTGAGCTGATGACCGTCGCGCACACCGCCGGCCAGTTCCAGCAGGTCCTTGAACGGTGCACCGAGCGGTATCTCATAGTTACCCGGCTTGTTGACATGACCGGATACACACCAGATTTTTTCACCGCCGTTGTTGGGTCTGCCCAGGTTCAGGAACCACTCGCCACCGTTACGCAGTATAGCGGGGACCGATGCCAGGCTTTCGGTGTTATTGATCGTGCTAGGCTTGCCGTATAAACCGAAGTTGGCGGGGAACGGTGGTTTGAAACGCGGCTGGCCCTTTTTGCCTTCCAGCGAATTCAACAAGGCGGTTTCCTCACCGCAGATATAGGCACCCGCACCCAGGTGACTGTATAAATCGAAATCGACACCTGAACCTTGCAGATTCCTGCCCAGCAAACCGGCCTGGTAAGCTTCCTGCAAAGCCTGTTCAAAACGTTCGTAAGGCTCGTGATGAAATTCTCCACGCATGTAGTTATAACCTACCGTCGCACCCATGGAATAACCGGCGATCGCCATGCCTTCGATCAGCGCGTGCGGATTGTAACGGATAATATCGCGGTCCTTGCAGGTGCCTGGTTCGGATTCATCTGAATTACAGACTATGTACTTCTGGCCCGGTGCGGTACGCGGCATGAAACTCCACTTCAGGCCGGTCGGAAAGCCTGCACCGCCGCGGCCACGCAAGGCGGAACTCTTGACTTCTGCGATAATGTCCTCGGGTGAGGTCTTCTCCGCGAGAATTTTTTTCCAGGCATCATAACCCCCGGTCTTGAGGTAGTTCTCAAGTGTCCAGGGTTCATCAAATTGCAGTGTTGTAAAACAGACCTGGTTTGCCATGCCTTACTCCAGACCGTCCAGAATCTGATCCAGCTTTTCGATGGTCAGATTCTCGTGATAGTGGCCGTTTACCGCCATCATGGGTGCACCTACGCATGCTGCCAGACATTCCTCTTCGGCTTTGAGAAAAATGCGGCCATCCGGGGTGCTCTCCCCCAGCTTGATGCCCAGTTTGCTTTCCACGTAATCGATGAGTTCATCGGCGCCGCACAGCATGCAGGAAATATTGTTGCAGATAGCCACCGTATTGCGGCCAACCGGGTGAGTCTCGATCATCGAATAGAACGACGACACCTCATAAACCGATACCGGCGGCATGTCGAGGTACGCGGCGACCGCGTTCATCTGCGCCAGTGTCACATAACCTTCATGGTGCTGGATAGCGTGCAGCGCAGACAATACCGCCGACTGCTTCTGGTCAACCGGATACTTGGCCAGCCAGTGATCAATCTCGGCCCTGATCTCGGCGGGTATTTCATAGCGCTCTGTTTTCTGTTCTGCCGCTGTCATCTCTTGCACTCTATCAATTTCACCACTGTGCCTGCTCTCAACGATCAACCTCACCAAACACGATGTCCATGGTACCGATGATGGTCACCACATCGGCCAGCATGTGGCCACGTGCCATTTCGTCCATGGCCGCCATGTGGGCAAAACCCGGTGCACGGATCTTTACGCGATACGGTTTGTTGGCGCCATCGGAAATCAGGTAGACACCGAATTCGCCCTTGGGGTGTTCCAGCGCCGTATAAACTTCGCCTTCCGGGACACAATAACCCTCGGTAAACAATTTGAAGTGGTGGATCATCGCTTCCATGTCCGCTTTCATTTCTTCGCGTGCCGGAGGCGCCACCTTGTAGTCGCCCACCATCACCGGGCCGGGATTCTTGCGCAACCAGTCGACGCACTGTTTGATAATGCGGTTGGACTGGCGCATTTCCTCAATGCGCACCAGGTAACGGTCATAGCTATCACCGTTTGCACCAACCGGGATATCAAAATCCAGCTTGTCATAAACTTCATAGGGCTGCTTCTTGCGCAGATCCCAGGCAATACCGGAACCGCGGATCATGGGGCCGGTCAAGCCGAGCTGTTTGGCGCGCTCAGGCGTCACCACTCCGATGCCCACGGTACGCTGCTTCCAGATACGGTTGTCGGTCAGCAGGGTTTCGTATTCATCGACACAGGCCGGGAAACGCTCGCTGAAATCCTCTATGAAATCCAGCACAGAACCCTGACGGTTGCTGTTCAGCCGATCCACGTCTTTCTGGCCGTGCCACCTGGATAGCTGGTATTGAGGCATGCGGTCCGGCAGATCACGGTACACACCGCCGGGGCGATAGTAAGTCGCATGCAGGCGTGCGCCGGATACCGCCTCGTAGACATCCATCAGGTCTTCGCGCTCACGGAAGGTATACAGGAAAATCGTCATCGCACCGATGTCGAGCCCGTGCGCTCCCAGCCACAACAGGTGATTCAGAATGCGGGTGATCTCATCGAACATCACACGAATATACTGGGCACGAACCGGTACCTCGACACCCAACAGCTTCTCGATGGCCATGACGTAACCGTGTTCATTGCACATCATGGAGACATAATCGA
>Ga0209456_10001596_pt1 | contig 10937 bp, 5 predicted proteins | sample COG_11_FD_184755 | JGI IMG/M metagenome (GOLD analysis project Ga0209456, IMG submission 184755) | Pelagic marine sediment microbial communities from the LTER site Helgoland, North Sea, for post-phytoplankton bloom and carbon turnover... | ecosystem: Environmental > Aquatic > Marine > Neritic...
CAAATTGCCTGTTCATATTCATGGTTACCTCCTTATCATAGATCAGGGCATTTACTTCAAAATTTTGTTCAAAACTCCTAATATCCAAATTGGCAGTTCCAATAGAACAAACGGAATCATCTGAAAGTATAACCTTTGAATGAATAAACCCTTCCTGAAATAAATAGATCTTTACACCTGCATTGAGAAACCTGCTAAAAAAGGATTGTACTGTCCAATGTATCATGGATGATTCAGAATTCCTCGGAACTATTATCCGTACATCTATACCGCTTAGAGCAACCGTTTTAATGGCCATAGAAAGCCTGGAATCTGGAATTAGATAAGGATTCACGATATAGACATATTCCTTTGCCTGATATAATATATAGAGGTATTGCTGCAAGATATTTGGGTAATCTGCGTCGGGACCACTGGATACTATTTGAACAGGAGTTTCCCCAATTGGGTCCATCATATTAAACATTGCAGGTATTATCAGGTTTTCCTTCGCTACAAAAAGCCAATCCGAAAGAAATACAAAATGCAGGAAATTTACACTCATTCCATGAATCATTAAATGAGTATCCGTCCAGTGACCCATAACCTCATCACCCTTAATATATTTGTCATCCACATTAATCCCACCTGTAAAGCCAATAATCCCATCCACAATTAAAATCTTTCTGTGATTTCGATAATTTAAACGGGCCAGCCTTCCAAACCGGACGGGCATAAAAGGAAATAGTTTTACCCCTATTTTGCGAAATCTACTGATCATCTTGTTCGACAAATCCCAGCTGCCCAGGGCATCATAAATTAACCTGACCTCAACACCCTGCTTTATTTTCCTTTCAAAAAGCCCTGCAAAACGATTTGCCAATTCCCCATCGATAAAAATATAATACTGAAGGTGGATATACTTTTCTGCCTTTTCACAAGCCCCAAAAATTGCTTCGAAAGTTTCCGGTCCGTCATTGAGTATCGTAACCTTGTTATTAAATGTGAGTAAGGAGCTATTAACTCGTGTAAGCAATCTGATGAGATGTATATACCGCGTTGTAACATCATCCCGCATTAAAATTTTTTGCTCCGCTTCCTCAGAATACCGATCTATGAATTTTTCAAACTGATCATAGTCTATTTCCTTTTTCAGATCGAACATTTTTTGTTTCCTAAGGTTCATCCCGAAAAAAACATATAGCACTACACCCAAAATTGGGAAGACTAAAATTATCAGTATCCATGTCCAGATACGAATCGGGGATTGTCCGTCCTTAATTAAAATATAAATCGCAATTATCTCCAGGATAATTTGTAAACAAATGGCGATTTGTAACCACATAAGAAAATAATGTTCATTTAATATTTAAAACTATCAGAAAAATTTGAAACTCCCTGTTCCAGAATTGAAATTAATCCCATTAATCCAGACCTGAAATCTGCGAGTTAAGATATTAAATCTCAATCTTTTTCATTTAGCAAATTTTCCAGCGCTTGCTCTAATTTTATCTTACGCTCCGGGGTAGTTTTAGGATACTCCATATCCAAAGAATTTATAGTATTTGTGATTATTTGTGAAATAATTGAGCGCATCCTCCATTTGTTATCTGCAGGTATCACATACCAGGGCGCATTCTCTGTAGACGTAGCATTTATAGCAGCCTCAAAAGCGGCCATATAATCATCCCATCTTCCACGCTCTGAAAGATCTGATTCTGAAAATTTCCAATTTTTATCGCTGTTTTCCAATCTATCAATAAAGCGACGCTTTTGTTCCTTTTTAGAAACATTCAAGAAAAATTTTAAGATGATGGTATTACTGTTAACAAGATGTTTTTCGAGGTTATTGATATCGTCATAACGAGCCTCCCATATCGAATCTGCTGTTTGTTCGTCCAATTGAGTTCCATTTTGAAGGAGCTCCGGATGTACCTTTAAAACCAAAACTTCCTCATAATAAGACCTGTTAAAGATGCCTATCATCCCTTTTGCGGGCATTGCATTGGTATACCGCCAAAGCCAATTATGGGCAAGTTCATTCGAAGATGGTTTCTTAAAGCTGTCTACACGGCATCCCTGAGGATTTATTCCTGACACAACATGCTTGATTGTTCCGTCTTTACCGGCTGCATCCATGGCCTGAAAAACCAACAATAGTGAATATTTACTACTGGCATAAAACAGATCCTGAGCTTCGGTCATGGCTGAAATATTCTTTTCTAACCGTGCTTTTGCCGATTTTTTAATGGTGCGATCATCTTGCCCAAATTCTTTTTCAAATTCCTTCCAATAGGTTTTATGGTCAGACAATTTGAACTCCTCTTTAGGATCTACTCTACATTGATCAATAATTTTCTTAGCTATGTGTTCAGTCTCTTTCTTGGTAAATTTTTTTTTGGACATTGTTTCTTTTGTACTAAATACTGCCTTTACTTATATGTTTATCATAATTAGGATTCGCTATATCAATCAGGCATGGTAATTTCCTGAATGATACGAGGAGATTCAAGATAATCAAATTAGTCCTTAAAGAAGAATAATCAAGCCTCTGAAAGAAATTGGGGTCATTTAAAAATGAGTGTTAGTGTAAGTGTGTGGTATCTAATTATTTATCTCTAAGGTTTAATTAAAAGTTAAATCCTATTATATTACGGCTAATGGGTTTACTGCTTATTGTAAATCAAAAGGGTAAATAACCTTCCAGTCATTTTTCATATCGATAACCGTCCAGCCTTTTTCTGCTGCTTCATCCAGGCCTTTATCCAATTTTCCTACATGAGATTTACGGTCGTAAGCCCATTCCCTATCGGCATCGGTATGATGCAAATAAAGTTGAAAACTCAGCTTCTCATTAGAATCTGTATACTGCATCATTTGAAGGTCCCCATCTGAATTTCCTGAAGCGAAAATGGGTTTTTTTCCAATATGCTTATGAATACCAACAGGTTTCCCATCTTTGTCATCTATAAAATCAATTTCAGGTAACCGCCTGATTACCGCTTTACCATCATTGTACTCAAAACTTGTTTTTATGCTGCTTCCTACAATTTGATTAGAAGGAATATTATAGGCCTCTGTGGTCCATGTTCTCATAAACTCTATCCCGCCTCCCGAAACAATAAATGTTTGAAAGTTGTTTGCCCTGAGATAGTCTAAAAGTTCCAACATAGGCTGATAGATCATTTTATTATAGGGCTGATTAAACCTGGGATGTTTAGCAGTTGACAGCCAATTGGTAACGATGGCATCAAATTCTTCGGCAGTCATACCCGCATGGCTTGCCATAACAAGTTCCATTAGCCCATGCATTCCTGTTTTCAGAACTTCCTCCATATCATCTTCCAAAACCCCCTTAAAGGGTTGTTTGGTACTCCACTCCGGGTGTTGATCTGCCATTGCCTTAACCCGATCTAACGCAAAGGCCAATTGAAAGTATAAAGGCCTTTCGGACCAGAGGTTCCCATCATTGTCAAAGGTTGCAATACGATCCTCGATCTCTACAAAATCAGGACTTCCCGGGTCTGTCACCTTTTTTACAAATGCCATGATCGCATTCTTGGTGGCACCCTCATTCCATGAAGGCAAAGGGTCTTCTTTAACTTTAGTTGCAGCAGTTGCTCCTGATGGATCCGCAGCCTGCTTGCAGTTTATTAAAAACCCTGAGATCATCATAACGATAATAAAAGTGCGTAGTATTTTCAAGATTTGTTAGTTATAGGGCTACTCGCAGTATCCACAATTATTTATAATTTTTTTATCATACATTCTTCCAGCCAATCCTCTTGCTTCTATATATACCGGTTGGTTATGGAATTTAATCTTTATCCACCTTCCCCATCATCAGCCTATTTTCCCTCGCCATTTTCCGGTTCCTCAGAGGTAGATGTTGCATCCGTGGCCCCATCCATGCCTTTCTCTTCAACTACCGGTATGGAAGCAAGTCTTTAAATGCTTGTCATCCTGTATCTTTATCCAGAGCCGTGCTGCATTGATATTAAAGGATAGAGAAAAGAAACATGACAAAGATCTAAAGCCTTTCTTTCCTTCCCAAAATTTTTAATCTTCCTAAATATTAGGAAGGTTAAATGTATCCAAAATTCTTAGAATTAAAACTATGAGCCTTGTGTGGGCGTTTTACTCGGTCGGTCGCATCCAGTATTGATACAACTCGTATACGACCGACAATATCACCGGACCTACAAATAGCCCAATAATACCGTGTAACAACACTCCTCCAATAGTCCCGATCAGGATCACTATCATTGGTGTTTTCAGCCCTTTCCCCAGGAAAATTGGCTTCAATACATTGTCTGCCAATCCTACAAGGCTGCAGTATACCGTAAAAATAATGGCATAGGTTGGCTCTGCTATAGAAAATGCCAACAGAACCGGTGGCACCATAACAAAAATGGCAGGGAGTTGAACCATAGAGGATATCAGGACCAATAAAGCAAATATTCCTGCGGCAGGTATTCCAATGGCTTTAAACCCTATAAAAGCCAGTGCTGCCTGGATAATGGCTACTAACAGGACACCTTTGACAACATTTCTAATAGTATCACGGGAAATTAAAACCACCTCTTCTCCTTCTTTCCCTATTAACTTCATGAATAGTCCCAGGCATAACCTGTACGCATTTTCTGCAAAGAACATTAAAACCAGGGAAACAAAAAATGAAATAACAAAAGTAATCATGGTGCCTAAAAACCCCTTTACCGAACTTAAGAAATCCTTACCATATTCCAAAAGTGCATCCTTATGAGCGACAGCAAATTCCTTTATGTTATTTGAGAGAGCATACCAATCATCATAAAGCCTCTCTCCTATTAAAGGCCAGGACTTAATTTTCACATCTGGTAGTGGTATTTGAAATCCTTCATTTTCTATCTGATCTACAATATTTGAAATGGACTCGAAAATACTGGCAAGAACAAAGTAAGCCGGGATGGCTAATAAAAGCACTGCAATTAATGTAAAGGTGAAAGTTGCCAACTTTTTACGACGCTCACCTAACTTTGCAACAAACCATTTATATAAAGGAAATATAGCAACTGCTAAAATAATTGACCAAATGATAATAATCAAAAAAGGCTTTATAATTAAAAGACACCAAACCAATATTAAAAGTAAAGCTATTATCCTGAGTACCGGAGTAATACTATCTTTTGTATTCATAAGTAAGTTATTAAACTTGGTTTAGTCTAAATATACAGATAAATTTAAAAAGTCTGAATCGTATAATTAAATAATGTAGAATCAAAAATGTTTTAGTTACGAAATTAAAAATGAGCATTGGTAATTCTACAAAAATGAATATCTCCGGTTTAAATAAAAATAAGCATTAAGCGATATTATCTAAAAATAGGACACTTTTTAGGTGTAAACAGATTAAAGGATTGCCTGACTACTACTTAAAGCTTTTGACCATAGTTTCTACGTACTTTCCCGCAGTTTTATATGCTTCCTTAGGGTCATCTAATTCCGATGTTACTACGGCCACTAATTGGTTTTCCTGGGGCTCATCAAGATTATAAAATACTGTCTCTAAAACATAAGTAGTAGAAGTACTGGTAGATGTAGAAGTTGGAATATAACCCCCAAATGAATTATAGTAAGGCCCATAGGCATAAGGGGTCCTGTAATAATTATAAAAACCGCCATAATAGCCGGGATAGCCCCCATATCCGGCTCCAACATATATCCCGCTACTGGATGTTGTTGTAGTACTCTCCTGATCCTTTACAGCAACAATAACAATTCCGGTATACCCCTCGCTATCCAATATACTTTCTATAAAAGCTACCCGTTCATCTGTTATTTCTTTTTGAGTGTAAATTTTTGGAAATTTTTTAAAGCTCTCCGTGGCCTCATAGCCTTCTGCCCTCAATTCATTGGCCAATGCTTCTTCAAAAGCTATTCTGGCTGTATTGTCTGCTGTTCTGGCTAATACCAGAATATTCTTCTTCTTGAACTTAGCAACAGTTTCTTCTTCCCCCGTCCAGGAATCCCGAACTTTTACGCTGCCGCAGTTTTGAAACACAAAGGAAAAAGCAAGAAATACCAGTATGGTAAGGTTTTTTTTCATAACAAATGGAGTATTTATTAGTTAATTTTTTAAGCGACACAAGCTAATAAAAAAATACCAACTAATTCCATGTAGCATCAAATATATTAGAATCAGAATCTAACTATAATCCCAATATAAATCCAAAATAAAATCGCATGCCGTCATCCGAACCAAATAGCCCGAGATTAGCAGTGATCAAATCTGTACCGTTAACAAAAATTCCACCTCCATAGGAGGTATTCCATATATTTCTATTAAATGAAGGATCAATAACCAGACTGTCATCTACCCAGATTCTGCCTATATCAAATCCGCCAAAAATACCTACTTCAACCGGTATTAGTCCTGTTTTATATCTTTTAAAATTAAAGCGCAGATCCGAAGTCTGATAAAAGGAAGATTTTCCTGTAAAGCGCTCGTTTCTATAACCACGTAAGCCATCGTTACCACCAATGCTAGCGGCCTGGTAAAACTCAAAATCATCACCAAAATTTATATGGGCCTTAGACTTAGTGGCAAAAACCAATTGACCATTTGGTGATATTTTATACGCAAAACCGAGAGTCGGAATCAAATATCCAAATGTATCTGAATTGTCAAGATTGGACGTAATTCCGGTTTTTAATTCCACTTCCATCCCCAGGGTTGGAAATGCAGGGTTATCACTATTTTTATAACTGTAAACCGCTTCGGCTCCCAAAAAATTATTTTTCTCTTCCTGAGGGATAAAATCGGAAAATAAATTTATATATCTCCCCTGAGTCTCTTCCAGTTCATAGGATCTATAATTCACCCCTATACGAAATCTACCATTATTTTCGCCCTGCAATACCAATCCGGCAAAACCACCTATTGTGCCTAGTTTGACACGATTGTAATTCTTATTAAAATTTTCTTCGTCTTCAACATTTGGATTCGGTGTAGAATTACCATAACCAAAAAAGTTTATGCTGTAATTCGGGCTGGTTAGTACACCATTAATCGCCAGATTCCATTTACCTGCCACATGAGCGAATTCTCCGTGATATCTTATATCAAATCCACCCGTAGATGTATATAAGGCAGCTGCTATCTCATTGGTGGATGTAAACGGGTTTCGCTCAAATCCATAAGATGTATGCGCTGCGATTACCCCTATCTTAAAACCATCATCCGGATTAATTCCTAATATTGGGAGTATTGCGTTAACATTATATTTCGGTTTCCTATAGTCATAATTATTATCCTCATAATCATCTCTGATATGCTGCTTGCCCTTTTTGGTTATCAGTGTATTGGGTTTACTTTTAAAATCATAGATATGAGCCTTTTTCCCATTTACCACCTCATAACTATCATTATTAGAACCTCCAACCATACGTAGTTTTATAGGATGATCTCCTTGACCGGCAACGTGAAAATAGTCATCATCGTCCAGGCCATACACCCAAATTTCTTTGGTACTTTCGGCTTCATAAATTTTTTCATGAAACACCGGACCTTTTTCACCCTTCTTTATTCTATAACCTGTAACCTTGGTTTGGCCATAGGGCATTCTTTCAATTTCAAACCAATCATCCTTATCCGTACCTCTCACTACGGCATATTTATTTACAACTTTAAAATATGCATCGGAAATTTTTCGCAAATTAGCCCTCCTGCCTTTTAACTTACGCTTAATATCCACCATATTCTCATCCTTCACTTCATCAGGCAACTGTTCAAATGCGGCATCTATGACCTCATCAGTAATATGAGAAGCTATATAAGCCGCTTGTTCATCCCAAACTGCTTTGTCTGATTCTTGTATCACGGCAACATCCAGAACATAAGGATTTAAATTGCTCCATTGTACATCTTTGATATCTTCTTCGTAAGAATTTAAGACACGTGCAGGGGCTGCAAGCCAAGTAGCAAGTCCAAGCATAAAACCATCATTCATGATGGAAAATGCCTGATCCCTATCTCTTGGAACTGGTTTATAGGTAGTTACACCATCTTCTTTAAAAACTGCCCAACGCCATTGATCCTGATGTCGATCCCAATCTCCTATTAACATATCAAATAGCCGGGCACGAACATAAGTAGTTTCATCTATTTTGTGATCTTCATTCTTTTTTAACTTTTCCAACATGTCCAGAGTACTAATCATTTCATTTGCATAACCAAAACTGGCTTTATCTCCATGCCCCTCATCCGTTCGTTCCTCAATTGCATACAGTGCATCCCCAAATTCATCATTAAAACGGCCTATAGCATTCTGCTTCGGCACATAATATAACTTAGGATTAGTATGATATATTCCAACGGCATCGGCTAAGTCTCCGATAATAAATTGCGTATAGGGATGATCCCCGGTAAATACGTCCAATACAAGTTCTTCGGTTTTTGTATCCTCAAACTCATGCTTAACATATTGGTCCTTAAAGCCAACAGATTGTATATAAAGCAAAGCATCTTTCTTCATTGCCCGCATAACATACTCCTGCCCTTCATTGTTTGTGAAACGCAAAGAACTGGACTGGTGCCCTCCGCCTTTTCGTAAGGGACTTAAGCCTCCAAACAGAGTGTCCAGATTTACCGTAGGCACAGTAAGTTCTGTGCTATATAATTTACGATAACGTTCTCCCCATAGCCATTTAAAAGTCTTGCCCTTATCGGTTTCTTCCTTGGTATAAATTGACGTCGTTTTTTCACTTGGAAAGTTATCCTGATAATTGGGTGTGATTGGAAGATCCTCTTGTAGTACCTCAGTTTCAAATACTATTTTATCATCTTTTGTTGAGAAGAAACTTACATGTGAAGAACCATCCTTAAAAACATCCAATCTGGCATAACCTGGAGATCCATAAGAAAATTGGCCTCCGCCCACATTCCGGGTAGGTGTAGTTTTAGAGCCCGCCCCGCTAATTATTTGAGGCAAATTGGATTCAACTATATATTGCAGGCTGTGTTCATGTCCTGAAACAAAAATTATTTTATCATTATCCTGAGACAAAGTAATTATACGATCTCTAAACTCATCATATCTTTTGTATTGTAAATCTGCAGGAGAGACACCTCCTGCACGTCGGATAACATTTTTTAAAGTCCCTAAAATTGGAATTGGGGTCATATGCTGTCCTACTGAAAACTGTCCGCCATGAGGGCCATTAGCAAACAACGGGTGATGTAAAGCAATCACAGTGGTCTTACCTCTGGCTTTTTTGATAAGACTTTCATATTCAAGAAAAAAACGGCTGCGAGTTCTAATTTCACAATTATCATTTAATGTAGGAAACTTATCCCATTTGGTGAGGTACCATTGAGTATCCACGATAATTAACTCCACCTCATCATTGATTTCAACTTTGCGTATTGGGCAGCCATCCTCGGGTAGAAAGGTGTTTTTCCCAAGCTTGTCCTCAATATATTTTTCCTGTCTTTCAAGACCTTTTGGCCCTTCATTATACCAATCATGGTTTCCCGGAATAAAAATTGTCCTCCCGGTGAAATCCTTTACAACTTCAGTTTGAACATTCAACTGATGCTCAGCGTATTCTCTGCCTTTCGCTCCTTTCTCCGGCAAGCCTTTTGGATAAATATTGTCTCCTAAAAATAAGGCCGTACTATTTTCTGAGGCCCCCTGTAGTACTTTTTCAAAAGACTGGAGTGCCTCAGATTTTGATCCTAATGGGGAATTCCCGGCATCTCCTATTAAATAGAAAGAGTGCTGTACTTCACTTTCCGATTGTTGCTTCATCATATCCTCTTCATTGTACTGCTCATTGTAGGTAGCGCAGGAATGCAAAACCAAAAAGCAGACTACTAAATTTAATGTTCTATTTATTCGATTCATATTTAGAGTATTATATTTAAATTTGGTTGTATTCATACAAACACAAAATATCAGCCAAAATACAAAGTAAAAACTCAACTATCTTGTACTTCCTGACTTTAAAAATTGCTATATATAAAAAATAACAATATTAAAGATAGGTAATCCAATAGAATTAAATATAATGGGACAAGTTGTTAAAACAGGCCAAGATTAAGCAAATTGTCAGAGAATTATTGTCCTTATTGATTTTAACACAGATTGAAATATACTTGGTTGTAGTTATATAACTTTAGATGAAACCGTATAATTTGTAATTTTTGTTTTATAAATTTGACATATGTCTGAAATTCTAGCAAAAACTGAAGCCTTTGCTGTTGATTTATTATCAACAGAATTAGATCCAGAATATCTTTACCATAATCTGAAACATACCCAGCGGGTAGTAAAAAGCATCAAAGAGTTAATTGAAGCCAATTCTCTGGGCGTTAAGGAAAAAGAAGTTTTATTATTAGCGTCCTGGTTGCATGATACCGGATATACCATGGGTCATGAGCAGCACGAGCGCAGTAGTTGTAAAATAGCCAAGAAATTTCTTGAGAAACAAGGTTACGATGCCAAGGGAATCGAGGGGGTTCAGGCTTGCATTATGGCAACCCAGATGATCCATAAACCCAAGAACTTGAGCGAGCAAATAATCCGCGATGCCGATGCATCGCATTTTGCTCAAAAAAGCTATTTGGAAACCTGTGAACTGCTCCGGGAAGAACTGGCACTCCTGGGCATTGCACATTATTCGGTTAGAGAATGGATGGAGGAGAACATTAAATTGTTCAGAACGCAACACCAATATTATACTGATTTTGCAAAAGCCAACTGGCAGGATAGGAAAGATAAGAATCTGAGGAATCTTCTGAAAGAAGTAAAAAAGGAAAAACAAATTGCTAAAAGAGAACAACTAAAGGCAAAATATAAGAATGAGAGCCCGGATAGAGGCATACAAACATTATTTAGGGTAACCTTAAAAAACCACCTGACTTTAAGTGACATTGCCGATACCAAATCGAATATTTTGCTATCTGTTAACGCAAT
>Ga0209456_10001597_pt1 | contig 10936 bp, 10 predicted proteins | sample COG_11_FD_184755 | JGI IMG/M metagenome (GOLD analysis project Ga0209456, IMG submission 184755) | Pelagic marine sediment microbial communities from the LTER site Helgoland, North Sea, for post-phytoplankton bloom and carbon turnover... | ecosystem: Environmental > Aquatic > Marine > Neritic...
GTCCGGGTGCATCGTTAAAAACACAATTTTAATATTTTGATCGGTTTGTTTAATCTGCCGGGCCGCTTCAATGCCGTTGAGCTGGGGCATCGAGATATCAGTGAAGTGAAGTGATAAGAATTCGCTTTTAAAAGCAAAATCGGGGATAAGATACGGTTGTGTGGGACAATAGTGTGTGCCCCAATATGTAGTGTGGTCAGATTTCACGGACCGTCCAGAAAAAAAATTGTTTGAAGAAAAGCTGAAGAAATAGCAGAGGGGTAGGGGGAGCACCTTACCCTTTGGTGTTGGCCGAGGCGGATTCGTAAGATTCTGGAGAAATTCTATGGAAAAGTTAGGAAAGGCTTAAAAAGCGATTACTTATCACCAACTGGCAAACTTTGTAATAAGTCCTGTTTACAAGACCTTTCTAATGATAGCAGCTCTTTCCACTCTTTCTTCTTCTGATAGTTCATCCCATTTTCTATCAAACAAAGAATCAAACGATTCAGGGTTATCTTCAACCAAAAGATCTAACCAAGACATCGCATTGAATTCATCAGGCGCACTCATTTCTTCTGCAACCCGAGCAGCTTCTCTGATCTGTTCTTTCAACGTTGCCATGGCGTTCTCCTAATTAATTCTCGTCTAACCCGAATATTTCATGAACATTACCTCAAACAAGGTATATCAACCTAAAATACCTTGTTAAAAGAGTAAAAAGTAGGTGTTTTTTTTAAGTACAGATTGTACCAAAGCGATTTCTCTTTTTGAATAAGAAAATGCTCACCAAAGGCGAGTCGATATGGCCCACTATACCGCGTCGCTTTTGTGTTTGGCATATTAATATATAGCCTATCACAAGTCTCCTTGACTAGCGGGCCATCTCAACTCGTGAAATATTCGGGCTAATTAACAGTTACGACAGGCCAAAAGCCCTTGATGATAGAATCACAAAAATCACAATATCAAGATCCACCCTTTTTATCGACCAAAACGAAGAACAGGTTTTATCACTTATTTTTGTGATAAAACCTGTTCAGCATCCTAACCTGAAGCAATTAGCGCATTACCTCTGTGACTAATTTATTCTATCTTACCAGTTTTCAGACGCTTCTCAGAAATTGTCTTTAACTCGTAGAGATCCTGCTGAAGTTCAAAGACACCTTGCCAATGGGCATAATCAGGACCACCCATAGCCGCACCATGTCGCATACGCCTGCCCTGATGGTGCCAGAGGTGATAAAGAATCTTTTGGAATTCATCATCCCATGGATTATCTTTCAGAAGTTTCTTCTCAGCAAGTTCATTCTTCAAGGCCAAAGCAGGCTCCCAGTATCCTTCATTGTATAACTCGATATTGGTATCTACCTGCTCGAAGAAATTATTTGTGTGCAGCGGACTATGACAATTGCTGCAAACTGATTTCATTTTCTTTCTGCCTTCAATACCTTCTCCTGTAAGGGGGCTCAATGGATCCGGCGAGTTACGAACAAGTGATTTAGGAGCCCAGAGATTCCACTTGAGTCTTTCGGAGATATTATGGGAAGTCTGAAGTTCACCGATACCACTCATATGACAGGCACCACAGGTGGGAGCACGATAGTCACCGGGTTCCCATGCATCAGGAGCAGCGGTGAAATTCCAGGTACTTGCCTCTGAGTTATAAATATGGCCGTGTTTGCTGTTATTAAAGATCTCAATATCTGGATGATCCGGACCGAGATGGCAGGAGGCGCAAGCCGCAGGTTTTCTTGCTTCAGCAATACTCATTTTGTGCCTTGTGTGGCAGACAACACAATTACCCACCGAACCGTCCGGATAGGTCGTCCCAATACCGGCTGCAGGCCATGATTCCTTGGTGGGTCTACCATCTGCACCAAGTTTAATATCAGAGCCATGGCATTGCATACAACCGGACATATCAGCGGAGTTTTTAAACTTTTCTATTCCCTGTCCTTCATGGGTTGCGATAAGCGCGGTCATCCCTTTAAAATGACTCCCATCAGGAGAACGGAACTGACGGCTGGCTCGTGCATGACCACTTTTGCTAAATTGATCAACTTCCAAAGCGTGACATCTGCCGCAGGTCTTAGGTGTTATAACCATAGACACGTAAATCTTAGTTCCTTTGACTCCGGGACATACCTGGGATGCCATCGGTGATCCTTTATCAACCTCATGGCAATCAATACAAGACACATTTACATGCCCATGCCGACTGTTTTTCCAGTCTGCGACGATGCCTGGCTGTTTTTCAGCATGACATTCGATACACTTTTTTCCCTCAACAGATAACCCACGCTCAACCTTTAAGGTCCTTACGCTGCTTTCGATTGCAAAAGCAGATGCAATTGACCCGACAGTAAAGGCCACCACCAACAGTAATCGTATCATTCTTCCTCCTCCTAGTATTGTTTAACCAGAAAATCTTTAATATTTTTATGGCCTACATTCTCATGACATTTCACACACGATTGAACTTTTCCTGACAAAAAATCTTTGTGGGCTAAATACGCCTTGGGAATCTCATAACGAATGACGCTAAGATCATGGCATTTGAGGCAACCAGAGGTGTAGGTAAACTCTTCTTTATTCTTTAGATTATCAATCCAGTCAAACGAATCTGCCACGAAAATTTCTCCCAGAACATCGCTTGCTCCGCTATACGCCTTCGCCGTCACATAATGTAACACATTATCATGGGGCAGATGGCAGTCTGTACATTTTGCAGAAAATCCGTGTTTGTTCGCCCCACCATGTATATCCTCTTCATAAGCGAGAGCGACGCCTTTCATGGAATGACAGGAGGCGCAAAATTCCTGCCCGGAAGTACGTTCAATCATTTCAGCGGTGCCCAAAGACAGGACAAGGCCTAAAACAATTCCACCAAATATCAGTAAAGTAATCTTCTTCATGGACCTCCCTATACATTAAAGGCAATTACCTCCATTGAACCCCGGCACCTGGGACATTTCAGCGGATCAACCTCATGAATCTTCTGTATCAACCGCGCCCAGTTCTTGCGAAATTCCTCCGGCATTTACCGCCGCCTTAACGTGGCAGCCACTCGGGTTTGCTCGAGCCGATCGGATGGATAATTGGATCCGCCCAGTACTCCGGGGTCCCGGACATCTCGATCTGAGACCCCAGTCGCGTGAATTCACCGAACGCCGTCTGGCCCGTCTGCAGATTGGGTTTGAGCGGCTGATGCTCTTCCCCCATGTTCTCCAGATCCAGCAGTGTGTTCTTGTCGACCAGCCCGAGGGACTGCTCGAACATGACCGTTTGCGCGAGCGTGACGGTCACCTTATAGCTGCCGCCTTCGGTCGCCCGGCGCATCAGCGCTGCTTGCGCGCCGATGGTTCCCAGATAGCCGGTCAGGAAATCGCAAATCACATTGACCCCGTGCGGCACCCGAGGTTGATCCGGTGTGCCCAACTGCGTCAACAGCCCGGTTACCGCTCCACCGTGGAAGTCGTAGCCCATCATATGTCCCCACGGACCCGTTGGCTGGTTAAACAGGACATCGACACAGATGATCCCCGGGCGAAACTCCGCGAGCTGCTCAGGGGAAAAACCTTGCTTCGCCGCCAGTCCAGGCCTCAGATTTTGCACAAAGATATCTCCGTCTTTGACGAGCTCATAGATTTTCTTGTGGTTGGCGTCGGTCTGCGCGTCGAGATACGTTTGCCGAGTTCCTGCATCTGACTGCCAATAAATATGCGGCACCTCTATCCAATTCAGGGTGTTGAGGTTGAGGCAATCGGCTCCCTGTGCAGCAAGCTGGCGCAGTGCTGCGGGGCCGGCAACCACATGAACCATTCCCAGCGCCCGAATGCCCGCGAGCGGGCGATCGGCTGGACCCAGGGGCTCCGGATCGCTGTCACCGATCTTTTCAATCTTAATCAACGGGGCACTGGCATTGTGTTGATACTGCTCGGTGGCGGCATACTCCTCCGGCGTTCGAATCATGGTGAGCGGCACCCCTGCGTCCTGAGCCGCCTTCTCCAGTTCCTCGGCGTTCCATTTCATCGTGGCTTGTTCGAGCTGGCGCGGCAGGGTTCCGCTGTCGAGCAGTTCCATGACACGTAGCGTGTTCGACTGGTAAAGCGACACCAGCATGACGAAACGCCCGTCCTTGGTGGGGAGGATGATGTTTCCGAAATTGCCGACGCTCCCGGAGCTCATATGTGGCGTGCCGTTGATCAAGGTGCAATCGGCGAGCGTATCCTGCCAGGCACTCTGGCTGGTGTAGGCTTTTCTGAGGTCAATGTGGATGTCCTGGCCCTCGCCGCTACGCATTTTCCAGATGAGCGACGACGCGACCGCGTTGGCCCCCGTAATGGCCGCGGCCGCACAGCCGACTTTCATCTGGGTCGGGCGGATGGGATCCATGCCGGCGAATGTCAGTGTCCCGCCCAGGTCCTTGCGGTCCAGGCCCGCTTCTTCCAACAGTCCATCGAGAACCTTCAATAAGTCGTCATGATTGTTTGCAGGTTGATGAGTGATCATTGTGCTTTTCTCCTTTTACGATCGTTACAAAGTGCTCTTTGGCGGAATGACGGTATTGGCCAGGAACAGGCCGCCGACGATCCACACGACCGTTACAAATGTTTTGAACTCGGCGATGAAGCCAGCCTCAACGCCAGTTGCCTGCAAGGTGCCTAGTCCCAGGTACGACGCGAAGCCGGGTGCCAGGACCATCAGCCCCGGCAGCAGAATGACCGTAGCGGATCGGCGCATTTTCAATGCATAGAGATTCGCGAAAATCCCCAGTGCCAGTGCTGCCAGCATATCGCCCGGTCCGCTGCCCAACAACTCGCCGCCGATCACGACTCCGGACCATGCCAGCAGACATCCGGCGACGACCCACACAAAGTCTTTCGGGCGCACCTGGAATAACAGGGCCAGTCCCACACCCAGGACCGCCACCGCCACCCATGACCAGTACGGCGCCATGCTTGAGGCGGCCGTACCCTCGGGAATGGTCAGCACGGCGCCGGCGATCACGGTGCCAAGATACGCTCCAAAGGCCAGCTCGATCAAAATTACGACGGCGGAAACCAGGCGCACCGCACCCGATAGAAGTTGGCCTGAGGACACTTCACCGACCCACAGAATCAGACCCGGATTCGGAATCAGGGCAATCACCGCACACAACGTGGTCATCACGTGATTACTACCGGGTACCCAGGTGGCCGCAATCACGTATGCCAGAATCGCGGCGACAAACGCGGCCATCGGATGGATCATCCTGGCAGTTTGTGGCGAGCGACCCAACAGGAACACGACGCCAAACGCAACCACGGCCAGCGCGGTCCCGATCATCACATCGTGCCAGGCGAGCGACAGCAACACGGCGAAGCCGGCGCCGATCAGACCAAAGCTTACGGCAGTCAGGAGCGGGCCGAACAGCGCCGGCGACTTGTCGATCGCGTCTAACCGCGCGACTCCATCCTCAACCGAAACGTCTCCACCCTCAACCTGTTCCACCAGTTCCGTCACCTGCTCGAGCTTTCCCAGGTTAAAGCCGGCTTCTTCTCGATGGATCCGAATCCGCTGGTACTTTTCTTCCTCTTGCCAGAGCACAGTGTCCACGACCCCTGGTGTCACGAGAAAATCACCGTGTAGACCCAGCGCCGCGGTGACTCGGGAAAGATACGACTCGAGTCGAAAGGACGACGCGCCGTAGTGGTGCGCCGCCATGGCAAGCTTGTCGATGAAGTTGCAGGTGCCATCGAACGCCTGGTCCTCCATTTCTGTACGAGGTTCATTTTGGGTCGACAAGGGCTCTTTCCTTCTAATCCATGAGTCTCTGTTTCTAAGGACCACTGATCTCGACACCACCGGCGTGGATCTTCACTTCGGTCTTCGTGAACCCGTCATCGGCGAGGAAGGTACCGGGTGGCTGGCCAGAAACATCGCCGCTATCGGTGAAGGTATAGGTCACATCGTGGACGGTGAACTCGGCTGTACTACCCTTGACCGCGAAGTGAGTGGCTGCTATCGGCGCGATCGCCGTTCGGTTGTCGCCCGTCATTTGCATGTTCGCCCAATGGTAGATCTTCCGCCCACTGTCCAGATCCTTGAGATACCTCCGCACGCCTCCCGTGATCGCTTTTCCCTCCGTCTTGATGTCGATGTCTATCCAGAATTGGACACGGTTGATTTTCTTGTCCCGATCGTAGTCCCAGGCCATCTCTGGCGTGTAGCCTACCGATCCCTTGATCGAGCCACCTTCCGCGGCCATTGGTGAGGCCATCAGAAAGAGACTCATGATGCTTGCAACAATGGTCATCCTCATCGCTACGATCCCTGGTTCAGGTGTGCATTCACTCTTAAGGCCCCCGCGATCGAGTTAAAAATCCGACAAATCGGCTATCTCCCGGAGCTGGGCCAGGCGCATCCCAATAATCTCATGCAGCTCCCGGCATCGATCGGCGTAGGAGTTGTCGTCGTCCGAAGCGCAAGTGTCAATTACCCTGGCAAGCTCCGAATCGCCAACCACTTTGTCGACCCATACGCTGAGGCTGGGAAAATGGATGGCGGGCGTGGACTTTTCATCGATCATGAGACTGATGTGAACTTCGTGCAGACTTCTCACGGGTGCCGGCATGAAGCCACTGGGCCAGCGCATGCGGCCTACCTTCAGGCGTTGTCGATAAGGCACCATCGACAATATTTCCGATGCTTGCTTGGGGGATGGCGCGCTGAACTCGTGCAGCATCATCTTTCCGCTCCCAGCTTGCCGACCGCCTCGAGCTCATCGGCGACGAACGCCATGTCCATCGTCTCCAGGGTGCGCCGGGTGGGCCATCCGGTCTTCGCATCCCAGCCTTCGAGGCCGTAGAACGTGCTCTTCCATTCTTCGACCCTGGCTTCGTCGAGGTGTCGGGAGCCTATTTCCCGATATTCCCACTTCCCGTTCTCGTCGGGAGCCGGCCAGAAGAAGAAGGGGAACATGCCGAGATTGAATCCCTGGACGTCCTTCTTGTAGATGTAGGGTGCAAACTTGCACAGGTCCCGATGGCGGCCCTGAAGAGTCCAGATCGCGTTGTCCAAGTTGTAGATTTGGCGTCCACGCTCGATGCCGTCTTCGAAGCTCATGTCCTCACCCGTGACCACCCGCCACCAGACCTGCTCGCCCGCGTCTTCCGAGCCTGTCGCGCCCCAGTAGCCATTGGTATTGGTATTGAAAAAGTTCGCCCACTTGAAGTCGCACAGGCCGCAGGAGTTCTTCCAGAACCGACCGTAGTGGAGGTGCCAGCGCACCAGCTGGGCCAATGCCTCCGAGTACATGTTCGACTCCGTGTAGTCCAGGCACTCCTTGCGGCCTTTCGCATAGGGCCCCAGTCGTTCGGCGACGAGCTCTACGGCTCGCTCCGCCTCGATTCGCATCGGTTTGGCGCTGACCGCGGACCCGAACGGCGCCCAGAAGAGATGGTTGTTCAGGTCGTGAGAGTTGAAGTCCCGTTCGGACATGAGGGTGCCGTAACCCCACTCCAATTCACTGCGCGGATCGTAGCCGTGGTTGGCCATGCCCCAGTACGGGAAGTCCGCCTCACCGGATTCGAGGTCTTCCTCACGGCCCCACTTATGCAACGCTTGAAGATAGCCTTCCGCGAGATCGGCCCCGATGTCCGTTCGTTGGGCGATACAATCGAAGAACGCGGCGGCGAATTCGGGGCGACCGAGCTGCTCCCAGGGCAGCTCGGACTTGATCTTGCCGTTGGGGCCGAGAACGCCCTCGTGATACAGATACTCCAACCAAGGCAGCGCGCTGTTCAAGCCATAGGTGTTGATGCCGGTGAGAGCGGCAGCATGCGCCGCGTCCAGATTGGCATTGCCGATATCGACCGGGTCTTGATAGAAACGCCGTGCGAAGGCTCCGTACCAGGCGGTTTCCTGACAAGACTGCTCGTTGTGCTTGCCATTGGCATACCGGGTTCGACACCCGCCGATGCAGCTCTGGCAAGCCTGTGGCCTGCGCTTGTGGGTGGGTGGCGCGCTGAAGGCGACGGTAATGGCACCGGTGGCCATCCCCGTCCAGCCAGTCAGATCCGGCTTGTCCGGGTCGTCCACGTATTTCTCCTTGGTAATGAACCGGGCCTGAATCAGTCCTGCAGGATCCGCGACATGGACCTCGCCGGCACCCAGAATGCTGACGGCTTTGAGGTTCTTGGAGCCCCAAACGCTGCCGAACCCGCCCTGACCGGCGCCGTTCCCGGCATCGTTGATAAGCGCTCCATGGACGGAGTTCTCACCGATGGGGCCGATGCACAGTACCGCCGGCTTCTGCGTCGTCCGGCCGGCGTCAATGGTATTGCGCAACAGCTTCCACGCGGACTTGGTGCCCCTGCGCATGCCGATTTCGGCCCACACCGCCTCCTGCGTCGCATGCGTGTCCTTGCCCCACAGAGTCCGAGCGTCTACGAAAGCCACATCGCCATTGCGGATGTCCACCCACACAGGGTGTTCGGCTTTGCCGGTGATTACGATCGCATCCCAACCGGCGTATTTCATCATGGACGAGAACCGCCCGCCGAAATTCGAACGCGTGTACCAGGAAATCGGCCACTGCCCGGTTCCGATTCCCGTGACCTCGGTACGCCCCCCGCCGGAGGGGACCGGCGTGCCACAGAACGGGGATGAACTCAGGACGCAGACGTTGCGCGGGTCGCGGCCGTCGGTAAGGGTCTTGTCTTCGCAATAGTCCCAGAACAAGGCAGTGCCCAGACCATGGCCGCCTCCCCAGCGTTTATAGTTCGCCGCGGAAATTGCCTTGGCCTTGAGCTCGGTCAAGTCCAAGTGGAGGATGTGTCCTGCCCAGCCATCGTTTATCACGTCGTTTTACCTCGTAATTCAGGTGCGATTTTACCACGTAATTCAGGTGCGATTACCGATCCAAACGAGATCAGTCCTTGTCGCTAAAGCCGCGCGCGTACCAGCCCTTCCCACGCAGATTGACCTGATAGGAATCTTCCCGCGACTGATCCGGCATCTCGATGGTGAACGAGATTGCATTCACCGGACAGACCTTGACGCAGGCCTGGGTGCCACCGATCCCGCCGTACTCACCCAGGTACAGCGCATCGGTGCACAGATCGCATTTCTGCGCCTTGTGCCGCTTTGGATCCCACTGCACTCGGCTGGGGGTGAACTGACAGGCGTTGATGCACTGTTCGCAGCCGATGCAGCGCTCCTGATCGATCATGCGTACATTGCCGAGCTCCATCGCGGGACGGTTGGCCGCCACCGGGCAGGCCTGTACGCAGGGTGCATCCTCACACTGATGGCACGGAGCCATAAAGACGTCGTCCGGGTAGTTGGCGAAGGGATCCTGCTGGATCTGAATGCGGGAAAGCGACTGGGAAGCCGCACCATGATGTCCGAGCGAGCAGACCATCATGCAGCTGCCACAACCCTGGCATTTGTTGAGATCGACTACCAGGAAGCCCTTGGAGTCGGGCATCGCCTCTAACTTCCCGGGCAGTAAAAATGACCCCGCCAAGAACCCGGCCACACCCGCCATTCCGGTGAACAGCATAAACTTGCGCCGGCCCGGATTTTCTGGTTCTAACATGGCCCGCTCTTTTTCGTCGAGATCGTCAATGCTCATACTATTTCACCTTGCCCTCGGCCTCGAGATGTTTGATCCAATCGGGATTCTCTTCCTTGGCCCAGTCGAGCGGCACGTAGCCGCCACCACCCTTGCCCATGCCCACCATGGCCTTGAAACCCGCGAAGATCCACGGAGCCGTCGTCAGCGGAATGTGCATGATCAGATAGAACACTAGCGCCAGCGTGAAGAACTCGTGCGTCAGATTCATGAAGTGACTGAGCCCCGCCGGGAATTCATAGAACCGGGCGGCGACCTTGAAGAAACCCGAGATGACGAGCGGAAACAGGCAAGCCATCGCCATGAGAAAGGCGAGCTGCTCCGACCCCTCGAACTTGTCGGGATGCACGGTGCGCTTGGTCAGGCCCGCCCGGTGCAGATAAAAGATGAGTCCTTCGTAAATCGGGTTGGCCTTGCCGCCCACAAACGGGATGAAGGCAAACAGCCGCCGCGGGCTGAGCACCCAGTTCCCGAGAAGGTAAAAGAAGCCTACGAGCATGAAGACTACGGCAACGAAGTGGATGTTGAACAGGAACGCCGTCGCCTGACCGTCGGGGGTGAGCCGCGGAATAAAGAACACTCCCAACGCGAGCCCACTGAATATCACGACGATACACGGCAGCGCAATCAGCCAGTGATTGAGCCGCGCCACGAAGTCGAATCGCAATACCCGCTCGCCATCCCGATCGATATAGCAGGCAACGCGCCGGGTCATCGAGGAGAGAATGATGCCCAGGAATGCAGCGACGAACGGCATCCAGGGCAGGTGGTCGAAAAATAGATACGGCGCCTGCCCAACCCCGCGCCCGGTTGGCTGAAATCGGGCCGCGTAGTAGCCTACGCCAATGGCCGCGACGAAGACCCCAGAGAGGACTAAGAAAATACGCAAACCTTGTCTATGCATGCTACTGGTCCTTGCGTTCAAGTAATCGAACAAACATGCCTCAAGCATCTCAATAAATCGGCCCGGCGTCTATCCAGATTGCGTCAGACAAAGCCGCCGCCACGGGCTAAAGCGCCGCCTCGAAACATCCACATAGATTACACAGTTTCCCAGATCCCATCGATCGGTGCAATCCGAATCGAGCACTCTGTATCTTATGGGATCCGTTAGCTGAAGGCGGGGAATAATACAACTCGGGAAATTACTGGATTTGGAATGAAAATTTACGGGTTGTTACCTAGTAATTTTACTAGGTCTATACGGAGATGATGCCGTGTCTCACGGCATACTGCACCAATTCGGCACTGGTTTTAATGTTGAGCTGTTGCATCATGCGGTACTTGTGGAATTCTACGGTCCTTGTCGAGAGATCCAAAATGGATGCAACTTCC
>Ga0209456_10001598_pt1 | contig 10931 bp, 5 predicted proteins | sample COG_11_FD_184755 | JGI IMG/M metagenome (GOLD analysis project Ga0209456, IMG submission 184755) | Pelagic marine sediment microbial communities from the LTER site Helgoland, North Sea, for post-phytoplankton bloom and carbon turnover... | ecosystem: Environmental > Aquatic > Marine > Neritic...
TGTGAGAGCCTTTTTGGCGCGCAGGCGGATTTCCTGACCGATCAAGATGCCGATGCGTTGATGACCGCGCGAGACGCCGCGGTCGCTGCCCTCGGAAACGCCTGGGACGCGGCCGAAACCGCTGCCGAAGATGAAGGAGCAGACTGCTCGAACCTCGCGCTCGAAGCAAGCGCGGCGGGCTCGAGCCTGGGGGCGGCAATCGACGGAGTCGTGAGCGCGATCAGCAGCGGCCTCAACCTCGATAACGTCGACGAAGCCGCCTGTGGCGCCGACCTCGCCAACGCGGCTGGCACCGCTTGTAAAGACGTCCTCGACGCCGAAGGCGCGCACCTCAGTGACCTGTTCGCCGACACGGATGGCGCCATTCTAGAAAGCGCCCGAACCGACGCGTTGGATGCTTTCTTGGCGGCCTGGGATGACGCGACCTCGGGCACCTGCCCCACCAATGCCATACGCGACGACATTGACGACGACATCGCAGCCATGACCGACGCGCTGGTTCAGAACACGATCGTGGCCCCTGGAGTCGACGACCAAGCGTTCATCACGCTCGCACCCGGGGAGACCGATTATCTCGGGAGAACTTACACGCCTCAGTGCATGCAGGGCTCGCAGTATCGTTTCTTTGCGAAGCGAGGCTCGGTCAACAAGCTGGTCATGAACTACCAGGGTGGCGGTGCGTGCTGGGACTTCCTGACTTGCGGCGGCACAGAAATAACAGATTTTACCGCGCTCTGCGACACCGAGTCGACCGAGGAAGACAATCCCAACGGCTTCAGCACGGGGTTCGCCGATCTCAGCAACCCGAACAACCCGTTCCGCAACTGGCACATCGTCTTCGTGTCGTACTGCACATGCGACATCCACTTCGGCGACGCGACCCAGGACTACTTGGATACGCTCACGGTCCAGCACAAGGGTATCCACAACTCCAAGGTCGCGGAACGATGGGCTCGGGAGCATTTCCAAAACCCGGAAGAGGTTTTCGTCACGGGCTCGAGTGCAGGCTCGTACGGCGCCTTGTTCAACGCTCCTCTCTTGCACACCGTCTGGCCTGCATCGCAGATTCACGTGCTTGGAGACGCTGGCAATGGTGTCATCACCACGGACTTCCTCAACGACGAGTTCAGCAACTGGAACTTCACCGCCAACTTGCCGCCGATTCCCGGTGTGCTCGAAGCGATCACCGAAGGCACCGGGATGCCCGGCTACATGGAGTCCGTCGCAGACTTCTTCCCGGGGACGAACTGGGCAAACTACTCGACCCTGTATGACGGAGGCAGTGGTGGCCAAACCGGCTTCTTCAACGTCATGCTCACGGGCCCGCTTGGCGCGCTCAGCTGGTGGGATGCCTCGTGTCAATTTGGCGACACGGCCTTGTCGCAGGCGGACGATACATACGACGCCGTTGTTCCGGGCACCGACAACTACCGCTACTACTTCGGGACCGGCTCCCGGCACACGGCCTGGGGCAACGACAAGGTCTACGACGACACCACTGGGAGCGTTCCAACCGTGGTGGACTGGGTCAATGGCATGCTCGCGAGCGGCCCCGACGGGCGCGATGCGGCCTGGACGAACGTTCTCTGTGAGGACTGCGGATTGCTGCTCGACGGCGATCCCAGGCCCGATCCGCTCGAGGCTCCGTTCGAGACGCGAGGCGAGGACACCGTCATCGTCTGCGAGCCGTAAAGGGCGTCGGTAAGGCGGCCAGCGGCCTCTGGGTTGCGCGCAGGGCGACTTTGCGGGAAACCCGCCGTCGACTGCACCCTCTGCACCGAGAGACCATCAGATGACTCAGAAGCCGACCATCCTCTATACCAAGACCGACGAAGCGCCGCTATTGGCGACCTATTCGCTGCTCCCGATCCTTCGGGCCTTCACCGCGCCTGCCGGGATTGCCGTGGAGCTTCCCGACATCTCGCTTGCAGGCCGGATTTTGGCGAACTTCCCCGAGGCGCTCACCAAGGAACAGCGAATCGATGACGCTTTAGGCGAGCTCGGGCGCCTCGCAAAAACGCCTGAGGCGAACATCATCAAGCTGCCGAACATCAGCGCGTCGGTGCCTCAGATGAAGGCGGCCGTCGCCGAGCTGCAAGCCAAGGGGTTTGCGGTGCCGGACTATCCGGAGGAGCCGAAGACAGACGAAGAGCGTGAGATCGCGCAGCGCTACGGCAAGGTCAAGGGAAGCGCCGTCAACCCGGTTCTCCGCGAGGGCAACTCGGACCGCCGCGCGCCGCACGCCGTCAAGGAGTACGCGCGCGCGAACCCACACCCGATGGGGGCGTGGACGAACCAGTCTAAGACCCACGTGTCGACGATGCGCGCGGGGGACTTTTTCCACAACGAAAAGTCGATCACCTTGCCCGCTGCGACCACCGTGCGCATCGAGCATGTCGCCAAAGACGGATCGACCACTGTCCTGAAAGACGGCCTCGCGCTGCTCGAGAGCGAGATTCTCGATGGCACCTACATGAGCAAGGAGGCGCTCCTCGCGTTCCTTCGGCAGCAAATCGGGGACGCGCAAGCACTTGGCGTTCTGTTTTCGCTTCACATGAAGGCCACGATGATGAAGGTCAGCGATCCGATCATCTTTGGCCACGCCGTTCGTGTCTTCTTTGCCGACGTCTTCGAGAAGCACGCTGGGACGTTCGAGGCGCTTGGAGCCAATCCGAACGACGGCTTTGGTGAGATCGTCGCGCGGATCGAAAGCCTTCCGGCGGACAAGCGTGCCGAGATCGAGGCCGACATCAAGGCCGCGTACGAGAATGGGCCCGCGCTCGCGATGGTCAACTCGGACAAGGGCATCACCAACCTCCATGTCCCTAGCGACATCATCATCGACGCTTCAATGCCGGCGATGATCCGTACCTCCGGGGAGATGTGGAACGCTGCCGGTGACACTCAGGACGCCAAGGCTGTCATCCCCGACAGCAGTTACGCCGCCGTTTACCAAGAGGTCATCGACTTCTGCAAGAAGCACGGCGCGTTCGATCCGACGACGATGGGCAGCGTTTCAAACGTTGGCCTGATGGCGCAGAAGGCCGAAGAGTATGGCTCCCACGACAAGACCTTCGAGATCCCGGCCGACGGCCTGGTCCGAGTCGTCGACGACCAGGGCCAAGTGCTCATGGAGCACGAAGTGGGTGCAGGCGACATCTGGCGTGCTTGCCAGACGAAGGACGCGCCAGTGCGCGACTGGGTCGGCCTCGCCGTTCGTCGCGCACGCGCAACGGGAGTGCCCGCAATCTTCTGGCTCGACAAAGGGCGAGCTCACGACGCGCAGCTCATCGCCAAGGTGAACGCCTACCTTCCGGAGCACGACACCTCGGGCTTAGACATCCGCATCATGGCTCCGGCCAAGGCGACGCGCTTCTCGCTCGAGCGAATGAGGGAGGGCAAGGACACCATCTCAGTCACTGGAAACGTCTTGCGCGACTACCTCACCGACCTCTTCCCGATTCTCGAGGTCGGCACCAGCGCCAAGATGCTTTCCATCGTGCCTCTGATGAACGGCGGTGGCCTCTTCGAAACGGGGGCGGGCGGTTCGGCGCCGAAGCACGTACAGCAATTCGAGAAGGAGAACCATCTCCGCTGGGACTCGCTCGGCGAGTTTCTCGCCCTGGCCGCATCGCTCGACTACCTCTCAGAGCGCCACGAGAACCCCAAGGTGAAGATCCTCGCCGATACGCTCGACGCGGCCGCGACCAAGTACCTGCTCGAGAACAAGGCGCCATCGCGCAAAGTGAACGAGCTCGACAATCGCGGCAGCCATTTCTACCTCGCGCTCTACTGGGCACAGGCGCTGGCCGAGTCAAAGGACGCCGATCTGCGGGCCTACTTCGCGCCGGTAGCGAAGGCGTTGGCGGAGAACGAGAGCAAGATCGTCGAGGAGCTGATCGAAGTGCAGGGCCAACCGATGGAGGTCGGTGGCTACTACCTTCCGAACGAAGACCTCGCCGCCAAGGCCATGCGGCCAAGCGCCACGCTCAACGCGATCATCGACGCGCTTTGAGCTCCTTCGTCCCAGTTTGGCGAGCCCATGGCTAACTACGACTACATTGTAATTGGTTCCGGATCCGCCGGGGCAATCGTTGCTGCCCGATTGGCGGAGGATCCCGACGTCAGCGTCCTTCTACTCGAAGCGGGAGGGAGCGACCGCACGACTTTCGTTCGCAAGCCTGGGATGATCAGCCTCGTTCAGCAGGTCAAGCAGCTCAAGGAAAAGCTCGACTGGGGTTTCAGCACGGCGCCACAGGCGAATCTAAACAACCGTCGCATCACGTACACGCGTGGAAAGGTCGTAGGCGGCTCGAGCTCGGTCAACGGTATGATCTATCTCCGAGGCAACAAGGAGAACTACAACGACTGGGCCGCACGAGGGTGCGAAGGCTGGAGCTTCGAGGACGTGCTTCCGTTCTACAAGAAGCTCGAAGACCACCAAGACGGCGAGACCGAATATCACGGTGCGGGCGGACCGATTCGAGTCAGCCGGCACCCCGACGATGAGCTCAGCCCGGTCTCCATCGCGTTCATGAAGGCAGTGTCCGCGGTCTGTGACGTTCCCATTCTCGACGACTTCAACGCGGAGACCCAGCACGGAGCAGGCATCGTGCAGATGTCGTGCCGCGACGGCGTTCGCAGCGGAACGGGTGAAGCGTATGTTCAACCAAGCCTTTCGAGGCCCAATTTCAGCTTGGAAATGCGTGCGCTGGTGCATCGAGTCGTCATCGAGAACGGCCGCGCCGTCGGAGTTGAATACGAGCAGTCCGGTGAACGCGTCGTGGCCCAGGCGAATCGCGAGGTGATCCTGTCCGGCGGTGTGATCGGCTCGCCGCAGCTCCTCATGCTTTCTGGCGTAGGCCCGGCGGATCACCTACGCGAGCATGGCATCGAGGTGACGCTCGACGTTCCAGGAGTCGGCAAGAACCTGCACGATCATCTTCTGGTGCCGCTGGTGTTTCGGGCCCGAACGAGCCTTCACCGCGGAACGGCGGCGCATTTTCTGGGCGGCATGATCAAGGAGTACATGCTCGGCAACAGCTGGTTTGGACGGACGGTCTTCGAGGCCTTCGCGTTCATCAAGAGCCATCCAAACGCGCCAATTCCGGATCTGCAGCTCCATACGCTTCCCTGGGGTTACCCAGACCCGAATCAGGATGGTCCCGAGCGAGCGTACGTCGACCCTGGGCATTGCCTGTCGGTCCTGCCGACGCTCCTCTATCCGAAAAGCCGAGGAGAGGTGCTGCTGAGCTCCGCCAATGCAGCGGACGCGCCACAGATCGATCCGGCATTCGTGAAGGCGCCGGAGGACTCGCAGTTCCTGCTCCGCGCAATCCGCAAGTGTCGGGAGATCTGCAGTCATCCGGAGTTAGCGGAGCATCTTGGAGAAGAGCTGAGCCCGGGTGCCGATCGTGCGAGCGACGAGGAGCTCATCGAGGAAATCAGGCTCCGCGCAGGAACGGTCTACCATCCGGTGGGTACCTGCAAGATGGGGGTCGACGAGATGGCGGTCGTGGATCCCAAGTTGCGTGTGCGCGGCATCGAGGGATTGCGAGTCGTCGACGCTTCGATCATGCCGGAGGTCACGGGCAGCAACACCAATGCGCCCAGCATGATGATCGGAGAACGAGCTGCCGCGTTGATTCAGGAAGGTCCGAGTACCCAAGCCACGAGCAGGCCGAGGTAGTTGCCTACCGCGGTGCTGAGATCCATCGCGAGCTTTGAATCAACGGCTGCGCCTGGGGCGTTGCCGATCACGAGCTTGTGTACAGCTGATCCATGAACGAGATGGCGAAGTCGGTGACGGCGCCGCGGTCGGGCATGGCGGCGGCGGCACCGTAGAGCGCAGCCATTCCCTCGCCCGAGCTGCTGGGCTCTTCGCGAGTCTCCTGCATCGCGACCTTCAAATCTTCGATGAGCTGGTCCACGACTTCAGCGTGCGCCGGGGTCACCATGATGTGCAGCGCAGAAGGGAACTGGTTGCGGTCCAGGTGCCAGCCCCGAGCGTCCATCTTGGAACCGAGGGTGAACACGTCGACCTCGTCGGAGTCGAATGCGAGCACCGTCATGTGAGGGCTGCCCATGACTCGAAGCCCGTCGATCGACTCGATGCCGTTTCGAATTCGGTTTGTGGCGTCCATCGCCGCCTCGGCCAGCTTCATATACCCCTCTTCACCGAGGTGGTGCATCACAGCCCAAGCCGCCGCGACTGCGCCGCCCGGCCGCGCGCCCGCCATGGTCGGCGTGACGTAGATACCGCCAGGCCAATCAGGGTAGGCGTAAAACTGCAGCTTCCGGAGCTCGGCGTCACGGTAGGTGACGGTCGAAGCGCCCTTGGCCGCGTAGCCATACTTGTGCACGTCGGCGGAGATCGAGGTGACGCCTTTGGCGCGGAAGTCCCAGATCGGCACGTCGTAGCCGAGCTTGCTCACGAACGGCAACATGAAGCCGCCGAGACAGCCGTCGACATGCATTAGGATGCCGCGCTCGTCGGCGATGGCGGCGATCTCTTCAATGGGATCGACGACGCCATACGGATAGCAGATGGCCGATCCAACCAGGACCACGGTGTCGCCGTCAATAGCCGCCTTCATCGCTTCCGGGTCGGCGCGCCAGTCGTCGCGCAGCGGCGTAAACTCGATCTGCATGTTCAAGTAGTGCGCCGACTTGATGAACGCCGGGTGAGCGCTGACCGGCGCGACGATTTTCGGTTTGGCGATTTCCGGCCGGTATTTGCGCGCCCACTGCCGGGCCGCCTTCATGGCCATGAAGATCGACTCCGTGCCTCCCGAAGTCATGCTACCGGCCGCAGCGTCGCCACCGTGGAGCATGTTCGCGGTCATGGCCACGACCTCGTTCTCCATATCCCTGAGGCTTGGGAACGCCATCGGGCTCAGCCCATTTTCTGCCATGAACATCGAGTAGGCGTCGTGCAGAAGCTGCATGACCTGCTCGCCGGCGTAGTAGACGAGGCTGAAGGTGCGGCCGCTCTTCCAATCGACGTCCTGGCCGCGGTGCGCCTGCAATTTTTCGAGCACCGCGTCCGGGCTCATTCCCCTGGTGGGGAGCTTGGGCTTGCTCATGAGTAGCCTCCTCGGGCTGCCTGCGATTATTTCGTCACGAAGCTGACCGCAGGTTCATTTGTATCCGCGTACGACGCTGACAGAAATTGATCGTAGCCGGTTTGGCCGAGGAGGTAGCGCTTGAAGTGGGCCACCATGTAGAGGTTCTGAAGCCTCTGCGCCTCGGCAATTGGGAACACGTCGTCGGTGCAGGTGTCGTTGTAGGGTTGAATCAGCGCTTCGGCGCCGGCACCGGGCCAGTTCTCCTGTGGGAGCATGATCACGTCAATGAGGAAATTACCAATGGCGCAGACGTTCGCGAAATGGGTGTGGTTTGCGCCGGTGACCTCGACTTTGAATAGCGGTTCGGCATTCGGCATGTGGTCGAACACATAGTTATGATTTTCGAGCAAGGGGTCCAGAGTCCCCACCAGGAGGATCGTCGGCTCGGTCACGGTCGCGAGGACCTCTTCGCTAAAGTCGTCGCTGTCCATGCCGCCTGCGATGCTTCCGATCGCCTTGACGCGTGGGTCGGGGTCCGCGCCGGCCCAGCCAGCCACCATGCCGAACGCCGTGGATCCACCGAACGAGTGACCAAGAACGCCGACCTTAGATTCATCGATGCGACCCTCGAACGCGTCGCCCTGCGTGCGGGCGCGTTCGAACATCGTGTCGATGATGTGCGAGACGTCGGGCACGCGTTTCGCGGCGGCGGTGGCGTGGTCGTCGCTCGCGTCGAGCGCGGTGTTTCCGGTGTGCTCCGGCGAGGCGACGATGAAGCCGTGACTCGCCAAGGCTTCCATCAGCGGAGTGGACTGGGTGTTGATGCCGCCGAACCCGTGGGAGAAGACCAGGAATGCCAGCGGCTCCTCGGACGAGACCGGAAGGTCATCGACGGCCACCTCCGAGGGGAGCCTGAAAACCTCTTGAAGTGGGTATTCCGTCCGGGGCTCGGTTGCCGCATCGGCAGCGTCGACCGGGTACCAGACATTCACGATGAGCTCGCGATCTTCTCGAGCCGCATCCACCGAGGTGAACATCGTATGACCGACGGCGTACGAGCCAAGGGCATCCGGGACTTCGACCGACGTACCACTGTCGCAACCGCATGCCGCGACCAAGATCGCCCCGGCGAGCATTGCGCCCAATTTCTCTCTTCTAAGATAATTCATGATTCCTCCCGCGATCCTGGGGCGCCGGCACCTCAGCCAGCGGTTGCATTCGTTAGTAGTCTTCGATCGCGCGCGGAGCGTATCATGCCCCGATGCTACCGAACGCGCATCCCCCGAGTCGCCAAGCCACGCCGCTTCGAAAGGAGCCGGCAGTCCGTGCTGGTGAGTTCGACGCGCCGCGTCCGCCCCGCCTTTCGGGGACTCCGATGCTGGGCAACCTGCCCGAATTCCTGCGCGACCCTTATGGGATGTTCATTCGCGGCTACCGAACCTTTGGTCCCGTGTTCTCCGTTCGGTTCATGGGCCGGCAGATGGTCGTGTTGGCAGGGGCTGAAGGTCTGCGGTTCTTGTCCAAGCAAGGGCGCGAGCTGCTGACTTCCAAGCCCGTTTGGAACGAGTTCGTTTCGCTATTCGGAGGCGAGCGCGCGTTGGTGAGCGCCGATGGTGAGTTTCACGCCGAGCTTCGCAAGCGCCTGCGACCCTCCATGTCGCGAAGCACCCTCGAAAAGCGGGTGCCGGAGGTGCGCCAAGTCATCCAGCGGTGTCTTCGGCGCTGGGACGGCCAGACCGTCGACGTCGAGCGGTTCACTCGGGATCTGGTTTTTCATGAGCTCGCAGCGCTCATGGACATGGCTGGGGTCAACCCCGATGAATACTACGAGGACTTGCTGCGGGTGATGCACACCTCGCTAGAGGTCACGGTCGGTCGTCGTTGGCCCAGAGTTCTACTCTGGGATCCGAGGTTTCGTAGAGCGAAGCAGCGCATTACGACCATGGGGATCAACCTGTTTCGGACAGTCAGCGAGAGCAACCCAGAAGACGGCTTGTTTCCGATCCTGCGGCGATGCGTGCAGGACGGGTTGCTGGGCGAACGAGACATTCCGCTGCTGGCCATCACACCGTACTTTGCCGGCATCGACACGGTTGCCGCGACGTTGAGCTTCGTTCTCTCCGCGGTCTACCGGAGGCCAGAGCTTCGAGCAGACCTTCGCAAAGAGGTCGAAGCCGCACGCTCGGCATCGCTCTCAGGCCGGGAATGGTTGGACCAATTGGAGCTGACCGAGGCGGTGAAGTTGGAGGTTGCGCGTCGCTATCCCGTCACTCTCACGATGGTCCGGCACGCGCAAACGCCGTTCGTCTATGCCGGCCACCAGATTCACGCCGGCGACCAGTTGCTAATCAGCGTGGGCGCGCAAGGCCTCATGCACGAGTACTTCGACGAACCGGAGATATTCGACCCGGCACGTTTCCTCGGACCGAATGCGGTGCGCCCCGAGCCTGGCGCCCTAAACCCGTATGGCATGGGCCCGCACACCTGTCTCGGCGCGGCATTGGCCGACGTGCAGGTCATTGCGACGCTGGCGCTGCTTCTGGAGCTTGCGGACATCGAGCTACTGGATCCCGATCGGCCACTCGAGATGAAGTACACGCCATATCCTTTGCCCAAGGGAGACAAGCTGCGTGTTCGATTGCGGCGCTAGCCAGCTCTGGGCCACTTTTGGCAGACGCTCCGCCGAACGTCTAAGATGAAAGAATGGGACGTGTTCTTGTCTTGACGGGGACGGCGGGGCTTTGCCTCGCCTTGATTGGCTCACCGGGTTGTTCGGGAGATTCGAATTCCACCGGTCCTCGCGGCGGCGGTGGGAACGCTGGCGCCGGCGGCGATGGGACGGGCGGCACCGGCGGCGACGCGTCCCCGGACTGCGGCGACGGTGTGCGCGATTCGGTCGAAGCTTGCGACGACGGAAACCGGAGTAGCGGCGACGGATGCTCGGCCGACTGCACGATGATCGAGGAAGGGTATCGTTGCCCGACCGTAGGCGTGCTCTGCGTGGAGATCGTGTGCGGCGACTCGCGGATCGACCCGCCCGAGACTTGCGACGATGGCAATGCAGTTGGCGGGGATGGGTGCAGCGCCACCTGTCAAAAGGAAGATGGATGGAACTGCTCGCTGCCCGGCGTGGCATGCGCGGCCAGCGAGTGCGGCGACGGCATTGTCGCTGGGTTCGAGCAGTGCGACGACGGCGACGCGACACCCGGCGATGGTTGCTCCGATCAGTGTCAGCTCGAGGACGGGTACAAGTGCGACACGCCCGGCGATGACTGTGTGCCGATTCAATGCGGAGACGGCAATCGCGAGGGTACCGAGCAGTGCGACGATGGCAATGCCACGCCGTTCGACGGTTGTGATTCGGAGTGCAACAACGAGCCGAATTGCAGCGGTGGGGACTGCCAGGCCGTGTGTGGCGACGGCGTGATCCTCCCCGGAACCAGCGAGGCCTGCGACGACGGGAACACGAACGACGGCGACGGCTGCTCGAGCAGTTGCCAGGTGGAAGACGGCTTCGACTGCGTGCTGTCTCCGGTCGTCCTGGGTGATGAGCTTGCGATTCCAGTCGTCTATCGAGATTTTCGCAGCAACGACACCAGCGATCACGAGCCGACGATGTTCAGCTGGGATTTCAACAATCCCGACGACTCCAACGGAAACATCGCATTCGACATCACTGCGGACCAGCTCGACACAGAGGGCAAGCCTGAGCTTTCTGGCGAGAACCTCTACGTCTACGGCTCCAACGAGGGCCCGCCTCATAGCGCGGCATCGTTCGCGCAGTGGTACCGGACCAGCTCCGCGCTCGAACCCACCGGGAACCTCGAAGTCGTGGCAGAGCTCGTCCTTCCCAAGACAGGCGAC
>Ga0209456_10001599_pt1 | contig 10928 bp, 17 predicted proteins | sample COG_11_FD_184755 | JGI IMG/M metagenome (GOLD analysis project Ga0209456, IMG submission 184755) | Pelagic marine sediment microbial communities from the LTER site Helgoland, North Sea, for post-phytoplankton bloom and carbon turnover... | ecosystem: Environmental > Aquatic > Marine > Neritic...
GCCTGTCGGACTTAGGGGCAATCTACTGCGCTGGTGGGAGAGCGGCCCAAATACCCCTGATTTTTCGTTGCGTAGGGCCACTATGCGCCTCAAAATCATGACCATTTGTGCTCGCTCTCCCACCATGCTCGCTACGATTGCCTAAGTCCGACAGGCTCCAAGTCAGCCGTATTCCAGACAGCGCCGTGCAGGCACCGCGGTTTTTACCCGCCGGCGCTGCACCGAACAACCGTAGCGGAATGCCACATAAACAGCGCCAGTCTGTAAGGAATCCAAGAATAGTGTAATGGATCTCTTACATAAAACCTTAATACCAATTCGATAAAGTGACGCTATCATTATGTTTTAATTTCTGTTTGAATTGCGAGCACATAAATTGCTTATATTAATTTGATAATACTAAAAAGATCGAAAACTGGCTGTTTGGGGGGGGGGTATGGAACGACGTCTTTCAACGCGTAAACCGGTCGATGTGAGCGTTTATCTGTTGGACGCAGGGGGCCCTGCGTCCCGATGCACCGCGACCGATATCAGCACCGCCGGTATTTTCCTCAAGGTTAACCCCCTCCAGGTGCCCAAAAACAAACGCCTGAATCTCATGTTTGCGCTTCACCTGAATGCATCGAATCTGGTACGTCTGCGCCGGGTGTCTGCCATTGCCATCCGCGCTGAACAGTCCGGTGTCGGTATGAAGTTCTGCAAATAACCCTTCTCGACCGGCTTCAGCTGGTTCGAAACTTGCTATTTTCAGAGGAGTATGTCTAATTCCAATAAAACAAAGGAGGAAGGAAATTCATGGCTTGCCGCATAGATAAACTGGTTAACACCCCGACAGAATCCCTCGAGGACAGCGTTGACGTCCAGCAGGCTGTGGCGTTCATGGCGAGGCGGGACCTGGGATCGATAGTAGTAAACCGGTCCGGACGCGTCATTGGCCTGTTCACCGAGAAAGATCTTATCAAGCGCGTAGTCGGTCCCGGCAAGAACCCCAAATCAGTCACCCTCGGTGAGGTATGCACCCGCGACCTGGTCTCGGTAAGCGACGACGTTTCCTGTGAAACAGCAATAAAAACAATGCGTAGCAATCAATGCCGACGCCTGCTTGTCTACCGACAGAATAAATTTCTCGGCCTGGTGACCTTGCCGGAAATTGCCCAGACACTGGCGGAACAACGCAGCAGCAAGAACGCCCTGGTCAACGTCGCCGGCGGTGTAACACTGATGGTCATGCTCGCTGTAATCGGTCTTGGGCTTTACCAACTTCCGGACATGGCGCGCCTGGCAATGTCTATCATGAAGTAATCTATCGGCAGTCCGGACTTGCCGGTCTGCCCGCGCATTACTGCCGTACAGACCCGTGATGTATCGCGTCCGGCAAGCCTGCCTGCGCACCACAACACATCGAAATTGCGCCCGCAAATCGAACTCTGCTGCATAACAGTGCAGCCGATCGGCACATTGATGTTAATGGGGTGTTAATGGGTACAGACCACGATTTTTTACTTTGTTAATTGGTTAATTGTGAAAAATAGAACAAAAATTGTGGTCTGTCCCCCATTAATAATGCCCAATCGGGCTAGAGCCGCATTTTCCTTCTGACCAGCACCACAGCGACGTAGTAGCCGACCACGGCATAGAACATCAGCACACCACCGTGAACCAGGGGCTGGGACAGATCGGCACCGACAACCAGTGCGCGTGTCAGCATCACCGCGTGCGTCAAGGGCAGGAACTGGACGAACCCCTGCATCGCCAGCGGCAGTGTGTCGATGGGATAAAAAACACCACTGAGGATAAACATGGGTGTAATGACCAGCACCGTGTAGTAATTGAAAAAGTCATAGTTATAGGCCAGTGCGCTCATCACCATGGCTGGACCGGCAAAGCACAGACCGATCATGAATACCACTGGAATCACCCACAGGGCACTCCAGCCCTGCACGACACCCAACGCCGCCGCCACCGCCAGGATAGCGATGCCACTGAATACGCTCTTGGTTGCACACCAGAGCATTTCCCCGGCCAGGATGTCGTCGACTTCGAGCGGTGTGGCGAGTATCGCCTGGTAGGTTTTTTGCGGCACCATACGGGTAAAAACCGAATACATTCCCTCAAAACTGGACGTGGTCATGGCCGAGGAGGCAATAATGCCGGAGGCCAGAAAGGCGAGGTACGACATTCCTGACATCTCGCCGACGAAGTGCCCCAGACCGAAACCGAGCCCCAACAGGTAGAGCGTGGGCTCACCGAAATTCATCAGCACAGCCGGCACGATCAGTTTTCGCCAAACGAGAATGTTGCGCCGCCATACAGCCAGCGCACCGACACGGGCCCTGGGAATGCGCCACAGATTCATCAGTCGCGCAACTCTCGGCCGGTAAGCCGAAGAAAAACGTCTTCCAGGCTGGTCGGGCGGTGCAGAAATGTCAGTCCATGTGCATCCTTCAGCGCCGCGATCAGCTGAGCCGGTTCGCGCGTATAGCAGTAAAGACAGGCGCCCATGTGCTCCAACCGGCAGCCCGATGCCTCGGCCACTTGCTGCAAAGCCTGTCCCCCGCCACTGCGCACTTCGATCACTTCCGGTTCCACATGCCGTTCGATCAGCTGCCGGGGGCTGCCCTGATCGAGGATGCGACCCTCGTCCATGATCAGCAGTTCGTCGCACAAGCGCTCTGCCTCTTCCATGTAGTGGGTAGTCAGCAGCAGCGTCTTGCCACGCAGCTTGAGTTCCGTGAGTCGTTCCCAGATGACATGGCGGGCCTGTGGATCGAGACCGGTGGTCGGTTCATCCAGCACCACCAGCTCAGGGTCATTGATCAATGCACGGGCAATAGTCAGTCGCCGTTGCATACCGCCGGAAAGCGTGTCGGTCCTGGCCCGGCGACGATCCGTCAGCGACGCAAACTTCAGCAAAGACTCAATACGGGGCGCCACCTGTCTGCGCGAGAGCCCGAAAAAGGAGGCGTAAACGTACAGATTTTCCTCGACTGTAAAGTCCGGGTCCAGGTTGTCGGCCTGGGGAACTATACCGACACGGGCGCGTATCGCGGACGCATTTTCGCTGACCGGCAGACCGAAAACCGAGAGTGTCCCGCCGCTCAATGGCGTAAGACCCATGGCCATGCGCAAAGTGGTGGTTTTGCCCGCTCCGTTGGGGCCGACAAAACCGAAACACCGGCCGGGATAAACATCGAAATCCACACCGTTGACCGCGACCCGGGATGCAAACATCTTGGTGAGACCACGGCTACTGATGACCGGCGCGTCTGTCGTCAGGATTGGCTGTGCGGTCATGCCCATATACGTTGCATTGTATCCGCATTTTTTGATTGTGCCGCAAAAAAGCTGGTGCATTTCTCAATCACGGGTAATACCCTGTCACGGTTACTGTGCGAGCCTGCTACTTGCACGGCCACTGTAAACCGCTTTGAAAGCGAGGTAATGAATCTTGAGCAGCCGCCCTGATGATGACATCAAACTGCTTTCCCGCCTTGACCAGATTGTGAATCGAATGCAGGACATCCAGCGAGCGATAAAATCCGTTGGCGCCCCCCCATCGTTGCTGGAACTCGGGGAACTCAAAGAACTGGGTCAGGAATACGCCGATATCATCGGCCGTCTGAAAAACCGCCAGGATGCTGCTGCAGCCGACTGAACGGCTGGCGATATTCAACTTCAGGAAGTACGGGGTACACTAGTAATCCTGCGCGTTGCTGATGGTAGCAAGGCGATTTTTCTGTTTTTCCAGCTCTGCCTCGAGCGATGGGATCTGCGCCTTGGTCGCGGACCGTTCCTGCTCCAGTTTGCGCAGTTCATCCAGCAGGATGACACGTCGTTCTGTGGTGACGCCCGTCGTGACCAGTTCGATACCGGTGTCCCGCATATCCACCTCAATAGCGGACAGGCGCTTACGTTTATGTCTGAGTTTGCGCGCCGTCCGTTGCACGCCCGCCTCCAGATCGTAAAGCTCCCGCCCTGAACGGTAGGCCTGCAGAAAATCCGCTTCCATCTGGGCAGGGCAAACGCCGCTGTACGACTTGCCCCGGCGGCCCTGGTTATAACCGTTTCCCGCTTGACAATAGCGTCGCACCCCCTCGTCCCAGCCACTACGGTAGGTTTCTAAATTCAACCCTACCCCATGCTTGGCACAGGCCTTGCGATGCCCTCCGATCCGGGTTTCCGAGCGTCCCTGAACACCGTCCTCGTAGCCGATGGTGCGCCAGTCGGCCGTATTGCATTCGTCCCGGGACAGGCCAGAGGCACAGCCAGATGCCAGTACAGCAAACGCCACTAACGTGGATGCACGCCAGCTGAAGCTGATAAGTTTTATTGCCCGCATTGTGTAATCCCCTGGAAATCAATAGCTCGTCGAACCCATCCCGGCACTCCTTCACGGTGATATTGACGGAATTCCACGTGCGGGAAAGTCGACTCATGGTTACAAGCTATCGGCGAGGCAGATCTCAACTTAATCGCGCCATCGACTGAATAGAGTGCGGTGAACCCGACACGGTGAGACCAGCCGGGGCGGTTCCTCGTCCGAATTATGTCTACTGAATAGAGGAATCCGAAAGTCGTGTATTTTTACAATTCGTCAAATCTTGCAGAAATTTATATCTTATTGTTTATATAGTTTAATTTATTTGTATTTATGAATTATGTCGCTTTATTTTACACTTTATGTAATTGCTCGATGTAGCAAATAACTTAACCAATTAATTTTTAGAAGAAATTGTTATCTGGCTCGATTCCTGCTTCTAATTCATGTAATAGCGAAACAAGCAGGATAGCTTCCACGCCGCAGGGCTGGAAGCCTGTGTTGATTAACGGTTAACAATCTTCGGCGATAAAACAGAAAAAACAGTTTTGGAGAATTGGTTATGAATCTTCTTAAAACCGATACAGTTATCGTGACACTCTTAACCCTGGCGTTGTTTTCCTTTGTGAAAAGCCTGGAAGCGTCGCCAGTTCATTTAACCAGTGATATCCCTGAGCCGGTAATACCGTCCGGGCACTCGTTGAACATCCCGAAGCCAATTTCTACGAACAAACCGCGCATGTCCTTGAGGTTTTCAGAAGACTTCATCTTATCCTTGTAAAGCTCCATTGCGCCAAAATCAGCGCAACTGTCAACCAGGGGACGCATGCTCTCAAAATCCTGTACGCGGGTGAAATCCACGATGTAATCTGCCGCAAACGAGACGTTGCCAATCAGTGACATTGCGACCAGTAACAGTAGCGTTCTCTTCATTTCCCGATCCTCACGGTGCTCAATTGACAGGCTCCTAGAGCCAATGGCACTTAACTTAAGCTCCAAGTTGCCTCGCCCTTTATCGAACAGCCTTCAATTGCGCCACGGAATACACGGAAATCACGAAAATAAACGATAAAAAACTTCCGTGCCTTCCGTGTATTCCGTGGCTATTTACGTTTCATTGGCTTAAGTAAGTGCCATTGCTCCTAGAGCTCTTTTTCTTTGGATGTTGAATGTACCTTTTTTTCCAGAACATGTAACCCGATTTCTTTTTCCAGTTCATGCATTCGCTGCATAAACCTCACAGCCCACAACACGGTGGCATCCAGCTCCCCATCGTTTGCAGACTCCTCCACATTGTTAAGGTAGCCCGACAACTCAGCGTAAGCTCTTCTATGGGCTTTGGAATCCTTATGAATCTTCGAACATTTTGAAATCACCTTGCGCCAGTATTTCAGCCATTCTTTTAAGTCACCCATCGCTCTCCATTCACCCCGCCGCAAGCCGTGGCCAAGTTTAAACAAACATTCGGCTGCAAAGCCAGCCCCCAATCCGTCGGCGATTTCAGCACAGCGGAAACGTGTCACTTGCTGTTGCCTGAAGCCAGACATCGATCGCAATTGTGTTCGTGAATAAGCGACACCCCATTCTCAGCTATCGCGGCCATCATCCAGCCCATCAAAATTCCAAAGTTATTATCATTTTTCATTCAATCACTTAAAGCGTTTCACCACGCCATAGCTGAATCTGGCACGCATCATGCGATATGCCTGCTGAACACATCGATCAGGCCAATGAATACAGCACCGAGGAGGCATGAGCCATGTTTGAGAGTTACAACAGCACACCAGGCTATAACGACATTGTTGTCGCCGAGAATTTCGGTGTCGGCGAGCAGGATATTCCCGAACCGCTCGAGCCGTGGTCAGAACAGGACTTCGATGACCTCGTTCCATCATGGGGAAATTCATAGTGCATTCGCTGGTCGTTGTCTGGCATCTGATCGCGCTGGCCATTACCAGCATAGCCCTCTGCTCCGACGCAACTGTAGCGGACGAGAGCTGGCAACTGACGCGTCTGTTGCATCCGTCACAGGCAGGCCCGCTTGACGAAAGCACAGTTGATATCGTTAATCACGACGGTTCAACGGACAAAACATTGAACACAGCGCTGCTCAGCCATTTCGATGGCATCGGTGCCATGACATTTAGCAGCGTCGTTGAAACGACACAGCAGACAATCCCATGAGGGCAGTTGCTTGACCACGATGATGATCGTTTTTTCTACCTGGAAGTCCCTGTCGCCTTCTCAAATCCTTTCAAAAACTCGTCCACCGCCTCACCTGCTTCGACCGGTGCCTTATATTCATTCCCTGGCAATTGCTCACTTATAGTGTTTTGTTCAGACGCCATGCGTCTGCCCTCTCTTTCAGCACTGATATTTGAAATGATCAACAGCACACCGAGAACACCGAATACGATATAGGCCATTTTCCGTTTCAGCCGGTGCACTTCTGAAGTGGCAACTGTCATCAGATACATCCCCCAGACGACACCCAGCATTGCACCAAGGTAGGGGACCAGGCCCAGCACTGCTGAAACAGGATAAACAACCGTCGCATAAGCGACACAACGGTAACCGGTTTCATATGACTCGTTCGAACCCAGTAATTTCCAGATAAGAAACAGCATCGCGGCAGCGATAAATGACCCGATGACAGCAAATATCGGGAACACAATGACCGCCGCCAGGCCAATGGCTATGGCGCCCGTCATACCAGCACCCAACAGCGACAACACCGCAATGATCAGTCCTGTGCCTGCCGCCATGACGACGACATAAATCAGGGGATCGAGGAAGCCACCGGCTTTCTCCATATCCCGGTAAAATCCGGCGGGATCTTTTAGCATCCTGCCGGCATTGTCGATGATCGTGCTCAGCCTGGCCTTATCGTCCATCGATACCTCCTGATCCGGGTTTTCGTTGGCGATAATTAAACCAATTAAACGTGAGGCTGACAAATAATTCCAAATCGCATTTTCCTGCATTTGGCTACTCTGTTGTCTCGCAATACCGATCGGAAAAAGCTTATCATTCCGCATCGTCAGCCAAATTTGTAAAAGACCGGAAACAAGGAACCAACTTATGGAAGTACTCGGAGATATAGGCGCCTATATCGGGGAAACAGGCGTTTACGTGGCGGTTTTTGTCCTCGCTCTGCTGGCGGCCCTGCTCCCGCTTTCGGCCTACTCCGCGCAAAAATGGATGTACAAAAACTACCTGGAAACTAAAAGTGTGAATGCCAAGTTAACCGAAATACTGGAGCTGGCCCGCACTGCACAGAGTCAATACCAACAACCAGAGGATGAATTCGTCGATTCAGACACAAGAAGACGAGAGCCAACGATCGGCAAAGATCTGAACATCCCCTTGTGATTGAACCGGTCGGAGAACTCCTCTCGATGACAGCGATTCAATAATATCCGCGACCATGGCGTGCAGCAGGCGATGGGGCACCGTATATACCGCCCAGACCACGACGCCGGCTTGCTGAACGGCGCTTGCCGCCAAGCATCGGCCTGCGGGCAATCGGTATCATCGGCAGGCGTGCTCCGTGCTGCTTGCACTCCGCGTGCCAAGCCACATCAGCGACAAAAACACCCCGTGTGCGGGCTGCTATTCCCCGCCCCTGCCCCTGCCGCATTTGCCGCCACCACAACGCCCTTTTCTCTGCCGCATCATCTCTCTGTGTGCATTCCTTTCATCGGCATCCAGTACACCATCGCCGTTGCTGTCCGTACTGGAGAACATCGCGTCATGTCCCTGCCTGAACTCTTCCCTGGTCACTTTACCGTCACCGTCCAGGTCCATACGGTCCATGCCGCAACGGCCCTCGGCCAGCATGACAGGTGCGCTGGCGGGCGCCATAGTGGCAAAGGGGTTCTCAGCGTTTTCGGCGACTGCCGCGTGGGCGGAGAGCGCAGCGAAGACAGCTGCGGATACTATTGTGATCAGTCTGGGAATGCGTGTATCGGACATAAGTCAGCCTCGTATTCAGTGGTAATCAGGATAATGACATTCTGGCGCGCCCGCTCAAGAATTTCCAGCCCCGCTTGCCAGTAAACCGCATATTCCTTACTTTACGTCATTATGCGCGGACGACAAAAAAAAGAGCCTTTTTCCAAGCGGCTCTTGCGCCGCCTGGGTTTCCTGTTGCTGTTGCTTGTTCTGCTCAGCTGGTTACCGGTACTGCTGCTGCGCTGGTTCGCCCCCCCTGTCACGGCATTCATGCTGCAAAAGGATTATCCCGGCGACCAGAATGCCCACACCCTCTACCAGTGGATGGATTGGCGCGAATTGGGAACAAAGGCCGCGCTGGCGGTCATGGCGGCGGAGGATCAGAAGTTTCCCGATCACCGTGGTTTCGACGTCGCTTCCATCCATAAGGCAGTCATACAACGACGCAATAACAAGGCCTTGAGAGGTGCTTCAACAATCACTCAACAAGTGGCCAAGAATCTGTTTCTATGGCCCGGTCGCAGCTTTTTCCGCAAGGCGATTGAGGCTTATTTCGCAATAATTATTGAAATAAGCTGGCCGAAACAGCGGATTCTGGAAGTGTATCTCAACATCGCTGAATTCGGCCCAGGCATTTACGGCGTCCCCGCCGCAAGCCGGCTCTACTTCAAGAAAACCCCGCGACAGCTGACCGAAGCCGACGCCGCCTTGCTGGCCGCCGTTTTGCCGAATCCGAAACAGTTACACGTGGACAAACCATCCGCTTACGTCCGAGAACGCCAGCGCTGGATCGTGCAACACGCCGCACGACTCAGGCAATACGGCTGGCTGGCCCGTATTGTGGAAAACTGAAGAATGAAAGAGGCGTAGAATCAACGGGCCAAGCCCGGCTGCATCCGAGCTGGAAGCTTTTTCCATTGCGCTGCGAGACAACAAGGAGTAGAGCCATGTTACAAATGATCTATATACAGCCGGCGATTGCGCTGGCGGCGGGAATTCTGATTCTCCTCATGCCCCGCCTGCTAAGCTATATTGTCGCAATCTACCTCATTGCGGTGGGTGCTCTGGGACTTCTTGACAACCTGTCGATGTAGTGTACCTCGTCACTCATATTAACCCACTCAGAGCGCCCCCACGAGGTCAATGCACTAACAGTAGGCGCTTTGGGCGAGGCGCGATCCGCAGGGAACGGCCTCGTGGGGACGCTCCCTGTGGGCGAGTCAGGAAGCGGTCATCCGCTACGTTACGCCTCTTGGAAAGGGAGCGGCCATTCCCTGCGAGGCAAGCCTTGCGGCTAACCGCTTCCTGACTCGCTGAATGAGTCAATATGAGTGACGAGGTACACTAGTGTGCCCCACCCTGAACTGAGAGACTGAGATGCTAAAATCCATAAGCAAAACCCTTTTGACGGGCTTTGTCACCATCCTGCCGGTAGTACTCACGCTTTACCTGTTCTACTGGCTGGCGGTATCGGCGGAGTCCGTGCTGGGCAGATTGATCCAGCTGATGTTGCCGGACCATCTGTACTGGCCCGGCATGGGTGTGATTGCCGGTCTGGCGGTGATATTTGCCGTGGGACTGCTGATGCATGCCTACGTGGTGCAAAGGCTGTTTGCCAGGGGTGAGCAGGTCCTCTACCACTTGCCGTTGATCAAAACAATTTATCGATCCATCCGCGACTTCCTGGAATATTTTTCCCCGGGCCGGGAAAAAGAATTCGAACAGGTCGTGGCGGTAAGCTTTGGCGATACCGGCATGAAGGTGATCGGCTTCGTCACCGAGGCGCTGCCGGAAAATATGCCGGAAGATTTCCGTGAAAAGGACAGCATCCTGGTCTACCTGCCCTTGAGTTACATGATCGGTGGCTATGCGGTACTGGTGCCCCGCAGTGCCGTGCAGCCGCTCGACATGAATATGGAAGAGGCCATGCGATTCACGCTGACCGCCGGCGTAACCGGTTCAGCGGCGCGCTAACGCCCACATTGGTACACCGCGAAGGTCTGCGTACCGTCGACGATTTCCGTAATCGCTACAACGCTGTCCCCGCCAAGCTGAGCCGCACTGTTTCGTGCCAGTGTTGCAAGTTCCTTGGCGACCTTGGCCTGGTTACGCTCCACCACACCCAGTTTATCCATCACCGAGACATGCGTGGTCCCGGCATCGGCGCAATCCTCAACCTCACCGGCACTGAGGACTCGCACCCGGGCTCCCGACTCGGTGGACTTCACCCAGCTGCAGCCGCCTGCAACCATGCAAAGACAAACGACTGCCAAACTCCGCAATAACACCTTCATGCTCCAGACTCCACTTCCACAGATCCCGCTTGCAGCGGTGCGCACACCTGCATCACCGAATTACCAAGCAGAACATTCGATAGCCGACTGACCTTTACGGAACTGTCGGCAGCACGAGCCCACGGATGGGCGCAGGTAGGGTACCAAAAGTAGGCCCCTTGAGGGGATGCAGGAGCGATTGCCGAGGGGGGGTGCTGCCGTCGAGCGTACAGGGAGGTATTAACAGGAATGGCACTTACCTTAAGCTCCCAGTTGCCCCGCCCCCGATGGAACCGCATTGAATTTAGCCACGGAATACACGGAAATCACCGAAAAAACGATAAAAATTTTCCGTGCCTTCCGCGTTTTCCGTGGCTATTTAG
>Ga0209456_10001600_pt1 | contig 10926 bp, 10 predicted proteins | sample COG_11_FD_184755 | JGI IMG/M metagenome (GOLD analysis project Ga0209456, IMG submission 184755) | Pelagic marine sediment microbial communities from the LTER site Helgoland, North Sea, for post-phytoplankton bloom and carbon turnover... | ecosystem: Environmental > Aquatic > Marine > Neritic...
TCTCTTCGCCTTCGATTTCCATGGAAACCCCTATTTTGACCAGGAATCGATGGTCGTCCTTTCGGTCGACGTTGAGAACTTCGCTGTGCATGCGTACCCGCTTGCCGGCCCGTACTGGCGCCAGGAAGCGGAGCTTGTCGCAGCCGTAGTTCATACCCATCACCATGCCTTCGGGAACTATCATGCTGTCTTCGGTGAACTTCGCCATCATGGACAGGGTGAGAAAACCGTGGGCGATGGTGCCGCCGAAGGGCGTTTGCGCAGCTTTTTCTTCATCGATGTGGATGAACTGGTGGTCTTCGGTGCAGTCGGCGAAGGTGTTGATCCGGGCCTGGTCAAGTATCACCCATGCGCTGGGCTCCAGTTGAGTTCCAATTGTGTTCACCATTTCTTCTTTGGCTATGACTTGCATTGCTGGTACCTCACTTGTGCCAATCGGTCGATAGATTCGTCATTGTGATATTCATGCAGTATATTATCTTGAAATGACATTAATTGTGCCATATTATAATGGCATATAGTGTGCTAATAAAGGGTGAGATGCAAGTTAGCGCGTGCGACTTCGCATGTTATCAACAACAGAAGCTGCCCTGAGCAAAGGAAAAACAAGGAGAGTCCCCGGACCATGCAATTCAAGCGTACGCCCGATGAGCGATTTGAAAACCTGGACAACTACCCGTTCCAGCCCAACTATCTGCAAGTCGAAGACGGGGAGGGCGGTGAACTCCGTATCCACTATCTGGATGAAGGGCCGGCTGATGGCGATGTGGTGTTACTGATGCATGGTCAGCCCGTTTGGAGTTACCTGTACCGCCACATGATCCCGCTGCTGGTCGAAGCCGGGTTTCGGGTTGTTGCGCCGGACCTCGTAGGCTTTGGGCGCTCGGACAAGCCGACCCGGACTGAGGACTATACCTACGCTCGCCACGTTGCCTGGATGAGTGACTGGCTGACCCAGCTTGATCTTCAAGATATTACTTTATTCTGTCAGGACTGGGGCAGCCTCATTGGGCTTCGCCTCGTCGCGGCCTTTCCGGAAAGGTTTTCGCGTGTGGTGCTTTCCAACGGCGGATTGCCTGCAGGGCCCATACCGGAAGACTTTGTTGCCCCCCTGCGTGAAGCCTACAAGACGCTGCCGGTGGTCCCTGCCTCTGAATTGGATGCGCGTTTCCGTGACACGTCAGGCCTCCCGGGCTTCCTGTACTGGCGTAAGTTTTGCGCCGAAAGCCCCCAGGCACAGCAGCCGGGAAATTTTCTGCACCTGATCGGCAACGCGCAATCCCTCACAGAGGCAGAGCAAGCAGCCTTCAATGCGCCGTATCCGGATGAAGCGTATCTTGCGGGAGTGCGGCGTTTTCCCTCCCTTATCCCTCTATTTCCTGATGAACCGGAGGTCGAGGAGAACCGGGCCGCCTGGCAGGTGCTGAAGCAATTCGACAAGCCCTTCATGCTGGCCTTTGCCGATGACGATCCAGTCACCGCCAGCATGGCACAGCCGTTCCTTGACAAGGTGCCGGGTTGCCAGGGGGTAGAGCACAGAACGATTGCCCCGGCGGGACACTTCGTTCAACAGGACCAGCCTGAGCAATGCGTACAGGCCATTCTGGACATTGCCGGCCGCAATTAATGGCAATTAATGGGGACAGACCACAATTAAGCCCAGAAATAGTGGTCTGTCCCAAATAAAGAGGAGCTAATTATGGATACACGTTTTACAGAAGAAGAGCTCGCCTTCCAGGCGGAAGTAAGGGAGTTTTTTGCCAATATAATGGATGAAGACCTGCTGGCGCTGCTGGATGGCGCGGAAGCCTCGCCCACCTTCAAGGAGGGAATGGTGGAATACCAGCGGCGGCTGAATGCCCGGGGCTGGATGGCGCCTGGCTGGCCGGTGGAGTACGGTGGCCAGGACTGGAGCGTGACACAGCACTTCATTTTCAACTCGGAGCGAGGCAAGGCGGGCGCCCCCGCGCCTATTCCCTTCGGTGTGACCATGGTAGCACCGGTCATCTACACGTATGGCACTGACGAGCAGAAGGCGCGCTTTTTGCCGCGCATCCTCAACAGTGATGACACGTGGTGCCAGGGGTACTCCGAGCCCGGTGCGGGTTCCGATCTCGCTTCCCTGCAATGCAAGGCCGAACGGGAGGGTGACGAGTACATTGTCAACGGTAGCAAGATATGGACGTCTATTGCCCATGCCGCCGACTGGATATTCTGCCTGGTGCGTACCGATAACAGCGGTCGCAAGCAGGAGGGTATCAGCTTCCTCCTGATCGATATGAGCACGCCGGGGGTGACTGTGCGACCCATCGAGACCATCGACGGGTTCCATCACCTCAACGAGGTGTTCTTCGAAGATGTGCGTGTACCCGTGGAAAACCGCATCGGCGAAGAGGGTAAGGGCTGGACCTATGCCAAGTCCCTGCTGGTACACGAGCGACTGTCCATTGCCGAAGTCGCGGAGTCCAAGCGCAACCTGGAGCAGTTGCGCGAACTCGCCCGTGCTGAGGTAAACGGTGGGCAATCACTGCTGGATGACCCTGTTTTTGCCCAGCGCCTGGCCGAGGTGGAGATTGACCTGATGGCGTTGGAATTCACTGAAATGCGTGTCATGGCCTCCGCCGCCGAAGGCGGCATGCCTGGCCCTGAATCCTCGTTGTTGAAGCTGCAGGGTACGACCATCCAGCAGTCGATACAGGAACTGCGCATGGATGTGGCCGGCTATTACAGCCAGGCGCAGCGGGGGGAGTTGAGTGCGGATCAACTGGGCCATGAGTTTGCTGATTTTGCCCAGAAGATGTATTTCCGCGGACGGGCCGCCTCGATCTATGGCGGCTCCGATGAAGTACAGAAGAATGTGACTGCCAAGCACGTATTGGGCCTGTAGTTGGAGCCCGTAGGAGATAGACAATGAATTTTAATCTGAGTGAAGAACAAAGCATGATCCGCGATAGCATCTCGCGCTTTGTCCAGGATAACTACGACTTCGATCAGCGTAACGCCACAACCGCATTGCAGCATGGTTTCAGCGCGGATCACTGGCGGCAGTTTGCCGAGTTGGGTTGGCTGTCTATTCCCTTTGCAGAGGAGTTTGGCGGGTTCGATGGTGGTCCGGTGGACACGATGGTCATCATGCAGGAGTTTGGCCGCGGCCTCGTGGCTGAGCCGTTCCTGCCCACCGTGTTGCTGTTTGGTGGCCTGCTGCAGGCCGGTGCAAGCGAAGAGCTGAGGAGCGACCTGATCCCGCAGATTATCGCCGGGGAATTACACGGGGCCTTTGCATTCCTGGAGCGCCAGAGTCGCTACGTGATCACTGACGTCAAAACGCGTGCCCAACGGGAGGGTGATCGTTGGGTGCTGAACGGGGAAAAAACGGTAGTTCTCAATGGCGGGGCGGCCCAGAAGCTGATCGTGCTCGCGCGTATATCAGGAGAGCAGGCCGATGAACATGGCTTGAGCCTGTTTCTCGTAGATACATTCGCTGACGGTGTGACCACGACCACTTACCGGATGACAGATGGTCGTGAAGCGGCCAATGTACGATTTGATAATGTTACAGCCGAGGCGACGATCGGTGCGTCGGGGGAAGCCTTCGAGTTGATGAATCCCATCATCGACAGGGCGGTACTTGCCGTCGCTGCTGATGCCCTGGGCGCGATGGAGTCACTCAATGCCCAGACATTGGAGTACCTGAAAACACGCAGTCAGTTTGGCACCCATATCGGTTCGTTCCAGGCCCTGCAACACCGGATGGTGGATATATTCGCCGCCTGCGAGAACACGAAGTCGTTGCTCTATCGTGCCGCTTGCGCGATGGACGCCTCTGATTCGGATGCGCAGCGTAGCCTGCTGGCCCTGAAGTTCATGGTGGGCCGGGCAGGTCGTCAGATCGGCGGAGAAGCGATACAGATGCACGGTGGCATGGGTATGACCGAAGAGCTATCGGTTGGTGCGTATGTTAAACGCCTGATGATCGCGAATACCTTGTTCGGCGATGCGGACTATCAGCAGCAGCGTTTTTCTGCAGTCGTGAACGCAGGCTCCAGGTCAGCAGTCGCCAGGGCGGTTGCCTGAATTAATCACTCCACCGGCGGTGGTCGCCGTCAGCGTAGCAAAGGAATAAGCATGATTGAATATTCAAAAGAAGGTGACCTGCACCTGGTTACCATGCAGACCAACAGCATCTGTCCAGAATGGCAGAAAGATATGCTCGATGTTCTCGACACAGTTGAAGCCAATTGTGGCAAGGGTGCGGCACTCGTGCTTACCGGCGTCGATAAGTCTTTCTGTAACGGCCTCAATCTTGAAAAGCTGATGACGCTCTCACCCGAGGAGATGGAAGCCTTTGGAGCGAAAATGAACGAGATTCATCGCCGTTTGCTGTTACTGCCGTGTCCTACGGTGGCTGCGATGAATGGCCATGCATTCGCAGCGGGGGCGTTCATCGCGCTCTCCCTGGACTATCGTCTTATGCGTGAGGATCGCGGCTGGTTCTGCATCTCGGAGGTGGACGTGGGTGTGCCGATTCCAGCGGCCATGATGGGTATTCTGCAGGGCAAGCTTCCAGCCAACACTGCCAGGGATGCCCTGCTCACCGGTAAACGGTATACCGCCGATGAGGCCATTGCAGCCGGGATTGCCGATGGCAAGGTTTCTATGGATGAGCTGCGCGATAGCGCCAAACACCTGGCTGTTCAGCTGGCGACCAAGGAACCGGGTATTTTTGGGACGCTTAAGCAGACCTGGCTCGGGCCGATGGCAGACGCGCTGGTGGCGACTTAACCGGACCGGTTTGCGGGAGGGATAGTTCAGTGAGAACGAAATTGCTCGTCGTGCCGCTTGCTGTACTGTCAGGCGTGGTGCTGTTTGTTTTCTGGCTCGCAATTCTTTCGCCCCGGCCACCCCTGACGACAGACCCGGCTACCCTTGAGGGAGATGGCAGCTTGCTCAATTACTGTGATCTGCCAGAGCTTGATGGCAGCGGCAGGATGGCCGCTGACATTCCCAAGGGCAATACGCCCGGTTGTGGCTATTCACACTTTCCCCTGCCGATACTGGCCCAGTGCACCGAGCCTCTGCCGGAGGGCGCTGACGACATCCGCGGCCTGTGGATTGGCGTGGAGGGCGGTCACGTGGGCCATGTGGAGCGGGTGGAGCAGTGCGGCAATCGCACGGTGGTAACTGCCGCCGGCATTATTCACGACTACGGTCCCAACAGCACCGCCGGTCTCAATACCGACGACACCGAGGGGTCGGTGCTGTTCACCATCGGCGACAGGGAGTACTGCACACGTTCTTCCGCCTCGATGATCTGGGAAGAGGGTGTGCTCAACTTCTATGTTTTCGGCTGGGGCCCAATGCTTGTACAAAGGTACATGGATGGAGATCAACTGGTTTGGGAGTACGCGGACGGCAGTACGACCCGGATGGACAGGATCTGCAATCTACCACAGGACCAGAAGGTACCCGTTCCCAGGGGGCCGCGTTATTCACTGTTTTAGATTGAGGTATAGCAATGTCGTCTTTAGAAAGGCTGGATGAGGCCGTTTTGGCGCAGTATCTGGAAACTGCTGTTCCGGGTTTCAAGGGTCCACTGAAAGCTACTAAATTTCCCGGTGGTCAATCGAATCCCACTTTCAGGATTGATGCCCACTCCGGAACTTATGTGTTGCGCCGACAGCCCCCCGGCAAACTGCTCAAGTCCGCCCATGCGGTTGACCGTGAATATCGTGTTCTTGACGCGCTTCGTGAAACAGATGTGCCCGTCGCAAGGGTTTATCACCTGTGTGAAGACTCCTCGATCATCGGCTCGATGTTCTACCTGATGGAATTCTGCGACGGCAATGTCTTCTGGAACCCGGCACTTGCAGAGATTGGAGACCGAAACACCCGCACACAGATGTACGACCAGATGGCGCGGACCCTCGCGGCGATACACAGTGTCGACCTCGACGCGGCCGGTCTTGCGGATTACGGCCGACCGGGAAACTACTTTGAGCGCCAGGTAGGGCGGTGGACTGGCCAGTACCGGGCATCGGAGCTGGGGAAAATTGCGTCAATGGACCGGTTGATCAGCTATTTGGAGGCGAACCTGCCCGCCGATGATGGTCAGGTGGCCCTGGTGCACGGTGACTTCAGGCTGGATAACCTGATGTACGCCAAAGACAACAGCCGGGTAATCGCGGTGCTGGACTGGGAGTTGTCCACCCTCGGGCACCCCTGCGCAGACCTGGCCTATCAATGCATGGCCATGCGCCTGCCGGCGAGTGAGCGGCAGCAGATGGCGCCTGTCGGACTTGCAGGGCTCGATCTGCAACCGCTTGGCCTGCCTGGCGAAGAGGAATACATCGCGAGCTATTGCCAATACATGGGTATAGACCACATCGAGGACTGGAACTTCTTCCTGGCGTTCAGTTTCTTTCGACTGGCGGCTATCGCCCAGGGTGTGGCCAAGCGTGCAACCCAGGGCAATGCTTCAAACGCATCGGCCCGCGAGGTTGGCGATATGGTGGATCCGCTGGCGAGTATGGCGCTTGAAATTGTTGCCTAGCATGACAGACAGAAAGGGGAGCTAAATGGGTATAGCGACGCAGTTACAGGCCAAACGGGCACTGAAAGGTGCAGAGAACTACCGGGAGTGGCGCGATGCAGCCGAGGCGCATGACAAGCGTAAGGGCTTGGACCGCTGGCGGCAGCGAGACCATAGCCAACAATACGATTACGTTTCCATACGAACACGCCTCGATCGCCTGCGCAGCCTGAAGGCCAGGCACGACCATCGCGGGTTGTTGTATACCCTGAACGAGGGCATCCACGGCAATATGGGGGGTATGGGCCGGGCGGGGCTCTATGGCCACGCGCTTTCCGGCACCAAGCTTCTTATAGAGAACTACATCGAGGAAATCGTCCATACCCTGGAGCACCTGGCCGGGGAAAATACTGGCGATATCAGCCCTGAAGAAAAACTCGATTTCTTCCGCCGGGCCAGTCATTGCTTCGGTCATACCGCATTTATGATGAGCGGCTCCGGTTCACTGCTGTACTTTCACCTGGGAGTTGCTCGTGCGCTGTTTGAGGCAGGCCTCCTGCCCACTGTCATGTCGGGCTCCAGTGGCGGTTCTATCGTCGGGAGTATTGTTTGCAGCCATACGGACGACGAACTGCGCGAAATAATGGAGCCCGAGGTGTTTCTCGAAAGAATGCCTGATGCTTCCAAACGCTCGGGAACTACCGACCAGGCCGATATGGGGGAAAGCCTGAAGCAGTATCTACCCGATGACATGACTTTCCAGAAGGCCTTTGAAAAAACCGGCAGGGCGATGAATGTCTCTATCGCCCCAGCGGAAACGCACCAGACATCACGTCTTCTCAATGCCACGACCTCGCCCACGGTGTTGATGCGCAGTGCTGTAATGGCCTCCGCCGCCGTGCCGGGTATATTCCCGCCGGTGACCCTGCAGGCATTAGACGGCGATGGTCAGATCAAGAGCTACCTGCCGTCGCGACGCTGGGTAGATGGTTCGGTCAGTGACGATATGCCCGCCAAACGGCTGGCGCGTCTGTACGGCGTGAATCACTATATCGTCAGCCAGACCAATCCTCATGTGCTGCCCTTCGTGACTGACGGGCACCGCAAACAAACGTCGCTTGGACTGCTACAGAACGCGAGTCGACGTGCCACCCGCGAATGGTTCAATGCGGTCACATTGATTCTCGACCGGGCGGACAAGAAAAATGGTGCGATCACCCGGGCCACCAGCCTGATGCGCTCGATCATTAACCAGGATTACGTGGGCGACATCAATATCCTGCCCGACTACCGCTTGATCAATCCTAAAAATTTGCTCGGCTTCCCCGGGGAAAAGCAGGTGATCAAATTGATCGCCTCGGGCGAGCGCTGTACATGGCCAAAACTGGAAATGATACGCCTGCAGACAAGGATAAGCCGTACCCTGCACGAAATATTACAGCGCTATGAACAGGGTAAAAGGGGGACAGATCACGTTTAAATAAACGTGGTCTGTCCCCGATACACGATACACCCGATATACAAATAGAGGATATTTACATGGCTACAAACTTGTTTGACCTATCTGGAAAGGTCGCGCTGGTTACCGGTGCGAGCCGGGGCATTGGCGAATCCATCGCGAAGTTACTGGCTGAGCAGGGCGCACAGGTTATAGTGTCCAGCCGTAAAATCGACGACTGCCAGGTCGTTGCCGATGCCATTGTAGAAAATGGCGGCCGCGCCGAGGCCCTCGCCTGCCATGTGGGCAACATGGGCGATATCGCCAGCACCTTCGCCACGATTAAAGATCGCCACGACCGCCTGGACATTCTCGTCAATAACGCCGCCACCAATCCATACTTCGGTCATATTCTTGATACTGACCTGGGGGCGTACAACAAAACGGTGGAGGTGAATATTCGCGGTTACTTTTTTATGTCGGTAGAAGCGGGAAAAATGATGAAAGAGCAGGGCGGCGGCGCAATCGTCAACACTGCTTCAGTCAATGCACTACAGCCCGGCAACATGCAGGGCATCTACTCCATTTCCAAAGCGGCGGTGGTGAATATGACCAAAGCCTTTGCCAAGGAGTGCGGCCCACTCGGTATACGCGTTAATGCGCTGCTGCCTGGCCTGACAAAAACCAAATTTGCCGGCGCGCTGTTTGAGCATGAGGAGATTTACAAGCACGTAACGGAATCGATACCAATGGGGCGCCACGCCGAACCTGATGAAATGGCAGGCACCGTGCTCTACCTGGTGTCCGATGCCGCCAGTTACACCAATGGTGAGTGCATTGTGGTGGACGGCGGCGTCACTTTGTAGGTAGTGCAGGCGCTTAACCTGGCGCTTGACGCCGCGATGTTACAACTGGTTTCGAGCTTATGCATACGAATTTGACAAGAGGAAACATCGATGGAAGTCATCAACAAAGTGTACCCCAATAAAGAGCAGATACAGGGCTTTCTGGAGCCCGGCGCTGAGGGCCCGATCTGCATGGTCAACCTGCTGAAATTCAAGCCCAGTGCCGAGTATGAGGACGGTCGCGAATCGACACTCACGGGGCGTGAAGCTTATGAGCTGTATGAAGCCGGTGTTACAAAGATACTGCAGGAGGTCGGCGGTTACATTGGGTTTTGGGGCGAAGTCGAGCGCCTGGCCCTGGGTGAAGTAGAAGAACTGTGGGATAAGGTGGGTCTTGCCGTTTGGCCATCGCGCCAGGTCATGTTCGAAGTGATGCAATCAGATGGGATGCAGGCAATTTCTGTACACCGCACGGCGGGACTGGCGGGCCAGCTGAATATTGAGACAGCAGATATGGCAGGGCACTGGCTAAACGGTGGAATGCAGTGAACTCACTACAGGATCTGATGCAGGAGCGGTTGCCGGAAGGTGGCAGCGCCGTTCCCTACGGCCGCAATTTACGTATGGAAGTGTGCGCAGCGGGGCTGTCCGTTGGTTCAGCATAGCTACTAATCTAGCTACCCGTTATTAAAATCAAACTCCCGCAACAGCTCTTCCAGGTAAAAGCTGCACATTATCGGCAGTGATTGTTGTAAAGAAATGGCTTTGCTTTTTTGCCGCTCCGGTGACGGTAGCTCGAACTCATTGTTAAGTAGTGCTGCCAGCCAGCGACTTTGTTGCTCGGCCATTGGCCAGAGTGGGCACATTACCCTACACATACCTACAAAATACAAGCCTGGCTGTCTGGGGTGCACTATGCGTTGATATAGCGACAATGTTGGAGCAGGGCAACCCAGCACAGTTTTATCAATAAATTTAAAATCGAGTTCGTAACCGGTGGCGTAGATTATGGCATCTACCGTGGCGTTGCTGTTGTCGTCAAAGTGAACGATGTCGCCGTCAAATCGCTTGATTCCGGGGCGAATATTAATTCGTTTGGCCTGTAGTGCCGAAACGAATCCGGTAGACATGGTCGGTCGGTCTTCCCACGGCTGTATGGAGGGCTGCGGTACGCCTAAACCCTCGGCACCGCCAAGGGCAGCAAATCGTTTGCGTAACAATTTACCCATTATCCGTCTGCTAATGTTGGCACCGACTTCTGGCGGTAACCACCGCAGTGGTGCGGGCGGGCGGGTAGATGCATGCGGTGAGCGCGCATCCAGTGGTACACCCTCAGTTATTTTTGGCATCACCCACCGGCCTGAACGGGCTGACAAAATAAGCTTCTTTGCGCAACCCAGCTTAGATTCAGGGTCGCTGATTTCAGCCGCCAATTCGGCTGCGCTGCTACCAAGACCAACAACCATAATTGTTTTGTTTCGTAGATCGATGGGTGTTTGTACATCCATGTAGTCCTGTACGGTCATATGTTGGCCGTTAAATTGCCCGTCTATCGACGCATGCGGTTGGCGCGGTGCAGTATATTGGCCGGTGGCAACTATTATCGACGCGTACTGAGAGGCTGATCCGTCTTCAAGTTGCACGATCCATTGGTTCGCCTCAGTGGGATTTATTGCTACGACTTTAGTATGGAATCTAATATGGGGGCGGAGGCCAAAATGATCGGTGTACCTGTTGAAGTAGGTAAGCATCTCGGCGGCGCTTCGATAGGGCGATTCGGTTTCTGAAAAAGGAAAGTCGGTAAACGCCATGGCAGTAATTGAGGTGTTGGTTTGTAGCGAACGGTAACTGCCGTTGCCAGGTTGCAGTTTCCAAATACCACCCACTTCGCCACTGGCTTCCAGGCACTCAAAATCCAGGCCTTTTTCATGCAGCGCTTTGCAGGCAGTCAAACCACAAGGGCCGGCCCCTATGACAGCGATTTTTCTATTGGTCATTGCCAAATTTCCCTAAAAATAGGGGACAGACCAGAATGGCACTAAGTTAAGCCTCTTTAGCATCGAAATCCTCTATGCTCTGGCGGGCTGGAAATGCGATTATAACGCATGAAAAAC
>Ga0209456_10001603_pt1 | contig 10901 bp, 7 predicted proteins | sample COG_11_FD_184755 | JGI IMG/M metagenome (GOLD analysis project Ga0209456, IMG submission 184755) | Pelagic marine sediment microbial communities from the LTER site Helgoland, North Sea, for post-phytoplankton bloom and carbon turnover... | ecosystem: Environmental > Aquatic > Marine > Neritic...
GCCTCGGATGCGAGCAGCCCGTTGTAGAACTTGCCGAGCTTTTCCGGAAGGTGCGGCGCGAGTGCCGCAAAGCGTTCGCACGAGCGTGCTTCGATCAGGGCGCCTACGAGTAGAAGGTCAAGCAACTTGTAGGGCTCTTCGTCGCGTACCACATCCCTGAGGCCACCCGCGTATCGCGATGCCGTCAAGCGCTCGAACGGCACCCCCATGTCCTGCATGATTGAGCGAACTTGCTCGAAGTGCCGCAGCTCCTCGCGTGCAAGCCGGGACATACGCTGGGCCAGCCGTGTCCTGTCCGGATATCGATAGAGAAAACCCAGCGCGGTTGACGCCGCCTTCAGTTCACAATTGGCATGATCGAGCAGTATCTCGGGCACGCGGCTGCACGCCTCGTTAATCCAGGCCGGCGGCGTTTCCGTATCGAGAAATTCGCGTATCGCCTGCGGCACTACAGCCATTCTTCGATCTCGTCTGCGGACTGCAAGCGATCGTCCGGAAGTTTGGCCAGCATCATGTTGAGCAGCGCCTGGTACCTGGAATAACGCGGTTGCAGCAATGGAATCGGTGCCTGCGCGTGCTGATAGATGATGCCCATGGCCGTATCCGCCCGAAACGGTTTCCGGCCAGTCAGCATCTCGTGGAAAATAACCCCGAGACTGTAGATGTCGCTTCTGTGATCCACGCCATTACCATGGCCCTGCTCCGGGCTCATGTAATACGGCGTACCAAATATCTCGCCCTCGTCGGTCAACTCCATGCGCAAGCGCATACGTTTGGCGAGTCCAAAGTCGATCAGCGCGATCGAGTCATCATGGCGAAGCATGATATTGCCGGGCTTGAGGTCACGATGGAGGATTCCGACGCGATGTATCTCCGCCAGTGCGCCCGCAATTTGCCTCAGGTAACGCACCGCATCCGGTTCCGTGATACCCGCGGAAACCCGCCGTCGCAGGTCGCCGGCATCGATGTATTCCATCGCAATATGTGCATGCTCGTCGCTGACGCCGAGGTCATGGATCCTGACGATGTTCGGATGCTCTATCTCGGCAATCAGTTCATATTCCTGCAGAAAACGATCGAACGCGCCGATGTTGTCCGCCACATCAGGTAGTTGTTGCAGCACTTTGAGTACGATCTTGACGCCCGTGGACTCTCGCTCCGCAAGGTAAATTGACGAATGTGACGTCGCGCCCAGTTTCTCCAGGAATCTATAGCCACGAATCAGCGGGTGTATCCCGGTGCGCTCATCACCGACAAACAGCGATCCCGTCGATGCAACTCGCCGCCGCGACACGAGGACGTCACCGAGTTTTACAGTCAGAGCATCGTGGCCGACCTCGTCGCGAACGAAAAACGCATCGGCTCCGGCCTTCAAGGCTTCCTCGGCGTCGCCCCGATTCCCGAAATAGACGACGGCAGGAAATCCCGGCATCTTGCGAAACTGTTTGAGTACCTTGAGCCCGTCGCGATCACCCAATGCGTTGCCGAGCAGCACGGCATCGTTACCCGCGCCGGAGAACTCGTCAGGCAGGTAGCCTGCCTCGATAGGGTCGTAGGCCGAGATGATCGCGTCCGGCCAGTGGGTCGTGACGTGGTGCATGATCAGGCTGCGAAATTCCGCATGCCCGTCGATGATCATCATCTTGATACTCAAGAGACAGTGCTCATAGTGGACGCAGAACTACATACCAACAGCGGTATTCGAGTTCTCAGCATCCGGAGCGTCCATTGCAGAGCGCCCCCTGCGCTTGGCGTCGCGCATCTGTTTGGCCATGTCATTTCTGCGCTGCTCGATCTCATGCAGGTATTCGTCAGTAACATCCCCGGTTACATATTCGCCGGAGAAGCAGGAAGTATCAAACTCCGTGATGTCCGAGTTGTCGTGCCGTACAGAGCGAATCAGGCCATGGAGGTCCTGGTAGATCAACCGATCGGCGCCGATGAGTTCCTGAATTTCTTCAATAGAGCGTCCATTGGCGATCAGCTCCGCTGCTGCCGGCATATCGATGCCGTACACGTTCGGGTAGCGCACAGGCGGCGCCGCCGAGGCAAAGTACACTCTGCGCGCACCGGCCTCCCTGGCCAGCTTGATGATTTGACGCGATGTCGTGCCACGCACAATCGAGTCGTCAACCAGTAACACGTTCTTGCCGCGAAACTCGAGATCAATCGCATTGAGTTTGTGGCGCACCGACTTCGCACGTTCTTCTTGTCCCGGCATGATGAACGTGCGACCGATATAACGGTTTTTGATGAATCCTTCGCGATACTTCGTGCCCAGGTGATGTGCAACCTGCACAGCCGACGTTCGGCTGGTATCCGGTATCGGTATCACAACATCGATGTCATGGTCAGGGAAATCACGCACGATCTTGCCCGCCAGCTGTTCGCCCATACGCAGGCGCGTCTTGTAGACCGACAAGTCGTCGAGGATCGAGTCGGGCCGTGCGAAGTAGACGAATTCGAAGATACATGGCGTATGACGTGATTCACCGCGGTGCTCGTGCGTGTGCAGCACCCCTTCTTTCTCGATAAAGACGGTCTCGCCGGGCTTCACATCGCGAAGCCGTTCGAACTGCAGCACATCCAGCGAGACGCTCTCAGAGGCGACCATGTAGTCGGAGCCCTGCTCGGTCTCGCGTTCGCCAAGCACCAGCGGCCGGATGCCGTTGGGGTCGCGAAACGCGACAACACCGATACCCACAATCAGAGCGACAACTGCGTAGCCGCCTTTGCAGCGCCGATGCACGGCTTCTACCGCCTCGAAAATTTGATCAGCAGTCGGCCGGCCATTCGCGCAGCTCTGCAACTCGTGCGCAAAAACGTTGAGCAGGACCTCGGAATCCGATCCGGTACTCAGGTGCCGGCGATCCTCGCTGGTCAGCATTGCTGACAGTTCATCATAGTTGGTCAGATTGCCGTTGTGACCGAGGCAGATTCCGTACGGCGAATTAACGTAAAACGGCTGCGCTTCTGCGGCGCGAGAGCCCCCTGCCGTCGGATAACGAATGTGACCGATGCCGATATTGCCGGTCAGCCGCAACATGTGGCGATGCCGAAAAACGTCACGAACCAGACCGTTGCTCTTGCGCTGCCGCAAGCCGTCCTCGCCCCAGGTCACGATGCCTGCCGCGTCCTGGCCCCGGTGCTGAAGCACGGTTAGTGCGTCATAAATAGACTGGTTAACAGGCTGCTGACTGACAATTCCGACTACGCCGCACATAACTCAAATCATCTCCGGTTCCGGTACCAGGATTTCATAGCCCTGTGGCGCCATGACCTCAATCCAGTCTGCGACCACCTCGAGGTGCGGTATCAAAATGGATTTTTGCCACCAGGGGTCGTTGTCGAGGCCGGCAAACTTGCCGCCGAGCACGAACAATGCGGCGAGCAAAATGCCGCGTGCGCCGCCAAACGCCGTGCCTGCCAGGCGATCCATGCCACTCAGCACCGACAGTCGCACGAGTTTCGAGATTCCCCAGCCCAGCAAACCGCCAATCGCAAGAATGACTGTAAATACAAGAACCCGTCCGAACCAGGCCTTCAGATCTTGCGAGCTTATCCAACTGTCCGAAATTTCACCGACCGATGGTCCGAAATAGAGTGCCGCCCAGATGGCCACAAGCAAAGCAGCCATTGAGATCGCTTCCTTAACAAAGCCACGCATGATGCCCACGATCACGGATATAACAACGGCGACGGCAATGAGAATGTCGATGATCGGCATCAGAGATGTCGGGTCGGCTCGATGTGCTCGGGAGGATGGATGGAGATTCTAACAGAGTCCGTAAGCGCCACAAGCAAATCTACGGGTGCGGCAATACCTTGCCATCGTAGCCGGCCTTCTTGAGGCTCCCGGCAACTGCGTCGGCGGCTGCGCGGTCCTTTTGTGGTCCGATACGAACACGGTGCCGCTGGCCATCGCTTGTCATGACCTGGCTCAGGAAGGCGGCGTACCCTTGCTTACGAAGTTCAGCCGCGAGGCGCTCGGCATTCTCCTGGTTACCGAAGCTGCCAAGCTGCACAGCCCACATGCCAGTCGATGACGACGTTGCGGCAGGTTCGTCCTGTTCAGCCGGAGGTTCTTCGGCCACGGGCTCCGGTGCAGGTCTCGGCTGGGCAGAATCCGGCTCAGGTTCCTGTTGCGTAATACCCGGCTGGGGTTTCGGCGACGTGTCCGCAAGTTGATTCGCGGGAACCGGTTCTGTGCGATCACGATCCAGGACGACCGTCCTGTTCTCCTGCTCCGATTGACCCGGAAGCGGCACGCGCTCGCTAACGATTTCGCCCTCGCCTGGCGAACCGTCAAGGAATACCGGGACGACCAGGATCGCGACGAGGACCAATACGGCTACGCCGATAATGCGTTCTTTCAAGGCTCGTTCCATCATAAGAGGCAGCTTCGCGGCCGCGAATATTACTCAGACCATTTCTTGCGACGCGAGTATAGCTGGTTCAATGCCGGTCCAACCAGATAAAACGATCCGGTGACAAGTATCCGATCATCGGCATTCGTTAATTCCTGTGCGCGATCCATAGCAGCAAGGAGGGAGTCAGCGACAAGGCAGGCCGTATTGCTGGCATTGGCAACACGCCTGCCCAGTTCGTCGGCGCTGTACGCGCGCTGGCTGTTCGCCGTAACAGCGATCCAGTGATCCACCTCGTCCGCCAGATGCGCGACGACACCTTCGACATCCTTATCGTCGAGCATCCCCAGTATCGCCACGGTCCGGCCCGCGTGCGCGTCTGCCTGCAGAGCTGAAGCGAGTACACGAGCAGCATCCGGGTTGTGCGCAACATCGACAATCCAGTTCCCGTTTGCAGATATCTTCTGCAGGCGCCCGTCGAGCCGCACGCGCCTCAAGGATGTGCTTATCGCATCGGAATTCAGGAGCTCCTCCAGCCCTGCAGCCTCAATCAGCGCGAGTACCCCGGCCGCATTGGCCAACTGGTGCTCACCTGCCAGTGACGGGCATGTGAGCCCTTCGAAATCATGCGTAGCTCCCTGCCAGGACCAGCTGTCCCCATCGACCTGCCAGTCAAAATCCCGGCCCGCCGCAAGCAGTTTTGCGCCGGTCTTGTCAGCGCTATCAAAGATTGCGGGCGGTATCTCACGGGCAGAAAATATGACGGGTTTGTCTTTGCGCATGATGCCGGCTTTCTCAACAGCAATGGCCGCGATGTTGTCGCCTAGCCATTCACAATGATCGAGGGCGATATTCGTAATGATGCCGGCAGTTGGCTCGACGGCATTGACTGCGTCGAGTCGCCCGCCCATACCAACCTCCAATACCAGCGTGTCAACACCGGCCTTGGCGAACACGACCAGTGCGGCGAGCGTGCCAAACTCGAAGTAGGTCAGCGCCTCATCGTCACGAACTTCTTCGATTTGTTCGAATGCCGCAATAATTTCTTCATTCGGCACCTCAACCCCGTCGATCCGAATACGCTCGTTGTAACGCAGGATATGGGGCGACGTGTAGCAACCGACCCGGAAGCCGTTATGCCGCAGCAGGGACTCGAGCATTGCCACTGTCGAACTCTTGCCGTTAGTGCCGGCAATGTGAAACACGCGCGCCGCAATAGGAAGCGCCAGTCGCTCGAGAACCCGAACCACGCGCCCGAGGCTGAGATCGATTTCTCGCGACGAAATAGTCTCAAGCTTGGCCAGCCAGTCGGACAAAGCCACAGCGGCGGTACTCACGAGAAATTACTGCGAAACGGGACTTGGACGATGCTCGAACTTGGCCAGCAAGTCGGCAACCTGCTCCCGCATCTGACGGCGATCAACGATCATATCGATGGCGCCGTGATCCAGAAGGAACTCACTGCGCTGGAATCCTTCGGGGAGCTTCTGCCGCACGGTCTGCTCGATGACGCGAGGGCCGGCAAATCCGATCAAGGCGTTGGGCTCGCCAATGTTGACGTCGCCAAGCATCGCGAGACTGGCTGAAACGCCGCCAGTCGTCGGGTCAGTCAGAACCGACACGAATGGCACACGTTTGTCGCCGAGCCTGGCGAGTGCAGCCGCCGTCTTCGCCATCTGCAACAGTGAAAACAATGCTTCCTGCATTCTGGCACCGCCACTCGCGGCAAAAGAGATTAGCGGCATTCCATTTTCTGCAGCGTAGTTCGCCGCACGCGCAAAGCGTTCGCCAACGACCGACCCCATGGAGCCTCCCATGAATCCGAACTCAAACGCACAAACTACAACCGGCCGCCCCAGCAATTCACCGCTCACTGACACCAGGGCATCTTTCTCGCCGGTCTTCTTCTGTGCCTGCACGATACGGTCGCGATAGCGTTTGCTGTCACGAAACTTGAGTGGGTCCTGCGGCTCGAGATGTTCGGATAGTTCTTCTTGCGAGTCGGGGTCGAGGAAGAAATCCAGGCGCTGCCGGGCGCCGATACGCATGTGGTGATCGCATTTTGGACACACCTGCAAATTGCGCTCGAGTTCATTGCGATACAACTGGGCATCGCATTTCTGACATTTGATCCATACACCTTCCGGTACAGAGCGCGTACGCTTTTCCGTACTGATACGTGACGGCATCAACTTCTCAAACCAACTCATAAAAACATCCTAACTTAAATTTCGAACTAAAGACGCCCGAATCAGAGTCTATCCGGCACGGACTCCGTTTGTCATTACTACCTGTTCAAAATTGGGGTTGGGAGGTAATTTAAACTCTCTCGGGTACTTGACGTCGACCAGCGTCAGGCCGTGGGGTGGCGCCGCCACACCGCCCTTCTTGCGATCACGGCTTTCCAGTACTTCAGCAGCCCACTCTTCGGCTTTCTCTCCGCTGCCGATAGTGACCAGCGTGCCTGTGATGTTGCGCACCATGTGCTGCAGAAACGCATTGGCCGTTACTCGCAACCGTATCCAGTTCTTGTCGACCGTCACCGACAGAGACGCGATGTCACGCGTTGCTGTGGATGCCTGGCAGCCGGCTGCACGATATGCAGAAAAATCGTGTCGGCCGACGAGTGCCTGCGCTGCCCGATGCATGCGCTCGACATCGAGATCGGTATACACCCACCAGGCACGGTGACGGTACAGGGATGAGCGTTCCGGTCGATTGAGTAGCAGATATTCGTAACTTCTGGACGTCGCCGAAAATCGCGCATGGAAGCCGTCATCAACGGGCTGAGCCCAGATGACACTGATATCGTCAGGAAGATTGCTGTTGGCGCCGAGTAACCAGCTGCGGTTACTGCGTTCGCTTGAGGTGTCGAAATGCACGACCTGTCCGGACGCATGCACGCCAGTGTCGGTACGACCGGCGCAGGTCACCTCGATGTTCTCGTTGGCGACGACTTGCAACGCGTTTTCGACGCGTTCCTGCACTCCCATACCCGTGCGCTGACGTTGCCAGCCGTTGTACGCCGTACCGTCGTACTCAAGGCCAAGAGCGATACGCAATTGTGGCGACCGCGTCCTAACTCGGTAGCGAGTCCAGCAGTTGTTGAGCCTGCTGACGCTGGCCTTCGTCGCCCTCGTCCAGAACTTCCTCCAGAATCGATCGTGCGCCAGCCGGATCGCCCATATCCACGTAGGCACGAGCAAGATCGAGCTTCGTGCCAACCTCGGTCATGGTACGTGCGTCGGACAAATCGTCGCTCACGTCGTCAGGACCCAGCGAAATCGTGCCGCTGGCTTCAGCATCAGTCATTGTCGGACGCGGCTGTTCGACTGTCGCATCATCGCGAGGCTGCTCAACCGTATCACCGCTCTCGCTGACCTGAAGTGCAGCTGTCAGATCGTCAAGATCAAGTTCGACATCGGTGCTCGCGACGGCAGGCATCTCACCCGTCTCATCGAGATTCATGTCTCCCGTGAACGCTTCTTTGGGCAGTGCTTCAGTCTTCGCAAAGTCAAAGTCCGAGGTGGCGTCATCATCATCGTCAAGGCTCGCCAGCATCGTCTCAGCATCGTCAGCGAGATTGTCTTCCACCGTATCGTCGTCAAGTCCTGTTGCGAGCATCGTCGCTTCTTCTGCCGCGAGGTCTGCATCAGCATCCGTCGTGGTGTCCACGGCGAGGTCGGCACTCAGCACCTGCGTAACGCCGGTCGCGTCGAGCAAGCTCTCATCGAGCACATCACCGAGGCCGGTCTCGCTCAGCGACTCGTTAATGCCCGTGTCATCACTACTGAGCGCCTCCTGGGTGCCAGTGGCGTCCAGATCGATCTCGGGATTCTTGCCGGTAACCTCGGACAGGTCTTCGATGCCTTCTTCGGGAGCGGGGTCGCCAATGGCCTCCATTCGCCCGGTCGCGTCGAGATCGTCAAGCGAGGCCAGTTCGGTTTCGGCCATGCTGTCGACATCAAGTCCGAGATCGTCGAGATTGATTTCCGCCGTCTCGTCGGCAGACTGGCCCGCACTTTCAATCACATCGCCCAGAGTATCGTCCAGCGACGGCAATTCAGCGGTGCCGGAAAGCACATCAAATTGTTGCTCAATGGTCGGCGTTTCCGCCGTGTCGTCAGTGGCCGCAACCTCTGTCAGGTCCATGTCGATTTCGGGCATTTCTGCCGTTTCAGTCGCAGCTGGCGTCTGGCCGGTAACATCGAGATCGACCGCTTCTTCCATTGCCGTGCTCTCGGCCGTCTCTTCAAAGTCCGAGACTACTGATTCCTCGCTGGTTTCGTCGAGCACGAAGTCGACAGCATCGTCGTCTGCGACGGCCTGGGTTTCGTCATCGCCGCCCAGATCAAGTATTTCGGATACCGAAGCACCGTCGTCTTCGCCCAGGTCGAATATTTCGGATGCGTCAGCAGCATCGTCATCCCCGAATTCCATGTCGAGTGCGCCAGCCCCCTCTTCGCCCTCTTCGAACGACAGGTCGACCGACTTCGTCACGCCCGCAGCACTCGCGCCCGCAAACAGCACGTCGTCGCCGGCTATCTGCTGACCCATGATGACAATCTTGTCCCAATCAGCAGATTCAGCTTCACCAACCGAACCTTTCAGCCGACCGGCTGCGTCAATGAAAGCGTCCCGGTTGCCCCAGACAAAGTAGATTTCGCACAACTTGGTCAGCAGGTCGGCGCGGTCCGGTTCGACCGACAATGCGCCGTTGACGAGGTCTGCGGCCTGGTCATAGAGACCGTAGGCCATGTGGAAATCAGCCTCGGCAATCGGATCTGACTGGTCGAGATTGATCGCGGTTTCGCTGCTGAACGTGTCCTCCAGCGAGCCAAACTGCCCGGCGCCGTCGCCGGATTCCGCGGTGACTGCGGCGGATTCCATAGGGACTTCGGGGGATTCCATGGGGACTTCGGCGGTCGCTGCGACATCTTCGAAAGCCGGCGCGGGAACGTCAAATGTCTCGTCTATATCGGGACTCGCTGCCGAATCCTGCTCGACAACAACAATGGACTCATCCATTGCAACCGGCGCACGCAGGCTCTCGGTCGCCGACAGGTCTTGTCCGCCCAGGTCATCCGAATCGTCGAGTGGCTGCCAATCATCGGGATCGTCCTCGTCACGATCACGGCGCATCATCCAGATCAACAACGCACCAACAAACACGACAACACCTACAATGATCATCCAGAAGCTCTTGACGAACTCCATCGCACGATCAACCAGGCTCGGCTCGGCACGCGTCGGCGCACGAATAATGTCGGCTGGCGGCGTGTCTTCAACATCGTCCGGCATAGCATCGATCGACGCATCTTCGATCAGGTCGTCGACGTCACCATCGGCAATCAGGTCGGCATCGGGATCGTCCACGAACGGATCGTCGAGCGCCGGCTCATATACTTCGCCGCGAATTCGGGCGAGCTCTTCACGCAGTTGTGCCAACTCATTGTCACGGATTTCGATCAGCGATTGCTGCTGCGGCACATCCGCAGCCTCGAGTTCGGCGATCCGCTGGTTGATTTCATCTTCACGCGTTTGCGGTTCATCGTCGGCAAACAAATCCGGCTCAGGCTCAGGTTCGGGTGCCAGCGTGTCGGCATCATCGACGAAATCTTCATCAGGCGGCACGAGCGTCAGGCTCGGGCGCGTTGACGGGTCCTCGACCGGCGCTACCGTGCCACTTCTCCATGCATCGTTTTGCCGCTGGGCCTCAGCCGTTGCTGCGCTGCGGTTAATCTGGAAAATCGCATCAGTAGTCGGGATACGCAAGGCCGCGCCAGCGCGCAGGATGTTGATGTTGCCGCCAAATGCGTTCGGATTTGCTTCGAAAATTGCCAGCATCGTCTGATTCATCGTCAGACCGCTGTTAGGACGAACGCGACTCGCAAGTCCCCACAGCGTTTCACCCCGTTTCACGAGGTGGTCATCACCTACTGACAAAATGAAGCGTGATGTATCGACGGCAGGCCGTGTGTCATCGGCGACGGGTTGCGGTGCAGGTTGTCCCTCGGGTTCGGCCTGCCGCGGCAATGGCGACGGTGTCGCCCGCTGTTGGGGTGCCGGCGCCGGTGGGGGCGAGGCACGTTCAATGCGAGCACTGTCTGCAGGTGCCGTACGTGTCGGCGCTTGTACCGCTGGCGCTGTGTCGGCAGCCGGCGGCGCGTAAGTCGGTGGATCCAGGAAAACCGTGTACTCGCGTAACAGGCGCCCGCGGGACCACGACGCTTCGACAAGGAACGTCAGGAACGGTTCTGCCATCGGCGCCTGCGTCCGAACCTCTACATAGTTACCATCGGCACGACCGGTGCGAACGATGTTGAATCGCATTCCCTGCAGATAAAACGGCCTGTCGATGCCGTAACGATCAAACGTATCCGCTGACGCCATGTCTATCGTGAGGTTATCGAGCTCTTCCGGCGTGGCGGACAATAGCTCGATTCGGGCATTCAGCGGCTCGTTGAGCGCTGAATTCATGCGAATATCTCCCAGCCCCAGGGCCCAGACCTCGCTCGATAAGAGAAGGACAAG
>Ga0209456_10001606_pt1 | contig 10896 bp, 10 predicted proteins | sample COG_11_FD_184755 | JGI IMG/M metagenome (GOLD analysis project Ga0209456, IMG submission 184755) | Pelagic marine sediment microbial communities from the LTER site Helgoland, North Sea, for post-phytoplankton bloom and carbon turnover... | ecosystem: Environmental > Aquatic > Marine > Neritic...
CTTGGTCTTCACTCGGACCGTAGCGACGGCTACGCTCCTCGCTCCAGACCGGCGCTCAGCCAAACCTGTCCTGCGTCATCACTCGGGATACTGGTGCAATATGCGGGCTAGCGGGCGGCCTCGAATTACTGCGTCACCCCATGCAGGGCAGCTCCGGCGCGGCACGTCGACTCAGCAATTCGGCCGGGCCATCCCGAATCACGATATTTTCCTCGTGAACCATCATTTTTCCTGGGACGAACGTCATGCCGGGCTCAATGGTTAACACCATTCCCGGGGCGAGCACGGTGTCGTCACCGGGCATGTTGGACGCACCTTCGGTCAATTGCATGCCCAGCCCGTGGCCGAGACGGCCGACGGCGTTGCCAAGGGCCCCGCCCTGCTCGAGTATTGCCCACATGGCCTCGTAAAGCTGCGCATGTGTGACGCCCGGCCGCGCTTTGTCGATTCCGGCTTCAGTAGCCCGAAACACGACATCATAGGCCCTTCGAGCCCCATCCGTGGTGTCCCCGAAGGAAAAATTACGATCGAAATCGCAGAAGTAACCGTCGTAGGTGGTGCCGGTATCTATGATCAGCACATCGCCCGCGTGCAGTGTTCGGTCAGTCGGTCCCATGATGATGTTGTCGTATCCCCCGTAACCCGAGGCGCCGATCAGGTAGGGAGAAGTGTCCGCACCCCGTCTCAGCAAGTCGATTCTGAATTGCTTGCAGATTTCGCGTTCGGTCTGTCCCGTCGACGCATAGGTCGGCAAGTGTTCGAACCCGGCAGACGTGACCTCGCAAGCGATCCGGATTTTGTCGATCTCGGCTTCCGATTTAACGGAACGCAGGCGATGGATGATGTCGCTGCCGTCCACCAGATCGATGTGGCCGGTGGCGTCACGAAGCCGGTGGAAATCCGTCAGCGGCATGCGCAGATTAGTCTCATGGCCCATGGGCATACCCAGTCGCCCATGCACCTTGCAGATGTCGCACAGCAGTCGACTGACCAGGCTGACACCGTCGTCCTCAGGCCTGGGCGCGGGCCAGCTGCGTATGTCTTCCAGCCAGGTTTGCTGCATGCCCGCCACGCCGATCTCCGGAATGACGGCAATGGGTTTTCCCTCGCGGGGAACCACCAGGAACCAGGGTCTGCTCGGGCTCTCCCAGAACTGAGTATGGAAACCGGAGAAATAGCGCACTTCCGGCTCCGTATTAAGCAGCATGGCATCGACGCGGCTGGACGCCAACAGTTCCTGCGCGCGACGGGTACGTTCGGCGTACTCTTTCTCCGGGAACCCTCTTGCGGGAATAGCCGCTGTGCTCATGAAGCCGCATCCATGCAGGCGCGCAGCGACCTCGCAAATTCTTCGATATCGGATTCAAGCGTTTCCCATGAACACATCAGGCGCGCTCCGTCGTCGCCGATGAAGGTATAAAACACCCAGCCCAGGCCGTGCATATCGTCGATGACAGTTTTCGGCATCCGGGCAAACACGGCGTTCGCCTGTACCGGCATTAAAATTTCGACGCCGTCGATGCCGCATAGTTCGGCCGCAAGCAACTGCGCCATCGCGTTGGCGTGGCGGGCATGGCGCAACCAGGCGCCATCTTCCAGCATGCCGATCCACGGAGCCGACAGAAATCGCATTTTCGAAGCCAGTTGACCTGCCTGCTTTCGCCGGTACTGGAAATCCTCGGCAAACTCCGGATTGAAAAATAGCAGCACATCACCCATCGGATTACCGAGTTTGGTGCCGCCCAGACTGAGCACGTCGATTCCGATTTCGTAGCTGATTTCTCGGGGCGCCACGTCAAGGGCCCCGACCGCGTTGGCGAATCTGGCTCCGTCCATATGTATGCCCAGCCCGTTCCGTCTTGCGACATCGACGATAGCCGCCAGTTCTCCCGCACTGTACACGGTCCCCATCTCGGTTCCCTGAGTGACACTCAGCGCGGCAGGTCTGGACCAGTGCACGTCGGATTTTCGGCCGGAAGCGGCCGCTTCCAGCTCCGACAGGCTCAGTTTGCCTCGATCTCCGCCAATGGTGAGCAGCTTGGCACCCCCCGTGAACATCTCGGGCGCGCCGCATTCGTCGGTCTGTATATGCGCCAGCTCGTGACAGATGATGCTGTTGAAAGGCCGGCACATCGAAGCCAGGGCAAGGGCGTTGGCGGCCGTTCCGTTGAACACGAAGAACACGCTGCAATCGGTTTCGAACACCTGCCTCAGCATGTCCACGGCCCTGCCCGTCCAGCGATCCGCACCGTAAGCGCCGGCATGCCCTGAATTTGCCCGCTTCAGTGCTTCCCACGCCTCGGGAGCGACGGGTGCGTAGTTATCGCTGGCGAATTGTTTTTTATCAATTGACATGACAGACCTTGCAGGGGTGGAGCGCACGATAATAAAAAGGCGGGTTCAAAAGAACCCGCCTTTCAGCCGTGCACGGAACTAATCGCAGGGCTATTCCGTTACGATGCGAGGTCTCAGTATGACCGAGATTGCCCGACGGTTTCTTTGACGGCCCTGAGAGGAAGTGTTGTCCGCTATGGGTCGCGACTCTCCGTAACCGATCGTCTCGATTCGATTTGGAGATATGCCGTATTCCTCGACGAATTTCCGTTTGACGGCATTGGCCCGACGCTCGGACAGTCCCTGATTGTATTCGTCGGTGCCGATCCAGTCGGTATGGCCCTCGATCGTCATGGTGATATCCGTGGATTCCGTCAGCACCGCGCCGATCTGCCTGAATTGGGGTTCAAATACCGTTTTGACATCCGATTTGTCGAATGCAAACTCCACCAGGAGTTCGAAGGTATCTACGACCTCCTTCTGGACGGGAACGGACTCCGGCTCCGGTGCCACCGCGACGACCGTCTTGGGTTTCTTGAAGTGCCAGTTGAACACCAGCCCGACGGCATCATCATTGTTGGATTCCTCACCCACGTCATAGAAGTGCTGGTACCCTAAACGGAGTTCCATGTTGTCCGAAAGCATTGTCGAGACGCCAAATCCGGCCTGGATTTCCTCGGTCGGATCTTCGGTAACTTGAGCGGAATCAAACGAAAAGCTGCTGATTCCAAGGGAAATGAAGGGCCGCCACTTTTTTAGGCCGAAAAAACGATAAACATTGGCCGACAAGGGAGTAATACTGGTATCGCCACTCAAATCCGTTCCCAGGAACAGGTCCGTAGCCCACTTGTCGTTGAATTGGTATCCCAAACCGATGCTCCCCGCCAGGGGATCATCGATGTCCGGGCCCCGATCTTTGTCAAGTTTGAACAAATTCAGTGCCGCGCCTGCATAGAAATGCTTTTCACCGTCTGCCGCACTCAGACCCGGCACAACGACAAAAGCCAGAAGTGAAATAGCCGCTATTATCTTTTTCATTTTTTGATCCCGGTCGGAAAGTTAGTATTATTAACCAATCAAATTGGGTAACATGGGTGCAGATAGTCTAATATCAGAAAATGAGATCAGGCCCACATTTTGTCGGAAAACCCGATCCGTTCGCTACAACGACATATTTTAACCATAATACCATGCTACAAATAGGGACCCCTCCTATAACTTCCAGAGATCACCAATATGTGGAAAAAACCAACTGACTCAGATTCATCCTCAATGGAAACGCGGCCGGTCGAGCCGGCGATAGAACCCAGAGCCGCTCCGGTTACCAGCTCGAGCCCCAGCCCCGCATCTCCCACCCGGAGTTCCGCGCAATCGGGTACATCGATCATCGGTTCCTCGATTGCGCTGCGCGGCGACATCTCCGGGGAAGAGAACCTGGTCGTCAAGGGCAAAATGGAAGGCACTTTGAATCTCCCCAACAACGACATCCAGATAGATCCCGAGGGCCGCGTCAAGGCGGATCTGATGGCAAAGAAAATCTCTGTTGCCGGCAAGGTCCGGGGCAATCTCAACGGCAGTGAACGGGTGGTTATCCAGAAATCCGGGGAAGTCGAGGGCAACATCGTCGCCCCCAGGGTCGTTCTCGAAGACGGGTGCAAATTCAAGGGTGCGGTAGAGATGAATTCGGATGTGGGCTCTGCGCCAAAAGCGGCCAAACCGGGCGCTTCCAAAGACCAGGCGCAGGCTTCCAGTACATCGAAACCGGCTGCCAGCGCTGGATTGCCACGTGCCTCCGGGTCGGCTTAAGTTCAAGGAAAAACCGACACCAACAGCCGAAATTGAACTATCGGTTCCCCGGACACACAATGTGCGCTCGGGTATATTTCCAATAATTCGGGATATTCTGGACCAAAAACAGATTTCAGTACTCGATCTTGGGCCGCCAACGTCCAAGAAATATCGGTATTTGTGCGGATCTGGTGCCCGCGTTTACTGGGACAACACTCCAGGAAGCATCAGCAATGCGTTCCATGGTCCGGGAGTAGATGACTTTTCCACCTTTCTGAATGACTGGGGGCCTCCAAAACTGGACGGTCCCCTTGGTCTCATTCTTGCTTGGATTTATTTCGACTACATGGAACTGGAGGACTTAAAAACCTGGTTCATCAAATTGAATGAGTCTGTTGCAATCGGAAGCCGTGTGTATTTTCTCATCCATCATGCGGCACATATCTCAGACAGCGCACCTTTGTTTGACGTAGAGCTGGACGACGTACTCCGATACAGCACTGACAGCATGAGCAGAGAGGCACCCCGCCACCCGCCAAAACAGCTGGAACAACTCATGCCGGGTTTCGAGATCGAAAAACTCTTTCTCATGAGCAACGGTTTGCAGGAACATTTGTTCTACAAAAAGCACTGAAATCAACCGCAGCCGTCAGATCGATGGCCTGCTGGGCGAATGTGCGCTATTCCTGGGGTGTAAAAACCAGTTCATGCCACTTAGCATAGGCGCCATGGTTGCCCCCGCAGGGGTATACCTCCGCCGCTACGAACTCAATCGACGCACCCTGTTTGATGTCATGGACTCCGGCATCGATCGGTACGATGCGGTCCGGACAATTGACGCGCCAATTGGGGCAATCACAGATCAGTTTTCCCATGGACATTGGGTAGTTTCCCTGCGCAATGGTTGAGCCGTCGACGTCGATTTTGAATTTTGGATTGCCGTCGAACTCAAGCTGGGCCATCAGAGTAACCCGGTAGCTTCCGCTGGCGCCCGGAAAAGACACCCTGCAAACCCCGGTTCCGGAGCCGGCCCTCAAGCCCCAACCCCCATCCCGATTGGTCCATTCCTTAGAACAGCTGAAATCCGTAAAGGCGCTGAGACGGATCTTTTCGAATCGTTGCTGCGAATCGGCCTGGGCAACTTCTATGGCCTCAGATTTCTGGTCGGATTCCTGGTCCGATTCCTGGTCGTTTCGGTCATTGGCCTCCGGCCCCGTATCGTTGCCCCCATCCTGGCCGCTTTGCCCCGTTGATGACCTGGCCGAAGAAGTTTTTGTGTCACCACCTCCACCGCTCGCCACCTTTTCCACCTGATCACAGCTTGCGGACACCATTGACAATGCGAGGCTTAGAGCGACTGTAAATAACGTTGAGACGACCTTTTTCATTCAACACGAACCGTTGCGATGTGTAAGCGTGAAAAGTAGCTCAAAGCCAAGGGCCGATCAATGGTTATCGGCTCCAGACGAAGCAGTTTGGTTTTTAATTGCCAAATCAAATTAAGAGACCATGTTATACGTTACGCACCGTCCGATCGTTCCAACTGATGATATTCGGGGTGAGAAAGATCGCCACATTGGTGCGATACTCGGGCTGGTCATGGCATTGGAATGGCCTGAACTTTTGATGGGATATGGTAACCGGCCTGCACCGCGGGCCGCTGTGCAATCTCGACATACCATCTCTTCAGGTTCGGATAGTCGTCGAGATCCATGGTCTGATAGTCAAAACGGGAGATCCATGGCCAGGTTGCGATATCTGCGATCGAATATTCGACCGCGAGGAATTCGTGATCGCTGAGCCTTGCGTCAAGCACGCCATAAATTCTGCGGTTTTCGGCCACATAACGCCGCTCGGCATATTCACTTTCTCCGGGATTGAACTTGACGAAATGATGGGTCTGTCCAAGAAGGGGGCCGACGCTGCCCATCTGGAACATCAACCACTCTATTACCCGCCAGTACCGCTCTCCCCTGGCGGGAAGCAGACGACCAGTTTTTTCGGCGAGGTACATGAGAATAGCGCCGGACTCCATCAACGCCATGCCATTTTCACGATCGATTATTGCCGGAATCTTATGATTCGGACTGATTTCAAGGAACTCCGGGCGGTGTTGCTCCCCCTCGCCAATGTTGACCGGGTGGACCTGGTATTGCAGACCGGTCTCCTCCAGCATGATTGAAACCTTGCGCCCGTTCGGCGTGTTCCACGTGTACAAATCGATCATCGGTATTTTCTCTTTTGGATTGCCTCGGCCCTCGTGGCGATGAACGACTAGTACCTGGCGACCTTCGGCGGCGCGTGTAATCTGTTGTCCAGCGTTCCCAGGTGGTGCTCCAGCACACTCGCAAACTGCAGTAATTCCCGCTCGCCCCTGTACTTCCCTACGATCTGAATACCGACCGGCAAACCATCCGGCGTAAAACCGCACGGCAGCGAGATCGATGGGTGAGCGGTCACGGTGATCAGAGAACAGCTCTTCATCCAGTCGATGTAAGATTCCATTTTTACGCCTTCGATTTCCTCTATCCACTCCACATCGACGGAGAATGGCGTCACCTGCGAAACGGGGAGGAGCAAGAAATCATAATTCTCGAAGAATTTTCTTACCCGGTGAAACAGGTCGGTTCGCGTCTGATGGGCCAGTGACACATCCAATGCCGTCAACTTCAAACCCTGCTCTACGTTCCAGATGACGGTATCCTTGATGAGATCGCGATGACCTGCCAGATCCTGGTGGTGACTCGCGGCGAAAATCTCGGCCCTGAGCGTCTGAAATACGTCACCGGCACCCGCAAAGTCGGGATGATTTTCCTCCACCGTACAACCCAGATCGGAAATCTGCGGCAGCACGCCCTCCAGTACATCGATGACCGCCCGCTCTACCACGAACTGTCCCAGGTCTCTGCTCCAGGCCAGGCGTGCACGCTTGAAGTCCCCCCCGGCAAGATCGTCGAACCGGGCATCCACGCTCGAGAACGAAACCGGATCGCGCGGGTCCTCGCCGGCCATCACCGACAACAGCAGCCCGACGTCGCGCACCGAGCGCGCCATTGGCCCCACCACCGTCATCGTCCCCCAGGCGTCGTCACAAGGGAACCTGGGAACACGTCCCGGAGAGGGGCGCAATCCAACCACGCTGTTGAAGCTTGCCGGATTGCGAACCGATCCTCCAAGATCGGTACCATCCGCTAAGGGAATCATGCCGCAGGCCAGCGCAGCGGCGGCGCCCCCGCTGCTTCCGCCCGGAGTCTTGTCGAGGTTATAGGGATTCCGGGTAACTCCGAAAACAGGATTGAATGTCTGTGAACCCGCACCAAACTCGGGCGTGTTTGTCTTGCCTATGACCAGGGCACCCGCCGCCTTGAGCCGCTCCACGAAGAGTTCGTCGAAATCCGGGACGAAATCCTTGTAGATGGGTGAACCGTAGGTCGTTCGTATCCCCTTCGTCGCATTCAGGTCCTTTATGGCAATGGGCAGTCCAAACAGAGGTCCGGGATCGCGGCCATTCGCCGGCAGACCATCCATTTTTCTCGCCTTATCCATCGCCTGGTCCGCCGCCAGGGTGCAGATAGCGTTGACCTGCGGGTTGACGCGATCGATCTGTTCCAGATGTGCCAACAATACCTCCTGCACACCGAGTTCTTTTACGGCAATGAGCGCCGCCAGCTCAACAGCGGATTTAAAACAAATCATTTTGATCGGCTTTGTTACGCCTTGCCTCGGTACAGGCCCGGTACGATATCAGAAAAGATATCTGCGCCCAACGCGATCTTGCCGAGTCGGAGGTTAAGCGTTCATTAAGTTTCGGTCTCTAAGCTTCCACCACATTCATGCTGCAATTCCGGAGCACAGATTGTGGAAACGAACCTTGCCGTTGATGGCGGTCGGTATCGCCTTTTACTGATTCGTCAACCGATTTCGCAGTGCAGAGGGCCGTTCAGATGTCTTTCAATACTGCTATTGATGGTGGCGGCGATGCCCGTTCACGCCGGAAACGAGATAATTCAGCGAATCGCCTTCGGCTCATGCGCACAGCAGAACAAACCACAACCGATCTGGCGGGCAATCGATGAAAGCCGGCCTGATTTATTCATTTTTTCCGGGGACAACGTCTACGCGGACACCGATGACGAAATCCGCATGCGTGCCAGCTATCGGGGCCTCGCTTCCAAACCGGGATTCAGGGCACCGCGTCGCCGGGTACCGCTGCTAGCAACGTGGGACGATCATGATTTCGGGAAAAACGACGGCGGCGAGGGCTTCAATGGAAAGGCCATGGCCCAGCGGGTATTCACGGATTTTTTCGAAGTTCCCAAAGATGATCCCCGGTGCCGTCGGCCCGGCATCTACTCCGCCCACCGCTTCGGGCCACCCGGGCGAACGGTGCAGGTCGTTCTCCTCGACACGCGCTATTTTCGCAGGCCGCTGAAAAAACGCTGGACAAGATACGTTGCGCATGAGGACGCGTCCACCACTCTCCTGGGGCAGGCGCAATGGCAATGGCTTATCGACACCCTGTGAGCGTGATCACGCTATTTGATGGGATGGTTTGCAAATTATTTGAGGGGACAATAGGCTGTTTTCCGGTTGGTTACTGCAGAATGACTGAGGTCGAGTGGCTCCTTAGCGGCCCTAAGCGGCCCTAAGCGGCCGCAACATTACCCAAAATCTTGACGATTCTACTTCCGGAATATACTCAAACCAGTCACTCATATGCTTCAGTCGAAGGGCGTTGAAGAGCACTTCACATGCCATATTCTGCGAGAAACTCGTCAACTTCTTCAAAGAATCGAGCAAATGCCTCGGAGCCATCAATTAACGCGTGATTGTTGCCTGACAATGCAACAAAGCGGGCGTTTGGAATCCTCGCCGCCATTAGTTTACCTTCCGACATGGGAACGCGTTGGTCCCCCTCACAATGTAGAACCAAAGTTGGCACAGAGACTTTGCTGGCTAGATCACTTACATCCATCTTAGCGTTCATATTGAGAATACGCGCTGCATTTTCTGCCGTCGTCGATACCCGCTGAAGTTCGTCGAAGCTGCTCATCTGCTCAGGGCTGGCGTCAGGCATGAAGCAGGTCGTGAAAAAGTGTCGGTAAGCGGGACTTGGAGAACCCCAACCCTGACGAATCATTGTCTCCATAGCCTGTAAAAGTTGTTCTTGCTCTGGAGAGCCACGGCGCAGGCTTCCTCGTAAGTATCCGCCCAAGAGCACCAGGCATTTAACCTGCTCGGGATGATCGAAGGCATAGCGGACTGACATCGCGCAACCTTGGGAAATACCGAACAAAGCGAACCGTTCAAGGCCCGAAGCGGCTACGACCGTTTCCATATCAGAGATCATCGCCTCGAAAGAGATGTCATCGACTTCCCAATCCGACAGTCCGTTTCCGCGCTGATCGAAGCGAACCAACTTATGGTTCTTTGCCAAACCATTCAATGCCGGTCCCCAGACGGGGCTACGCCACTCATACTCGATATGGTTTAACCAATTGGGCGCTTTAAAGAGTGCGGGGCCTTCTCCAACACTCGCATAGGCGAGCTGTATGTTGTCCGGAGTTGAACAGAATTGAATTCGCTGAGAGAGGGATACTTCCGGCGTGTCGACTTCCTGGACAGGAGCCGCACTCCACTGCCAGACCCGAATAGCACGGGAGATATTCTTGACTTTTTGTAATCCCAGATCTCGGAATGGTTCACCTACGCGACCCTGGACCATTTGAAAAACCGAATCCGAGATGCAGACGCTCCCGGGTTCAGCCAGACCTTCAAGTCTCGCGGCAACATTTACTCCATCACCGAAGATATCGCCGTCGTCAAATATGACATCACCGACATTGATGCCGATACGATACTGAATGCGCTTTTCCTCATTTTGAGCGCGTTCGCGCTCAGGCATGCTGGATTGTATGGAAATAGCGCATCGCACCGCATCTTGCGCACTGGCAAATTCAGCAAGCATGCCGTCGCCAGTTGTCTTCACGATACGGCCGCGATTGTTTGTGATCTCTAAATCTATGAGTTCGCAACGATGCGATTTCTGTCTGGCGAGAACGCCTTCTTCGTCGGCCTCCATTAGCCGGCTGTATGCGTACATGTCAGCTGTAAGTATGGCTGCCAAGCGCCGTTCTATTAAAGTATCTCTGTGCGCACTGTCGAAATTTTGCGGAGGTAAGTATGGGGAATCTCTGACGGACGCATTATATAGTATTCAGATGGCTGATTACCTGTACTGAGACGTTTCCGAAGCGCAGTTGCTTCCTGCATTCTATCGATCAAGATTGGTGAGGCGTGCGACTCGAAGATAACTCACGTGACCATTTACAATTCTTCCACTGATACACTTGTTACCAACGGATGTCTCTTGTGGGCAAGGAACGGCCGATTAAGCGTCATTCTCCGGACCGGCGGCTTCATGCCGGTAAACGGCCACAACATTTCCCAAAATCTTAACGATTCTTCGTCTGAAATATACTCATTCCTGCCGTTCGACCGTTTGCCCTTGAACGCTCACTTACGACCCGAAGGAACCGGACGCAGTAAAGCGGATAAAAATCGCAATTCCGTAGAAGTTGGATTCAGGGTATTCTGTGATTTCAATCGAACGCGTACATCATGATCGAAGACGACATTTGAGCGACAAGACAATGAACACAGATGTACCCCGAGCAATAACCGCCGACGAAATTGCGACCTATCAACGTGACGGTGTGATCCTGCTACCGGACATGTTTGACGGGGATTGGATCGAACTACTCAAACAAGGGT
>Ga0209456_10001607_pt1 | contig 10895 bp, 12 predicted proteins | sample COG_11_FD_184755 | JGI IMG/M metagenome (GOLD analysis project Ga0209456, IMG submission 184755) | Pelagic marine sediment microbial communities from the LTER site Helgoland, North Sea, for post-phytoplankton bloom and carbon turnover... | ecosystem: Environmental > Aquatic > Marine > Neritic...
CGCCTTCATCAAGGCCTACCGTGCGTTGCCTAATTTCCGTGGCGACAGTGCCTTCTATACATGGCTGTATCGCATTGCCATCAATACCGCCAAGAATCATCTGGTAGCGGCCAGCCGGCGCCCACCAAAAAACGATGTTGATGCCCAGGAAGCGGAACAATTCGAGGCAGGTTCGGGTCTTAAGGAGTATGCAACGCCAGAGCGTCTGGCTTTGCGAAGTGAACTGGCGGGAACAATTCAGAATGCGATCGAGGAGTTACCCGAAGAGTTGCGTGTAGCCATCGTGCTTCGTGAGCTGGAAGGGCTGAGTTATGACGAGATTGCCAGTGCCATGGAATGTCCCATTGGTACTGTGCGGTCGCGGATTTTCAGGGCGAGGGATGCGATCGATAAACAGATTCGGCCCTTGCTGGATGAGACGGATGCAGGTGAATAGAGATGAGTGACGAGATTCGTGAACAACTGTCTGCATTGGTAGATGACGAGCTCGATGAGGTTGAACGGCCCTTGTTATTGGGGCGGTTACAGCGCGATACCGAACACCGGGAAATTCTTGGGCGTTATCAGTTGATCAGCGAGGTAATGCGTGGCGCCGGGCAGGCGGCCACGCTGGGTATCGCCGACCGGGTGAAACGGGCGCTGGAGCAGGATGCTGCCCTGCAGGCGGATAAGCCCAATAGCGCTGGATTGAGTTGGTTGAAACCGATCGCTGGATTGGCGGTAGCGGCTTCGGTCGCAGTGGTCGCCGTTTTAGCCGTAACTTCAGTTCGAGAGCCGGCGGTTGATACGGCGCCCAGGGTGGCATCCACCCAGAATATCCCTCCAGCGACGCGCGGGAGTGAGGAACTGTGGGAACGTATAGAGCCCCGCATTGATAAACGCATGGCTGCTTATCTGGTGAATCATAACGAATATGCAGCCAGCCGGGGTGTACAGGGCGTTATGCCCTATGTGCGCATTGTAGGGCATGAAAACAACCGGCAATGACACGTTCTTTGGCTTCAAGCGTTCTGGCAGTGGTGTTTGTCGCTGCGCAACATTTGGCGTGGGCCGAGTCGGATGCCCGTCAGTGGCTGGAGCGCATGTCCATGGCCTCCCAGTCACTGAACTATTCCGGGACCTTTGTCTATCAGCGTCAGGGTAGTCTTGAAGCCATGCAGATTGTGCACGCCAGGGATGAATCCGGCGAGCGTGAACGCCTGCTGTCTCTGACTGGTCCCAAGCGTGAAGTGTTACGCGACAATCAGGTGGTGACCTGTATTCTGGGGGATAGTCAGGCGGTGGTCGTCAATAAAAGTCGGCCGCGCACACCGTTTCCTGTGAGTTTCCCCACCGAATTGATGGATCTGGAAAAACACTATCGTTTCAAAGTGCTGGATAAGGACCGGGTTGCCGGACTGACGTGCCGCGTGGTCGCGGTCGAACCGCGCGATGCGTACCGCTACGGGCGCAGACTCTGTGTGCACGATGAAAGTCATTTATTGTTGCGGTCCGAGTTGACGGCAGCCAGGGGTGACGCCATCGAGCAGGTGATGTTTACGGCGGTGGAGTTTCCGCAAGCGATCGCAGATCAGAAACTGTTGCCGGATATGGACGGGGCCGATTTTACCTGGCATCGCGAGCCCAAGGAGCAACCGGATACCGGTGATAGTGCCGCCGATTCGCGTTGGCAGGTGGCACAGGTCCCGGCTGGTTTCATGTTGACCGACCACGGTTGGCATCAGCTGTCTGCCGATGATGCGGGTGTCGAGCACTGGGTGTACAGTGACGGACTTGCCAGCGTTTCGGTTTATATCGAACAATCACTGAAAGACAGTGAAGCGTACAGCGGGGTATCGTTTCGGGGCGCCCTGAATGCGTACGGTACCATGGTCGGCGGTCATTATGTGACGGTGGTCGGTGAAGTGCCGCGCCAGACCGTTGAGTTGATTGGCAAATCTGTCCGCGTTAAGTAATCCGATGCTTGAAGAAACGGCGCAGGTGGTACAGATCAAGGGTGGTGAGGTCTGGGTTGAGACGCAGCGCCGCTCAAGCTGTGGTTCCTGTTCGGCACAAAAAGGCTGCGGTACGGCAGCCCTGTCGAAAGTGCTTGGAAAGCGTCGTAATGTAGTACGTGTTTTATCCGCCATACCGCTCGGGGTCGGTGATCGGGTGGTTATCGGTATCAGGGAACAGGCACTGGTGCGCGGGTCGCTGGCGGTCTACGCTGTACCGATTCTGCTCTTGTTGCTCGGTGGCTTGATTGGAGAACTGGGCGCAGAACAGTTTATTTGGGAGAATGCTGAATTTGCCAGTGTGACGCTGGGGATTTCGGGTTTGATTGCCGGGCTTGTCTGGCTGAAAAAATTTACCCGCCGAATACAAAATGATCCGGATTTTCAGCCGGTTGTGTTACGGCGACAGACTTCCGCGGGAATGATGGCAATAGAGTGATTCAGGAGTGTTTATGGTTTCGTTAAAGAAGTTGGGCCGGATGTTTGTATTTGCGGCTGTTGCGCTGGCAGGGGCCGCGAATCTACAGGCTGGCAGCTTACCCGATTTTACCGATCTGATTGAAGAGGCCACCGATGCGGTGGTGAATATCAGTACCACGCAGAAAGTGAAATCCGGCCACATGAATCTGCCCGAAGGCATAGAAATACCCGATTTGCCCGAGGGTTCGCCGTTTGGTGATTTATTCAAGCATTTCTTTGGCGAACAGGGTGGTGGAGCGATACCTCGTGAACGGGAAGCCAAGTCGCTGGGATCCGGTTTCATTATTTCCAAAGACGGCTACGTTCTGACCAACAACCACGTGGTCAAGGATGCCGATGAAATCATCGTGCGTCTGGAGGACCGTCGCGAACTCAAGGCAGAGGTCATCGGTATTGACGAGCGCAGTGACGTCGCCGTGTTGAAAATTGACGCAGATAATCTGCCGGTCGCAAAAATCGGCAAGTCCGATGCGCTGCAGGTGGGTGAATGGGTGGTGGCGATCGGCTCACCCTTTGGTTTTGACCACTCGGCGACAGCCGGTATCGTCAGCGCCATGGGGCGGGCTCTACCGCGAGAAAACTATGTGCCGTTTATCCAGACCGACGTAGCGATCAATCCGGGTAACTCGGGCGGCCCCTTGTTTAACCTGGATGGTGAAGTGGTTGGCGTGAACTCGCAGATCTACAGCCGTACCGGTGGCTACATGGGCCTGTCGTTTTCCATCCCGATTGAAGTGGCAATGGACGTCGCCGGTCAGTTAAAGGATCACGGTAAAGTCAGTCGTGGCTGGCTGGGCGTGCTGATTCAGGATGTCACGCTGGAGCTGGCCGAGTCCTTCGGTATGAGCAAGCCGCAGGGCGCGCTGGTTGCCAAGGTGATGCCGGACAGTCCCGCTGAAAAGGCGAATATGCAGGTGGGTGACATCGTGGTTTCCTTCAATGGCAAGCAGGTTAATCGCTCCTCAAGTTTGCCGCCGGTCGTGGGTAGTACGCCGGTGGGTAAGAAAGTGCCTGTTGAAGTCATGCGTCAAGGCCGCAGTCAGACGCTGTGGGTGAAACTGGGTGAACTGCCGGACAAGGACGAGAAGATTGCCAAGGCTGAAACCAGCAAAACCAGTAGCGATAACCGGCTGAATATTCAGATCGCTGACCTGACCGATGAGCAGCGCAAGGAGCTGGAACTTGAAGGTGGGGTGCTGGTGGAATCGGTCGGCGAAGGTGCCGCGGGAGACGCCGGCGTAAGTGAGGGCGATATCATCCTCCGGGTCGACGGCAAGCTGGTAAATGATGTCGACGTGTTTGAAACAATGATCGAGAAATTGCCAGCCGGTAAGTCGGTGGCGATCCTGGTGCAGCGGCGCGGCGGCCCGATTTTCCTTGCCATGAAGGTTCCCGAACCGAAGTAGTGGCTAGTGTACCCCGGCTGATCCTGTACTACCGGGAAGGCTGCCATTTATGTGAAGCGATGTTGCAGGCCCTGCGGGGCCTGCAACTGCAACTGGGGTTTGATCTGCAGCTGGTGGATGTCGACCGCGACCCTGAGCTGGTGCGGCGTTATGATGAATGGGTGCCGGTATTATACCTGGGGGAGCGGGAAGTCTGTCATTATCACCTGGACGAGCAGGTATTGCGGCAGTTTATCGAACCGTTGTGCCGATAAACGGTTAGCCACGGAATACCCAGAAGACCCGAAAATAAGTGAGAAATTTCAGTGCATTCTGTGTATTTCGTGGCTATCAGGGTTTTTTATCGTCTTGTGCCACTTGGCCGAGCAATTGCGTGTATACTTGTTCGCCAATTTGAAAGTGGCTCCGGGTTGGCGCCATTCTCCTTTAAATATCAGGTTGTTACTCGTGTCTTGTAAATCCATAGGCGGGGACGGAAATGACTGATCTGTCCCATCTCCGTAACTTTTCCATCATTGCGCATATCGATCACGGCAAATCGACGCTGGCCGATCGGTTTATCCAGATCTGTGGCGGACTGAGCGAGCGTGACATGGAAGAGCAGGTGCTGGATTCCATGGACCTGGAGCGCGAGCGCGGCATAACCATCAAAGCCCAATGCGTATCGCTGGGGTACCAGGCCAAGAATGGCGAGACCTACGTCTTGAACTTCATCGACACGCCCGGCCACGTGGATTTCTCCTACGAAGTTTCGCGTTCCCTGTCTGCCTGCGAAGGCGCTTTGTTGGTGGTGGATGCCGCCCAGGGTGTTGAAGCGCAGAGTGTCGCCAACTGCTATACGGCGATTGAACAGGGCCTGGAAGTGGTACCGGTGCTGAACAAGATTGACTTGCCGTCTGCGGAACCGGACCGTGTAAAACAGGAAATCGAAGATATTATCGGTATTGAGGCGATTGATGCGGTCGAGGTCAGCGCCAAGACCGGTCTCGGTATCAAGGAATTGCTTGAGCGGATAATCGACCGTATTCCACCGCCGGAGGGTGATGCGGAACAGCCGTTGCAGGCCCTGATTATTGATTCCTGGTTTGATAACTACGTCGGTGTGATATCACTGGTGCGGGTGATGCAGGGCCGCCTGCGCCGTCGCCAGAAAATACGTGTCATGTCCACTGGACGGGATTTTCAGGCTGAAAAGGTCGGTATTTTCTCGCCACGCCGCGAAGATCGTGAACTGCTTACCGCGGGCGACGTGGGTTTTATCATTGCCGGTATCAAGGAAATCGACGGTGCACCGGTCGGTGACACCATTACATTAACCGACCGCCAGGCCAGTGAACCGCTGCCGGGTTTTCAGAAAGTACAACCGCGGGTATTTGCCGGTTTGTATCCTGTTATTTCCGATGACTACGAAGACTTGCGTGAAGCGCTGCAGAAGCTGCGTCTGAATGATGCCTCGCTGCATTTTGAGCCGGAGACGTCAACAGCTCTGGGCTTCGGCTTTCGTTGTGGTTTTCTTGGCATGCTGCACCTGGAAATTGTCCAGGAACGTCTGGAGCGTGAATATGATCTGGACCTGATTACCACGGCACCCACTGTGGTCTATGAAATAGTCAATACCCGGGGTGAGGTACAGTGCATCGATAATCCAGCCAGTCTGCCGCCGGTAAACCAGATTGATGAAATCCGTGAACCCATTATTCTCGCCAATATTCTGGTGCCACAGGATTATCTCGGCGCTGTGATGGGTTTGTGCATTGAAAAGCGCGGTGTGCAGCGAAGCATGCAGTACCTCGGGCAGCAGGTATCCCTGGGTTACGAGTTGCCACTCAGCGAAGTGGTGCTGGATTTCTTTGACCGCCTGAAGTCGGTGAGTCGTGGCTTCGCTTCATTCGATTATTCGCTTGAGCGCTTCGCGGCAGCCGCTCTGGTTAAACTCGATATTCTCATCAATGGCGAACGCGTGGATGCTCTGTCAGTGATCGTACACCGTGAATTTGCACAAAGCCGCGGGCGTGATCTGGCCGATAGAATGAGGGAGATCATTCCACGGCAGATGTTTGATGTCGCCATCCAGGCAGCCATTGGATCACAGATTATTGCGCGAACCACAGTCAAGGCTTTGCGCAAGAATGTTACAGCAAAATGTTACGGTGGCGACATCACACGAAAGCGCAAGTTGCTGGAAAAACAGAAAGCGGGTAAAAAGCGTATGAAACAGTTTGGCAAGGTGGAGATACCGCAGGAGGCTTTTCTGGCCGTACTGCAAGTCGGGAAGAAATAGCTATGAATTTTGATTTTCCAACCATACTGGTAGCGGCTACCCTGGTGACCGGGCTGATATGGGCTGTTGATGTTGTAATCTGGGCACCAAAACGCAGGCAGCAGGCGGCGACGCTGGGTGCCGGTGGGACTGGTGTTGATCCTGGTCGGGTGGAGGCGGCGCTCAAGGAACCTACGTTTGTTGAGTATGCCAAATCATTTTTTCCGGTTATTCTGGCTGTGCTGTTATTGCGCTCTTTCCTGGTGGAGCCTTTCCGTATACCGTCTGGCTCGATGATGCCAACCTTGCTGGTCGGTGATTTTATTCTGGTTAATAAGTACGCCTACGGTATTCGTCTGCCAGTGGTCAATAAGAAGGTTATGCAGCTGGGTGAGCCATCACGTGGCGATGTAGTGGTTTTCCGTTTTCCCAGGGATCTCAGCATCGATTACATCAAGCGGGTGGTGGGTGTACCCGGTGACCATGTGGTTTATCAGGGCAAAACTCTGTATATAAATGATGAGAAAGTTGCGCACATACCTGAGGGTAGCTATATAGGGACCGGGTCAGGCCTGTCCATGTCGGGTGCCGACGTGCGCAGCGAAGTGCTGGGTGATATTAAACACGATATTCTCGTTGTGAATGGAGTCGGTGGTGTATCGACTGATGTTGTCGTACCGGAAGGGCACTATTTCGTTATGGGCGACAATCGCGACAACAGTAATGACAGTCGTTACTGGGGGTTTGTACCTGACGGGAATCTGGTTGGAAAAGCATTTATGGTCTGGATGAACTGGGATTCAGCGGCCGGTGGCGTGGGCTGGGACCGTATCGGGAATTCCATCAACTAGTCTGCGGAGAACAGCGATGAAAAAATGGCACCACCAAAAAGGGATGACGGCAATCGGCTGGATGCTGGTATTGGGGCTCATAGCATTTTTCACCCTCATTACTCTTCGTATGGTGCCGCTCTATCTTGAATTCGGCAAAGTGGCATCAACGCTGGAGTCGCTTAAAGAGCAGCCGAATATTACACAGCTGACCAAGAGCGAGATAATCAAGATTGTCCGCAAACGCTTTGATGTCAATGATGTCGACAATGTTGATCCCAAACGGATCAAGATCAGCAAGGACAAGGGCGTGATGAAAGTAGGTATTAACTATGAGCGCCGTGAGCACCTGGTTGGTAACGTCGACATAGTCGCCATATTTGATAAGCATGTAGAGGTTGCTGCCAATTGAGCCGTTCGCTCGACGGTCTGAGTCGAACATTAGGGTATACTTTCAAGGATCCTCAACTGCTGCAGGCGGCGGTGACTCATCGCAGCGCAGGTGGTAAGAATAACGAGCGCCTGGAATTCCTGGGCGATGCTGTGCTGGGTTATATCGTTGCTGATTGGTTATATACGCTGTTTCCAGACGCCGATGAGGGGCAGTTGAGCCGATTGCGCGCCAGTCTGGTAAAAAAGGAGACGCTCGCCGATATTGCACGTAGCCTGGCGGTCGGTGATTACCTGTTTCTGGGGTCGGGCGAGCTGAAGAGTGGCGGGTTCCGCCGCGATTCCATTCTGGCGGATGCGCTGGAAGCCATTCTCGGCGGGATAGTTCTGGATAGTGGCTTTGAAGCCTGCCGTGCCTGTGTGCAACAGTTGTTCTCCAGCAAGATTCATCGGATCTCCGTGCTCGATGAACTCAAGGACCCGAAGACGCGTTTGCAGGAATACCTGCAGTCACACAAACTGGATCTGCCGGCTTACGAAGTGACGAAAGTCACCGGAAAATCACACAATCAGCAGTTTCACGTTGAATGCCGGGTAGCCGGTGCGCAGCAATCCAGTCAAGGAAAAGGCAGCAGCCGGCGTCGTGCGGAGCAGGCTGCTGCTGCGGGTATGCTGGATCGTTTAGGAGTTGACCTCGACGGTGGGTAGTTATAAATGCGGGTTTGTCGCCCTGGTAGGCCGGCCCAACGTAGGCAAGTCCACGATTCTGAATCGTCTGGTTGGCCAGAAGGTCAGTATTACCTCGCGGCGGCCGCAAACGACCCGCCACCGCATTCTGGGTATAAAGACAGACGAGCAGGCGCAGATCGTTTTTGTCGATACGCCTGGCCTGCATGCCAGGCAACCGCGTGCCATGAATCGTTACCTGAACCGTGCGGCGGTGGACAGTCTGCGCGATGTTGATGTCGTTGTGTTTGTTGTCGAGGGTACCCGCTGGCAAGAGGATGATGACTGGGTTCTTGAAAAGCTGGAACAGCTGTCCTGCCCGGTCATACTCGCCATCAACAAGATCGACCGTGTGGCAGACAAGACCAATTTGTTGCCGCAGCTCGAAGTACTGTCCGGAAAAAGAGAGTTTGCCGAGTTGATTCCGGTATGTGCAAAGAACGGTGATCATCTGCAACAACTGGAAGCGGCGGTGCGTAAACGATTGCCTGAGTCGCCGCCTTATTATTCCGAAGACCAGGTAACAGATCGCAGCGAACGATTTCTGGCGGCCGAGCTGGTGCGTGAAAAACTGTTTCGCAAGCTGGGAGAGGAAATTCCCTACGGGCTGACGGTGGAAATCGAGCGCTTCAGGACAGAAAAGAAAACCCTGCATATTTATGCGCTCATCTGGGTGGAAAAAGAGAGTCAAAAACCAATAGTGATTGGTAACAAGGGGGAGCGGTTGAAAGAAGTCGGGAGTGAGGCGCGCGAAGATATGCAGAAGGTTTTTGGCCGGAAAGTGTTTCTTCAGCTGTGGGTGAAAGTAAAGGAAGGCTGGGCAGATGACGAGCGGGCATTGCGCAGTCTCGGTTATAACGAAGACTGACCCCTCTCCACTAATGCGTATTCAACTGGTTCCCGCCTACTTGTTGCACCAGCGGCCTTACCGCGAAAGCAGCGCCTTGCTGGAGATGTTTACTGAATCCCATGGCCGGGTAGGTTTGGTGGCACGAGGTGTTCGTTCGCCCAAATCCAGGCAACGCGGTGAGTTGCAGCCGTTCAGGTCTCTGCGCCTGTCCTGGAATGCCCGTGGTGAGTTGGGCACGCTGACCGCTGTGGAGGCGGATGGTCCGCTCCATAGCTTTAAGAGCGCGACATTATACAGCGCGTTTTATCTGAATGAGTTGTTGCTTCGTTTACTGGCGCGCCATGATCCGCACCCTGGGCTCTATATGGTCTATCAGGCCAGTTTGCAGAATTTTGCCCATGGGTTGGAGGTTGAGCCGGTACTACGACTGTTCGAAAAAAGACTGCTGCAGGAACTCGGTTACGGATTGTTGCTCGACCATGAAATTGAAACGGGTGAACCGGTACAGCCGGAGCTTTACTATGATTATCAATTGGAGTCCGGGCCTGTTGTTACTGATGGAGAAACAGCGCAGGGATTTGTCTTCAAAGGATCAAGCCTGCTTGCGCTGTCCCAGGAAAGAATGACCACGGCTGATGTGCTTCGGGATGCCAAGCGTTTGACGCGTGCGGCCTTGAACCTCTATCTTGGTAACAAACCACTTAAATCACGTGAACTGTTTAGATCAATGAAAAGATACTAGGGATATACCTGTATGAATCCGATTCTGCTTGGTGTCAATATCGATCACGTTGCCACACTGCGTCAGGCACGCGGCACGCGTTATCCCGACCCGGTTCAGGCGGCCATTGAAGCGGAACAGGCAGGGGCGGACAGTATTACTCTGCATCTTCGTGAAGACCGCCGTCATATCCAGGATCGCGACGTTGTCATGTTGCAGGATATTCTACAAACGCGCATGAACCTGGAAATGTCCGTTACCGAAGAAATGCTCGATATTGCCTGTCGGGTACGGCCCGTGGACTGTTGTCTGGTGCCCGAAAGGCGCGAAGAGCTTACAACCGAAGGTGGGCTGGATGTGGCAGGGCAGATGGACCGCATGCGTTATGCCTGTCAACGTTTGTCGGAAGCTGGTGTGCGGGTATCACTGTTTATCGATGCCGACAGGCGGCAGGTCGAAGCTTCCGGTGAAGTGGGTGCTCCCTGTATTGAAATTCATACCGGACATTTTGCCGATGCGGGTAATCGATCCGATCAGGATGCCGAGTTCAGGAAAATTCGTCAGGCCATCTGTCTCGGTGACGATATTGGATTGCAGGTAAACGCCGGACATGGCCTGCACTATCACAATGTACAGGCGATTGCTGCACTTCCACAGGTGCAGGAACTCAATATCGGTCACGCTATCGTCGCACGGGCGGTTATTTCCGGCCTCGGTGAAGCGGTACGGGAAATGAAACGGTTAATGGTCGAGGCGCGGTCTCTCCTGAGCTCGAACCCTAGATAAAAGGTCGCACTCAATCTATCTGAGATAATTCGCAAGCGACCGCATTTAGGCCTGGTTTGCCGTTATGACGGACAACACTGCTAACTATTTGTTTGCTCTATATGCATCAAATGCCGGCAGCTGTTCCTTCACATCCTTAGTGCACGTTATTACTCACAACCTTAAGCACGAAGTGCAGTAAGGTTGTAAAGCCAAAAATATGGTTTCCCGGCAAGTTATTGTTATATGGGACTAAAAGGCTATGATTGGGTGTCTCGTTGAAAATACCGAAATGCACAGGAAATTAATTGGCTACAAGGGAGTAGGCTAATCTCATGAGTTTTTCAAGCATCGAGCAGTTTGTCGGTAATACGCCGCTGGTACAGCTGGAACGTCTGCCCGGAGAGAGCAGTAACGTTATTCTGGTCAAGCTGGAGGGCAACAATCCGGCAGGCTCTGTGAAGGATCGTCCG
>Ga0209456_10001608_pt1 | contig 10890 bp, 9 predicted proteins | sample COG_11_FD_184755 | JGI IMG/M metagenome (GOLD analysis project Ga0209456, IMG submission 184755) | Pelagic marine sediment microbial communities from the LTER site Helgoland, North Sea, for post-phytoplankton bloom and carbon turnover... | ecosystem: Environmental > Aquatic > Marine > Neritic...
GACATGCTAAAGAGATTGGAGAAATTAGAAAAAACCGGAGAAAGTATAGAGACTAGTTTTGATGACATCTTAAAACAAAAACCTGTTGTTTTGTCAACACACGATGTTGACAGATAACTTTTTTTCTTTTTTTATTTATTTATTTATGAATTTTCATCTCATACGTTATTTGCTTTAGCAATTTTCTGTACTCCTCATAGTCCTCTTTTAGTTGCAATAATTGGGATTTTGATACCAGGATATATTCTTCTTGCATGATAATATAAAATCAATAATTTACTTAAAACCAAATTTGACTCTGATCGAACTAATTTTTTATAAAACAATTTTAATCTAATTTTAGATAATTGAAATCCATGATAGGGTTATGTCACAAATGTCATTCATCAGGAGTTTCACTTGTATTAGATGAGGAGGCCTTTGAAGCGATATGTGACAAATGCAGAAACTAGAATAACAGATTCATTGCCAAATAAGACAATTTTTTTAGATTCTTTTTACCTGTTGTAATATCATTAATTTTTGCCTTGTTTGTGTACCTTTGGGCTTTGTTCTCAAAACATAACCACAGCAAGGACAGTGTTTGCCGTCCCAGTTTATGAAAATAGCACAAATTGAGCACCTTTTTTGACCGTTTTCATACCTGCCATTAACTCCAAAGGGCTTTTTTGCCTTGTATCTGGTGCATAATCCCTTACAAACCACTTCAAAAATAGTGCATATCAAACACAATTAAATGATTCAGAAACATAAATTAAAAAAATTACACTTTTTCAATTACCAACTTGTGATTTCTGATTGAAATCTGCAACTCATCACCTTTTGCCCATTGCAGTTCATCTAAAAACTCTGAAGGTATGTTCACTCGATTTTTGTAATATGTGACTCCCTCTATGGTTCTATTTATCGTACTCTGGAGTTTTGTTTTTCTCTTTTGAATCAATTGTTGTTGGTATTTGTCAATACCATATAAACTAGGCCCCTAATTATTATATACCATAGGCCCCTAGTACATACATGAAACAAGTAATAGAAAACCTAAAGTCTTTTTATGCAAATGGAGGTTATTCCTATTGATGCTTTCACCAAAGAATCAAAAATACCGTGAAGGAGTTCAGGTTCCGTTTCTGGAAAAAATGCTAAGAGAAAATCAAAAAACACTGGAACAACTAGAAAATAGTTTTGATGAAACCACAGGAAAGCAACAAGAGAGATTACAAGCAATAGAAAAAACATCAAAAGTAAAATCAAACATTGCAGAACTTACAAAGGCAATAGAATATTCCAAAAAAATGGAATATTTCAGACATCCAAATATACCTCAGAACATTCCGGATGAACACATATGGAATGATGCATGGTATGATGAGAAAAGAAATTTATGGGTTACGTTAAATGATTATTTCTTTCAACTTCCTAATTCCAGAACTAGAGATATTCAAGTAAAATATGAAAAAGACAATATTACAAATATTGGAATTATTTTAGAGGAAGAGCGAATTCAGCTCAGATTTGGACTTCCTTCAATAATTAGAAGGAACACAAAAGGTCAAGACGTTTGGTATGCATTACCAACATTATTTGATGTGATGTTAACCAAAGAAATTGTTAAAGGAACTCTAAAACCTGAAACTCAAGAAAAAGGATATCTTTACACATCAGGATCAGAAGCATGGATTAGCGTATTGGGCAGATACCTTACTGAACAAGAATATTTGTTTGCTTGTGAATTTATGATAGGTTTGGTAAAGACACCATTGAATATTCTGAGAGCTAATATTGGAAGACCCTATGATCCTAAAGAATATAAAAAAACAATGAAACAATGGGAAAAAGAAAATAAGTAATTAGGAAAAGAATAAAAGAAAAAGGAATAATTTTTATTGAATTTTTATCTTTTTAGATTGTATAAACAATAATTTATTAGGAATTTGAATTCTGAGTTTTTTATTTTATTATAATGGTTCAAATGTCCTGCCTTGTGTACCTCTAACTTCATCAACAATTTTCTCAGCACTGAATGGATGCTTCTCTAGCTGTTCCACTAGTCTTTGATCTATCTGATTTTGAATTTCTGGCTTTAGTGATTCAAAGTGTGGAATGTTATTTCTTTGGACATTCAAATATTCTTGCTGTCCCTCCATTGTTCCAAATCTATTGTGAACTCTGTCAAGATTTTCCATGCTGTTAATTACATCTCCCGGATTTGTCATCAACCTGGCGGATTCTCCAGTCTCAGGCATTACGGCTTGTGTTGTTTCCACATTGATTTGAGGTGGTTCCATCGCTGTCATGGATTTTGAAATATCATTTAGAGAATGGTTTGCACTGCTTATCTGTCCTGCTTCAAATGCTTTGGTCATTCCAGCGTTTTGGATGTCATGAACCATTGGATTTACTGCCTGATCCACATGCATCGCATGACCTGCTGCCTTCAGACTTCCTGCTGCAAGACCAGTACCTCCGCCGTAAATAGCTCCTTTCATTCCTGTCTTGAATTTCTCTCCAAATGACATTGGCGTATGCTCAATTACTTCAGATGTCTTTGCTAATGCATCATTTCCAAAAGCCATTGGCGTGTTCCCATTTGACATACGGCCCATTGAAGGTGCAGAACTCATTCCTGCCATTCCCAGTTCCTGCGAAGAGACTGGTGGCTTCATTCCAGAGTTTCCACCTCCTCCAAGCCTTCCAAGACCTGCTGTTGCACCACTCATTCCAGCCATTGTAACAGCACTATCTGCTGTACTGCCCAAGGACTTTGCAACACCACCAAGTGCACCCTGTCCCACCATCCCACCAACCATACTACTGGCCATAATTGCAGTGGACATCATCTGTCCGACCTGAGTTACAATGTTACCTAGCATTGGTGCAAGCATTACAGGAAAGAATACTGCAAGAAATCCTACTGCAAGTGATGCAAACCAGTCTTGCATTGCAGGAAGTGTTGTAGAGTCAAGGTATGCCAAACCAGTAGTCAGCACAAGTGCTGAAAAGATGGGTGCGATGCTCAGCCCTATCAGATTCTTAAACAACATGTCCTTGACTGATCTGAACATTGGAATCAGACTCAGTGTAAGCAATAATGGAATGGACATTGCAATAATTATTGTAAGCAAAATCCGTATTGTGGAAATGATGAACATCATTGCAGTCATGAACATTACTGCAAATCCCTTGAATAATGCCAGGAAAACATCCTTCATCATCCCCTGTGCAAACGTACCAGGATCCGTAAATGCCGAGGCCCATGCATCAAGGTCAAAGATGTCAACTGGGATTACGCTTCCCATGGCTCGCCACAATTCCAGAGTTCGGTTTGAGGGGTCATCTCCTGTTTCAAACGGATCCAACAAAAACAATGAAAAGTTCTCAATGATTATCGCGTAAATATCCCAGACAAACGGAAACACCAAAAATACAATGAGAAACAAGACAATTTTTTTTATGATTCCAATAGCAGTGCCAGGATGAATCCATCTCACTATCTCAAAGACATAACCCAGTACTGCAATCATTGCAACTGCAACTAGAATAATTACCGAGATTGATACTAACAACCAATAAAGATCAATTCTCTCATTTGATGCAGGATTGCCATCTACATCAAGTATCATGTCGCCAGTTACATCATCATAATCAAAGAAAGTAGGCATGTCAGTGATCAGTTCAGGTACAAGCAAACCCCCAACTTCAACAAATCCCTGTGATATTCCAATCAGGGCAGCAAATATGATAAATGCAATTCCAATCATCAACGGGATTGAAAAGACAAATCCATCATGCGATGAACGGAAATCAAACTTCACAAAAAATGATGAGTTATTTGCTTAAAAGTGGAAAGATTTGTGATGATTGGTTCAAATTGTGTCAAGAGCACAACATGCATGGGGATATAGTTAGCCCTCCAGATTTTGCACTATTTTTTATCTTTTAACCAAAACTATTTTGTCTATAGAAAATATGGAAATTGATGTGGTAGATATTACCGAGTTTTCATCAGATGATTTTCTAGAGATGGCACTTCGTTGCAGACATAATTCAATAGTGCTGAAAGACTCTGCAAAATTGTTACAGCAAAACGAATCTAGTAAGCGACATGGATTATTCTTGTACTATACTGCATCTGAAGAGTTTCAAAAGGCATTGTTTTGCATGTTTGTCCATCGTGGAATAATGCGACCTGAGCAGTTAGGAATCATATTCAAAAAACATGAGACAAAGACGACTCTCTTTCACATGATATTTCGTAATCATAATTTCTGTGTCAAAGATGGTAAGTTCTACTATGGAGAGACTTTACTAAAGAATTTGAATTTAAGGAAATTGACAAACAGTGTTCCTGATTATGTAGAGCAATACAATTCAAAAAGAGAAGACTCTCTTTATGTAAAACCAAATGAAGATGGAACATCTTATGATCCTAGTCAACAACCAATTAACATTGATTCAGAGTGGGAAAGAATACATGACGAAATAACATATCTTAATGGAATTTTTGAATTGGTCTGGATTAATGACTTTTCTGGGGATTTGGGCGATTTTGATTACTATGTACTAACTCCAACAGACCAACCAAAGAAATACAATTTCACATTCAATGGTTCAGGAGAATTAATCAAACGAGAGCAATACAAACCAGATGGGTTTGATGAGAAGATGGGACAAGCAAGTAGTTGAGATGATTATATAATTAAAGAAGATGGATAATTCAAAAAAACTTGAAAAGTAATTTGATAAGAGTATGAACAGTTTTACAAGTGGGCCATGGTAAAAATGACAAAATCTGAATTTTTTGAGTTTCGTATGTTTCAAACACATGATTAAACACTTCATCATAGGATTACGTTGTTATTTTTTCAATAACACCAACTAAGATAGGAACCGTGAGACACTCATGAAATTTTCAATACATTCATTGTGAATACATCCCAAGAAAACATCATTTTTTGAAAAAATCTGTTTGTAATCACAATTTTTCTTAAAACCTCTATGACAATACAAACAGAATCTACGACTCATAGTCACTCATTAATCATTTTTGAAAGAACTGTGGATACCATATTGTCTACATACTCCTCATAACCTACAATATTTCTAAAAGGCTCAAGTATGTGAAAATGGCCTCTTGCCAAAAGATTGCACAATGCTATTGATTTTTGGATGGGTCTGAGTTTATGGATATTTTTTATCAAATCATGATCTAAATTTATGATGATTAGTTTTTCTTCTTTGTAAGGTACAATTGCAGGCTTGTCTCTGCCTACTTTTCTAGTGATATAGTTAATGCCATAAGCACTTTTCAGAGGTTTCTCTTTACCTTTGAGAATCTTGTGTTGTAATCGTCTTCTTTCATCTTGAGATTCTGACTTTTCTTTTTCTTCAGATTCCTGATTGTTGGCATCCTGCTCAGTGACTCCTCCGATTTGCAGGTCTGAGGGAGTTGCTGTTTTTGATACAGGCATCATATTTTGAGGAAGTATCTCTAAATCCCTTAGGGTTTCATCAAAAAGTTTGGACAACTCACGAACACTTTTCTCTAAATCTTTTGGAGTGTCTTCATTTTTTGAAGGAATATGGCGTAAAACGTATTTTTTTATTTCATCATAAAACAATCTAGATTCTTCAGAATCTGTGAAATTACTTCTATCAGGAGTTGGCACTGTCCAATCTACATTGAAATAACCTCTAGCAGGATGTGTTGGAGCTGGATTTACCTCTTTGACTTTAACACCTCTAAACAGAGTATCAATTTTGGATGTTTTACTAGGTTTTAGATTGCAGTATATTTCTCCTAGAGGAGTACTGATTATCCCTGAAGTTCCATCAATAGAGATGGGAGAAACCTTTTCACCATTAACAAAAATTTTCATTGGATGTTCTTTGCAAGCAATCGACAAGATTAACCCGTAGAGATTTTCTTTTAGATATTTGATTAATTCATCTTTTTTAATTTCAACTTTAAGGTCTCTAATTGTAATTTGTGTACCTTTATGATTTAGAACTTCATCTATTTTTTTGCGTGGTATTCCATCAAACTGCATCTTGGAAAAATCTGCCTCAGAATATTCTGCTTTATAGGCAGTTCTGGTCTCTACTGACATTTTGCTTCCAAGCATCATGTAGCTTAATTTGCCAAGGCCTTTCCTGCCGATTGGTTTTCTTTTAAATTTAGGAGTGAGTACTATTCCTGATTTGTGTTGATCAGCTACTCCCCAAAATAATTTAAAATTAGAAATTCCAGTCCCCCAATCTTCAATCCTTAGAAAATTTCCTGCCAAAGTAATTTCTAATCTGTCAGCATCTGCATCCCAAGCATTAGCAACATATTCCCTGATGGAATCTAGTGCGTTTGGATATTTTGAAACTTCTTCAATTACTGATGAATGAATTACAATTCTATCACTGTATGATTGAAAATCAACTGTTTCATTACTCATTTCTGACTATCTAAGGAAAATTCTAAATAAAGCATTAGCGTTAATAGTGCTGACGCCAATGCCCGCCTACGGAGCCATAAATGCACCACCAACTTTAGCAGATATACCTCAAATTTTCGATTATTTAGATCGAAGATACGGCCCTCCAGACAAAAAATCTCTAAAAAAGAGTAATGGTGAATACGGTATTCGATTAATCATAGAGTATCTGTCTAAACATAAAAAATCAACATGCGAAGAAATTGCAAAATATGAATTTGAAAAAAACATCTCCACAAAACGGCTTTTAAAATCCATTACTGATGATGTTAGAAAAAATGTAGAAAATAATCTCAGAAAGTTGAGATTAGTGAAAATGCAGGGTTTTAGAAAAATTAAACGAAGACACGCTAAAGTGTACAGCCTAACACCACTGGGAATATTATATTCAATTCATCTCTTTGGTAAACTTCAATGGAAAGAAAATCATGAGATAAATTTTGTCCATATACAAAACATTGCAAAAGAGTATTCAGATACATTACCAAAAATATTCGGTAAATTCAAGCTTTTTGAAAAAATACTTGGAAAAAAGTTTGAACCTATACTAATTACACCATTTAACAGAATGACAAAACCGGATCAACCTCCAGAGATTTTTGTACCCTTTTTGTTAAGAGAGTACATCTTTAGTAAATTTTATCAGAAAAGCGAAGATGAAGATGAGGAGGATAATGATTTTCCATTTGAAATTTCAGTTAGCGGAGGCACACCTACAAATCAATTTGCAATGAATCATCCAGATGAATTTTTTTCAGAACAAATATCTCTAGTTTTCTATTCATATCTACAAGGAAGTATTCAACTTACGTTATCTAATTACGATAAAAAAAGAATAGAACTGATAAAAAAATCAAATGAAGTATGGACAAACAAAAGTTTTGATGAGCATAGTAATTTGTATAAAAAAATTGAAAAACGTGAAGGACAACTTAGAGATATGGCAAAACAAAAGTGGTTAAAATTAATGAATGAAGGCGAAGACTTGAAAAATTGGTATGATAAATTTGTTGAAGAAGTGTCTGAATCAAAGAGAAGAGAATATCTAGAATTAAAGCAATATCATTCTGCTACTTTTTCGTCTACTATGTCATATCGAGGCTGGCTTTATTGATTTTTGCAAGCACTTTATCATAAATATCAATTGTCTTTCCTTCTTTCAAGTTATTTTTCATATGCCATAACGTAGATTTGTTAATTCCTAGCATCTTTCTTTCATCATTAGTTATAGTCAAAATTTTCTCTCTTAATCTCAAATTATCTTTTCTATTCAATCTCATCTTTGGAATAACAAAATCAAATTCTCTTTTCTTTTCTACAATGAAATTAGCTAACTGTTGTAAGTTATTTTGCAAGATAATTTGATAAGAATAATTCCTACCATTCTTGTAATTGTATCTAGCATTAAAGTTTGAATTAATCTTCTCAATGAGTAATCTGGAGACATTTTCTCCCAATCTAGTATGGTAATTTTCAGTAATTATAAAATCTAATTTCTTGATCTTCTTTTCTTCAAGTAACTGAATCACAGAAATATCAATTAACCATCTAAATAATTCTTGAATGTTATAGACTAATGGAGTCCTGCTTAGGTTGATCTCATACAGAAATTCAATGAAATAATCCAAATCACACAAGTTGATATCTTTTCGATTTCAGATTCTAAAATAGCATAACCATAATTTAGTAGTGCATTGATCTCATCAGAGGCATTGTAGTTTCTAGAGTTTGATTTGTTCTTTTTTTATTTTAGTAAAGAAATTCTGGATACAATTGATCAATATTCTAATTAATCAAAAACACTGAAAATTCAGTACATCGATTCGTTTGAAGACATTGTTTCAGATTCATTTGAACCAGAAGGAACTGATGGAAATTTACCCCCTATCTGAGTTTCAGCCACTGCTGCTGCTTCATTTAGAATAGAGTCAGTTTCCTGTGAAGAAAATGCTGAATCTGCAAATGCGTCATCCCCAAGTGATCCCGGTATCATGTCTCCAAGCATATTATTCATGGATTCAAGTTCTGAACTTGCTTGTGGTATTACGCTGTTCATTGCGGGAACTATTGCCTTCATTGTGTGCATTGCAGGCTGTATTGATACAATTGCATCACCTATGGTACCTACAGTGGATAGTCTAAGATGGGTTCTTTCAACAGCTATTCTCATGTTTCCTACCATCTGGTCTGTCTTTCTGATTTGTGTAAGCTCATTTGCCAGGGCCGTACTTGTACGGGTGTCTTTATTTTGTTGGGCCTGGACAATTCTGTCAAATAATTTGGCATCTTTTTGATTTAGCTGCTTTGATGTACTGTCCAGTTTTGATATTGGTCGGTTAAGATCTCTTATTGCATGCTCTAATCGTGGCTTTAGTGGAGGTTCTTTTTTGAACGTGCCTGAAATCTGAGATGCGATTCCAACTGAAGGATCTCTTTTCCATGTCTTCTCAAAACTGGTCATAGTACAATGTTTAAAAATTATAAAATATGATGCAAAGGCAAATAAAATAGACTAAACTGATCCTATTGATTAGATTTATCGCAACTCTGGATATCATCAATTGTAAATTCTTAACCTGCAAGAGCGTATTTTGAGTTGCAAAATCCACAAAGTTATTCCTATCTGACATCTACTCCCAAGGATATGGTGTTTGACAGAGACGCCATGCTCTCTAAACTTTCCCACACAAATGTAGTCACATAATATACGTCAGATTTTTGTGGCGTCCATGACAATGATGGGCTAAGCGTCTGTCCAGCTGAAAGTGAACCGGTAATCCATGCAAGATGTATTGCAATGTTATCAGAATTTTTTATCTGCACAAGGTAAGCAAATTGTTGCTCTCTGTCTTGACCGTTGGTGACATCACAAGTGATTTGCACTTGCTGGTCTATGGCCACATTACTTAGGGTGTTACCTGAGGAATCCGCAACTCTGCAGTTAGCAGATGGTGCTCTCTCCAGAGGTAGAATAATGGTGCCGATTAGTGAAGTTGATGTAATGTCAAGTTCGTCAGCAATCGCATATGGATTAGGTAATGTATGGTCATCATATTCTGCAGTTACTGTATCGCCATTTGTAACCAAAAGTCTGCTGCCAGAGGACTCATTTGTGGTTGAAAAAAACACGGTTCCCTCAAATATGCCTGTCATCTCTCCGGTTTCAGTTACGGTAAGGTCAATTCCACCAGCATCAGAGTCTGACCACACATCAACATCAAAGTTGTCTGCAGCTTCCGGATTCAAATTCATATCCGGATCAAACACCCTGACAATTCCATTCCCACCTGCAGGATAGTTTGCCTCAAGCCATTGCACATCTCCAATATTCCACCTTATTGGTGCAGAGCCTAGTACTGTCTGATTATCAGTGTATTCAAATGAAACGGTAATCCCATCATCATTTTTTGCCTCCAAAAATCCGTTTGTTGGGCCACCATTTTGTACTGGGCTAGTTCTAGGGTTGGTGTCATCCCCCTTACTACATTGCGAGTTGCGTGATTGAATGCCAGTGGTACTGTCTCCGTCAGCATCGTGACAAAATCCAGTTAGAATTATTTCTCCTCTAAATATGCCAGTACTGGGACCAGTTTCGACTAGCTTGTATTGGTCAAGTGTGTGACCTCGTGTCGAAATCTTGATTGAATTAAATGAGTCATTGCCAATCTCATCAATCAGATACCTATCAAAATCAAAGTCAGGTGCAACTATGGTGATGAAGATCTTGTCAGTCCAAGTGTATGCTGTTTTATCAAAGCCTAGCGGTCCGGCATAGGCTGGAATGACATACCCTATGATTAATGTTGAAATTATTAATGACATCAGTGCCTTTTGCAATCATACGCCAAAAGAACAAACTGATTGATATTGTTTATGAACTGTCCAATCCATTGGTAAATAACTATCCTTACGAAATCTACTAAAAAAAATAAAAGAAATTATTGCATGTTACAAAATAAAGTAAAAATAATTGAGAAAAAGGGAATGTCCTACTTTCTCAATTTCAATGCCATTTTAGCTGCAATTACCCAAGAGAAGACAGTAAATCCAATTGGAAATACTCCACTTGTTAGTATCTGTGGTACTTGCTCTAAAGCCATGCTTCCAGAGGAATACATTGCTGCAACTACTGGCAAGGCTGCCAGTCCTATTACTCCGAGTTTTGTTTTTGTGTTCTCAGAGACTTTTTGTTGTATGTTGTATGTGCTCATCTTAATCAAATAGTATAATGGGTGGATAGTACTTAGAGTGGACCTAACTTTTTTGAATCATTTTGTTCAGTTATTGATTTGAGTTACTCACAGAGCAGTTCAGCTTCTGAACTCCTGTGCCTGAAGTAGGAACAGTTCCTGTTCTAGATGTTAAATCCCAATAGTTTGCAGTAACTATACCTTCAACAAAAGCTTCT
>Ga0209456_10001609_pt1 | contig 10888 bp, 7 predicted proteins | sample COG_11_FD_184755 | JGI IMG/M metagenome (GOLD analysis project Ga0209456, IMG submission 184755) | Pelagic marine sediment microbial communities from the LTER site Helgoland, North Sea, for post-phytoplankton bloom and carbon turnover... | ecosystem: Environmental > Aquatic > Marine > Neritic...
GTTCGCAAGGGCGACAAGATCCGCCTCATGGCGACGGGAGCCGAATACGAGGTCACCGAGCTCGGCGTGTACACCCCATTTCAACAGGAGCTCGACCACCTAGGGCCCGGAGAGGTGGGTTACCTCGCCGCAAGTATCAAGTCGCTTCAGGACGCGAAGGTTGGCGACACGATCACCCTGGCGAAGAAGCCCGCGGAGGAGCCGCTTGCCGGATTCAAAGAGGTCAAGCCGATGGTGTTCTGCGGGATCTTCCCGACGGACAGCGACCAGTATACCGAGCTTCGGGACGCGCTCGAGAAGCTGAACTTGAATGACGCCGCGTTCATGTTCGAACCGGAGACTTCGGACGCGCTGGGGTTCGGGTTCCGATGCGGGTTTCTTGGGCTGCTTCACATGGAGATCATCCAGGAGCGGCTCGAGCGCGAGTACCACATCGGGCTAATCACCACCGCGCCGAGCGTCGTGTACCGGGTGAGCACCGAAGAGGAAACGATCGAGATCGACAACCCGTCGCAGATTCCCGACGGGCGTATCCGAATCGAGGAGCCCTACTTCACGGTGTCGATCCATGTGCCCGCGGAATTCGTCGGAGCGGTGATCAAGCTCTGCCAAGACCGCCGCGGAGAACAACAAGGCATCCAATATGCCTCGACCGAGCGCGTGATCGTCACTTACCTCATGCCGCTCGCCGAAGTGTTGTTCGACTTCTTCGACAAGCTAAAGAGCGCGACCAAGGGCTACGCATCGATGGACTACGAGCTGGCCGGCTATCGCGAGAACCCGCTCGTGCGGCTCGACATGCTGCTGAATAGTCAGAAGGTCGATGCGCTCAGCGCGGTCGTGCACAAAGACAAAGCTTACTATCTTGGACGCGCGCTCGCGGCCAAGCTGAAGAAGATCGTGCCGCGCCAGCAGTACGAGGTGATTATCCAGGCCGCGATCGGCTCCAAGGTGATTTCTCGCGAGACCGTCCGCGCACTACGCAAAGACGTCACCGCCAAGTGCTACGGCGGTGACATCTCGCGAAAGCGCAAGCTCCTCGAGAAGCAAAAAGAGGGCAAGAAGCGCATGAAGGCCGTGGGTAGCGTAGAAATCCCCCAAGACGCCTTCCACGCCATCCTCAAAGTAGACGAATAGGCGCTAGCGTGGGGGCGGCGGGGTGGGGATGAAGGGCCCACCACTTGCGTCCACACACTTCCGTTCCTTCGTCTTAACCGTTCTTCCGGGTTAGTCGCCGGGGAGGGCTGAGGTGTTGGCTACTTGGATCTCGAACTCTTCTTGGACGTGGACGGATTCGGTGCCCTCGACCGTTTTGACGATGATGCGATCCTCTGCGGTACCGCTGGCCGAAGCGTCAGACTCGAGTGCGTTGAGCTTGAGGATGATCTGCCCGTCGGCCTGAGCGGTCATCGACTCGACCGAGATCTCGATGCCCTCTTCGGGGAACTCGATGGTCTGGGGAACCGCCAGCTGCTGCACCGTGACGTTGAGCATGAGCTCGTCGCCGACTCGGTCGACCAAGGTGTAGGTGTTTACCTGCTGGACGTTGAACCCGTAGGCTTTGATCTCTTGGCGTGTTTCCCAGCGCGCGCCAAGGCCCACCTTCTCCACCGGAAGCAGGACACGCGTAAGCGTTTCGCGCGTGTTGACGATCATGCGGAGCAAACGGACGGGTACATCCGAGCGCTTGGTCCGCTCGTTGAGCTCGCCAGCCAACATCCGTCCACGGTTGTCCACCTCGACCCAGCCGCCAACTTGGTCGACGATGGACGCGCCGTTCCTGAGGAGCTCGGCCATTTCCTCGTCGAAGTCGTCGGGAACGAGTGCTTCGGACTTCACGACGTCGACGGGGAACTTCACGCCGCGATCGGTCAACTCGGCGGGCCCGGACACGATGTCGAGGCGAAGACCTGGCAAGACGCTGAGCGCTGCGCTGTCGCCGCTTTGCGCGAGAGTCGCGACGCGGAACGTCGTCGTCGAAGTGGTCGTGGTACCCGCCGGGATTCCATAGCGGAGCTCGGACCGCGGCCTTTGCCCCTTGTCGAGGAGCTGAACCCCGTCGTCGCCTTCCGAGTCGGCGTCCGCTGCTGTGTTGGACTTTTTGCAGCCGCTGAGAGCTAGCAGCGCGCACGCGAGCACCAGCCCACGCATCATTGAATGCCTCATCATGGAACCCCTTACTCCTCCGTGAAAACCGTCTTCCAATCGTTCTTCATCGAGACGATGACCCACCCCGACGGGGCCGCTACATCGAGCGCCTGGTCGAGCCTGCCTACCTTGCTTTCGCGATCGTACGCATACTCGCGCTCCGCGTCATCGTGGTGCAAGACGAGGCCGAGCCGAGAACCGCCGCTGCCCACGGTGGTCCATTGCAGCATCTCGAGGTCGCCATCGGAATTGCCAAAAGCCAGGATCGGCTGGCGGCCGATGTGCTTGTGGATCCCGACCGGCTTCCCACTCTTGTCGTCGACGAAGTCGATCTGCGGGAGACGCAGGAGGGACGGCTTGCCGCCCTGCACTTCGTATCGGGTTTCGATGGAGGTGCCGACCACTCGTTCCATCGGGATGCCGTAGGTCTCCTCGGCATACGTGCGGATGAACTCGACGCTCCCGCCAGAAACGATGAAGATCTTGAACGTGTTGGCCTCGAGGTAGCGCAGGAGCTCGAGCTGCGGTTGATACGCGAGCTCGGTGTACGGCTTCTCGAACTTGGGATGGCGAGCGTCACGCACCCATTGGGTCACGATCGTGTCGAACAAGGTGGTGCTCATCCCGGTGTGCGAGGCGACGACGATTTCAACCAAGCCACGGTTTCCCGCTTCCATCAGCGCGGCCCGGTCGCCCTCGATGACGGCCTTGAATGGCTGTTGCGTCTTCCACTCCGGATGGACCTGCGCGAGGTCCTTCACGCGGTGCAGCGCAAAGGCCATCTCGGCGTAGAGTGGCTGCTCGACCCAGAGTGTCCCGTCATTGTCGAAAGTCGCGATGCGCGCTTCCGGTTCCACGAAACCGGGGTCGTCAGGGTCAGTGACCCTGCCCACGAAGTCGAGGAGCTTCGCTTTGGTCGCCGTATCGTTCCACGAGGGAAGAGGATCGACGGAGGCTTCCGCCTGCCCGTTCGCTTTCGGTTCTTCCGCGCCGGGCTGCTGCGAGCTGGCACAGCTCAACACGAGCAGCGCGGACAGCACCAAGCCCAGGACCCGCGGGTAGCCTCCGGTGAAACTCATGGCGCGAAATGTAGGAGTGGGTCCTGGGCGCGTCCAGGCCAAGCGGCCGCTTTTTCAACCCTGCGGGTCCAGGGCAGCCAGAAAGGTGCTTGGCTCAGGCCGGACTCGGTAATTGTCGGTTAAGTCAGCGAAAATGATCCTTCGGCTGGGGTCGGTGATCAGGACCGTTGGCAGAATACTGTCCCCATCGTACCCGAGCGGTTCCATGAGAAACGGCAGGCCGCCCACGTTCTCGATGCCCAAGCGGCGAGCCAGCTGCCCGTCCTCATCGACGCAGAACCGAATTGGGACGTCGAAGCGCTTCGCGAGAGCCCGCGTACGGGCCGCGGACTGACGCGAGACCAAGAAGATCTCCACTCCACGCGCTGCGAGGTCTCGATACTGCGATGCGATCTCTTTCACCTGCGCCATGCACAAGGGGCACCAGTTCCCGCGAATGAACATGTAGAGGCCGTGCTTGCCCTCGGTCGGCGTGACGGGCTTCCCCTCGCCATCGACCAGCTCGAGCTCCGGCAACGTGGCGCCAACGGCGATGGCGGGTGGAACGGGGCGACGGAAAACCGAATACCAGAACACGTACGCGAAGGTGGCGATCAACCCGAGGAAGAGCGCATACCAACTCGCGGGCGATTCGAATCCGATGAACGAGATCACGGTGCCGACCAACGCTAACGCCAGCAACAAATACTGATTGCGATGCGTCCGCGCACGCTGGAACAGCATGAGCGACGACATGAACGAGACGAGAGGAACGATCGCAACCAAGGCACCCACCCAAGCGAGCCCGGCCTCCGGCGAGCGAATCAGATGGGCGACGATGTGCCCAATCGCCGCCATCGCGACGATCAAATACGGAATCGGAAAGTATCGTTTGAGCGAGCCCACGGTCTCCTCGGTTTTCGGGAGGCTAATGTCGACACGCGCTGGATGTTACATCCGGGTTCCCCTCGACGCCGTAGAAGCGTAGGTTTCCCGAGTGTCCATCGACAGCGCCGCCTCCCGTATCAACCCAGTCGTCACAGCGGTCCTACGCTCACCGTTCCACCCGCTCCTGAGCTTCGGCCTGATGCTGATCACAGTCACCGGCCGCCGCACCGGCCGCCGCTACACGATCCCAGTGGGGTACCAGCGCAACGGAGACGTGCTGACGATCCTGGTGTCCGAGGCCCCGAAGAAACAATGGTGGAGAAACTTCCATGACCCGGCGCCCGTCGAGGTGAGGGTAAAGGGCAGGCCCCTCTCCGGCACAGCCATGCTCGTCGCCCCCGCCTCCCCGGAGTTCAGAGCGCGAGCGGAGGAGACCCTGCGCAGATTGCCTTGGATGGGCCGGGTTTTCGGCGTGGACTACAAGAAGGGCGAGCCCCTCAGCGATGAGCAGCTAGCCACCCTGGGCCGGAATATCGCGATCGTGCAGGTCCACCTCTCCGACCGCTGACGCTGACGCTGACGCTGCCACTGCCACTGCCACGGTCCCGGTCTCGGCCCCGGTCCCGGCCCCGGTCCCGGCATTTTAATAAGGGTCGCCCGGTCGCATGGAGGGGGGGAGCGCGACCGGGCGGGGAGCAGCCGGTGGACATATTGGGGGGTTCCGCCGACTAAACTTTTTGTTTTTTTGCTACGAGAACGTCTCCGTCCTCGTGGATTAAAAATTAGATACTGGGACTGGAATCGTCAATGCCAACTCACCCCATGAGGTGAATTTTACGGTGCATCAACTCACAGTTCTGCTTGAAAAAATGTAGCGGCTTGCCGCGCCTACAGCGCTGCCAAAAAGATCCGCAACCACATCTCCGAGCTCCGGAGATCGCCCGGGCACCAGGGCTTGGTGGATCTCGTCGGACAGGCCCCAGAGGACCGAAATGAAGACCGCGAACGCAGTCGTTCGCCAAGCTGAAGCGGACGGCCAGGTGCGGGAGGAGGCCGCCGCGCACAGCCAGCCAAGCACACCGTACTCGACCAAGTGGATGCCCTTGTCGCGCATCGGGAAGTGACGAAGCCCCGGGACGTCCACCTCGAACGAGGAGATCACGAAAATGAGGCCCATGTACAGCAGCGCGAAGCGCCAGGGACGCACACGGTCCCACCACGTATCGGTACTCAGGTCGCGCCTCCCGCATCGAGCACCGACAAGCGCGTGCGCCGGCCACGTTCGGGCTGCCCGTCCGCGCCGGTCATGTATCCGGAGAGACTGTGACGGTAGGGTTGGTCAATCGTGACGGTCACGATCTCGCCCGTCGGGTCGTCGCCCTTGGGCGCGATGAGATGAACGATTTCGTTGCGCTCGCTGCGCCCCGCGAATCTCCCGGTGTCACCGGGCGACGGCCCTTCAACCAGAACCTGCAACTCTTGGCCGACCAACGACTGCAAATGCGCGAGCTGCTGCGTCTCGATCACCGCGAACAAGCGTGCCAAGCGCTCGTCCTTCACTTCTTCGGAAACTTCGTCACCGAGCTTGAGCGCAGGCGTGTAAGGCCGCGGCGAGTACTTGAACGCAAACGCGGCTACGAATCCGACCCGCCGGGCGAGCTCGAGGGTCTGCTCGAAGTCCTCTTCGGTCTCTCCGGGGAAGCCGACGATGAAGTCCGAGGAAAGCGTGAGCCCTGGTTTCGCGCCCTTCAGCGCATCGGTGCGCGCGATGTAATCCTCAGCAGTGTAGCGGCGCGCCATCCGTCGCAGCACCCGATCGGAGCCCGATTGCACCGGCAAATGAACGTGCGTTGGAAGCACGTCGAGCTCGGCATGCGCAGCCACCAGCTCGGGCGTGATGTGACGGGGGTGCGGTGAGGTGTAGCGAAGCCGCTGCAGATCGGGGACCTCCTTGGCGATCCTCCGAAGCAGCCCCGCGAACCGAGAGGTGGAGGCCGCCATCCTGGACTCGGACTTGCTCGCCTCGGCGTCCGCACCGGGCTCGTGCCACGAGTTGACGGTCTGCCCGAGCAAGGTGATCTCACGCACCCCCCCCGCGACCAGGTCTCGAATCTCCCCGACGATCTCGTCAGCAGGCCTGTACCGCTCACTCCCACGTGTATAGGGAACGATACAAAACGTGCAGCGCTCGTCGCAGCCTTTCATCACCGTGACGTACGCCGTGACCTCTCGGCGATCTGCGTGCGGCTTGGCACGAAGGAATTGAGGGTCATCCATGTCGAACACCGTCCGGGTGATCGGTGGGGCGCCCTGCTCCACCCCGCGGATCAGGGCCGGCAGCTCCGGGATGTTGTCCGGCCCCAGGACGATGTCCACGAAGGGCGCTTTACGGAGCAGACGCTCGCCTTCTTGCTGCGCCACGCAGCCTGCGACCGCCAACACGGTGCCTCGTTGGGCCTCTTTGAAGGGTCGAAAAGTCCCGAGAAGGCTCATCAACTTGTGCTCTGCCTTCTCGCGCACGCTGCAGGTGTTGACGACCAGGAGATCGGCCAGCGCGGGCTCGGGCGCCTCACGATAACCGCTCGCTCGTAGGACCTCCTCGATCCGACGGGAGTCGTGGACGTTCATCTGGCAGCCGAAGGTCTGGACGAAGTACTGCTTCATGGCGAATGTGGCGATAGCTTTAGCAGCTGGGGGGGCGGCCGCCAAACGGCCGAAATCACGCCGTTCGCTGGCGGAATTGGGGCTCTCCGCGCTACAAGCCCTAGGTAGATGGCTCGCCGGCGATGCATCTGCCTCCTGCTCGTTCTGGCGAGCGGCTGCAAGACGATCCCAGAGGATGCTTACGGTATCGATCGGATCCGTTTCAGCGGCATGGAAACCCTCGATCAGGAGGCCCTGAGGGCCTGCCTCGCCTCCCAGGAGGTTGACCGGGTCACCCTCTCTTTCGGCACCAGCGCGGACCGGAGCTGCGGCGTCCCGCCCTTCGATGGAAAACGGGTCTCATTCGACCTTTGGAAGAAGCTTCGCAAGGGCTGGCCGACCCTGGACTCGGCGGTGTTCGACCGGGATGTTCAGCGAATCGAACGCTGGTATCAGGCGCGCGGCTACTACGACGCCGCGGTCGTCAGTACGGAGTTCGACCCGCCCTCGGCCGCTGGCAACGACCGGATCATCGTCACGCCCGGCGGCGAGGCCCCGTGCACACGGGAAGACGACGACGAGGGCTGCAAGCTGACCATTGGCATCGAGGTCGAGGAAGGCGATCCCGTCGTCGTGAAATCGGTTGGAGTCTTCGGCCACGAAGGTTGGGAGTCCGACAAGCGCGAGCGGATCGAGAAGGCCGTCGAGCTCGAGGTCGGGAAACCGTTCGACGAAGCGGTGTACGAGCGCAGCAAGCGCGAGATCGGGCGCGAGCTCAGAGAGGCGAGCTACGCGTGCGGCTCGGTCTCCGGGCGCGTCGAAATCGATCGCGACGCAAGAGAGGCGTTCGTCGAGCTCCACGTCGTGGGAGGGCCGAGGTGCACGCTCGGCGACATCACGGTCACCGGCAACGGCAAGCTACCCGCCGATACGATCCTCGCAGTCGCTGATCTCAAAGCCGGCGAAACATACAGCTCGCTCACCCTGGCGGACGCGCAGCGCGCCGTGTACGCACTCGGTGCATTGGCGTCGGTCAACGTGACCTCTACCCCGCGGCTCGACGAAGAGGAGCAGTGCACAGGTATCGTCGACGTCAACATCGCCGTCGAGCCCGGCCGGGAGATCCGCTGGGGCATCGGCGCGGGCGTCCAGAGCGGCACGATCGCCACGTTGACACTCCAGCAGGACACTCGAATCTCCGACGTTCACTTGTTCGGGCTGTTCGAGCACCGCAATTTCATCGGCGGCTTCCGCCGCCTGCGTATCGAGGATCGCCCGAAAATCGTGGCCCTCGATCCGTTCTTCCGATTCACGCGGGGATTCATCTTCGGCAATGAGCTCCGTGTCGAGTACCGGCGGCCGGCGTTCCTCGAGCCGCGCACCACGTCCGCGATCCAGTTCCGCCATGACTGGGGCCCGGATCCCATCGAGCTCTTTCGCCGCCATGACCTTCAGCTTCGCGGGAGCCTCTCCCGGCCGTTCTACGATGGCCGGCTTCTGCTCGTGGGCGCCCTCAACTACGACACCTTCTTGACCATCGATCAGGATCCTCGCTACCCAACGAGCTACCAGGTCGTCTTTCTCGACGAGAGCGTCATCGTCGACCTTCGCGACGACTCTCGCACTCCGCGGGCCGGCTTCTTCTTTCAGCTCGGCACGCAGCAATCGCCGGCCAAGCTGAAGCGCTCCTGGCAATACATCCGTGTCACACCGGAGGTTCGAGGCTACGCACCGCTGCCCCTCTCTTCGACGCTCGCGTTTCGCTTTGGCATCGGGGCGATGTTCTTGTTCGCCCGAGACCGCAACCGTTTGGACCTCATCGGCCAAGCGCTCGGGCCGCAGAACTACCGATTGCGCTCCGGCGGGCCGACCACCCATCGAGGGTTCTTCGGCGGCTTCCTTGGCGACCCTGGCCGCATCGACTCACTCAACCGAGAAGGCTTCGACGCACGTAACGACGGCGGCCTACGCAAGTGGGAAGCGGGCATCGAGTGGCGCGTTCCGGTCACTCAGGCGTTTGCGACCGCGCTGTTCATGGACTTTGGCGACGTGAACCGCGGTGAAGTATTCCGGTTCAACTACATTCGGGCGGCCGCAGGATTCGGCTTTCGCTACCAAACGCCGGTCGGACCGATTCGTCTCGACTTCGGCTTCTTGATTCCGAAGTGGCAGGTCGTCGGCGGGGACGCGCCGCCCAACGCGTTCAACATTTTCCGCTTCATTCGCGGGGGCGTGCCGGGCGCCATCCATTTCACAATCGGTGAGGCGTACTGATGCGGTGGCTGTCTCGCCTCGTCAGCTGGTTCCTTGGCTGGCCCCTCATCGCCCTCGTGTCGTTGGTCGTAAGCGTCTTGTTTCACCTGGACACCGGGCTCGGCCGCAGGCTCGGCCGCGACATGCTCAACGAGTTCGTGTCTGACCAAATGGTCGGGACGCTCCACGCCGGGTACATCACGCAGCTCCGGCTCTGGCGCACTGTCGTCAAAGACACATTCGTCTACGATCCGGACGGCAAGGCGATCATCTACGGTGAGACAGTGGAGCTCGGAATCGATCCGATCGCGGGCCTTCGCGGTCGCCTCCGATTTTACTACGCTAACCTGACCAATGGTTGGGTCGATCTGGTCGACGACGGCGAAGGCGCGCCGACCTTCCTCGCCGCATTCGAAGCAGCTGACCAGACGCCCTCCGAAGGGGAGCCGTTCCACGCGATCGTCGACAACATGGACCTGCGCAATCTCGAGGTGACTGGAGAGTTGCTCGGACTGAAGGGCCTTCGCGTCGTCGACCTCGATACGAAGGGCCGGATGGAATTCTACTGGATCACCGACATAGAGGTCTGGTCCGCGCGGGGGCGCATCGTGAGCCCGTTCCCATTCGAAGCGAGTCTCGACAACGTGGTTGGCAGCGTCCACACCGACGCGAGGGGCGCGCAGGTGACCGCGGGGGCGAGCCGCGGCGATGAGCACATGACCGCCGAAATCGTCTACCGTCCCCACGAAGTCAGCGTCCCCGAGGACCCATGGGATCTCGACCTCTTCGTACGTGTGGAGCCGGTCAGCACCGAGACCCTGCACGACGTCGGTTTCGACTGGGCAGAGTCGCTCAAGGGGGAAACGACGGGGTGGGTGCGCCTCTGGGGCCCCGAGGAGGACTATCGCCTGCAGGCCGACCTGAACACTGCGGGCGGACGCGTGCGAGTCAAAGGGGAGCTGCCGAGCGAGGGAGTGACTCGAATCGAGATCGCCAGCCCACGGGCGAAGCTGGCGGAGCTGATCGCGGGAGTTCCGGACGTCGAGGTCAACGGAAGAATCGAGATCACCAGCGACCCGGAGAATGAAGACGTGTTGGGCGTTGAAATCGAGACCGACGGCTTCGTCTACGAAGACATCCACGTCCCCGCGTTCCTCGCGAAAATTCGGGCGCGCGATGACGGCCTCGACATCGACTCGTTGCAGACGCAGTACGCGGGGGGCGACCTCGCTTTGGACGGGCACGTCGAGTACGAAGGGATCACTGAGATCCATGCGCGCGGAAACGTTCCGGAGGTGAGCGCGGACCCCAATTTCCAAGAGTACGCGCCGGACATCGAAGGCAGCGCCGAATTCGATCTGCACATTCGCCAAACGATGCGCGGTGACTTTGAGACCAAGGGCTGGGTGCGTTTCGATCGCTTCGACTATGGAGCGCTCAGCGCGCACTTCTTGATTCTCGAAGGGCGCGTCTGGGGCGACCCTTCGAAGCCCATGTTGGACCTGGAGCTCGACGGTGCAGCGGTGCGCGTCGCGGGCTACCCCATCGGCAACGGAACGGCGCTTCTAACCGGAGGCCCCGACGCGTATACGGCAACCGGGGCGTTCGCCGCGCAAGGGGGGCGGCGGGCGGAGTTCCAAGCAAGGGTCGAGGTCAATGAGGGGGTCTACAGGCTCGACGTCGACACGATCGAGCTCGCCGTGGGTGAACACTGGTCGCGCGGCTCGGTGAGCAACGCGACCCTCGACCCCGAGAAAGGGCTTTCCTTCGACAGGATCCTCATGGGTAGAGGGCCCCAACGTCTCGAGGCTCACGGCGTGTGGCTCTTTGACGGACCGGATGACATCCGTGCCGACCTCGAAAACTTCGACTTGGCGTTGCTGAAGATCCTCTACCCC
>Ga0209456_10001610_pt1 | contig 10887 bp, 7 predicted proteins | sample COG_11_FD_184755 | JGI IMG/M metagenome (GOLD analysis project Ga0209456, IMG submission 184755) | Pelagic marine sediment microbial communities from the LTER site Helgoland, North Sea, for post-phytoplankton bloom and carbon turnover... | ecosystem: Environmental > Aquatic > Marine > Neritic...
ACCTCCCCGTGACCGAGCGCGACCCCCTCGAACGGCTGCGAAAGGTCGTTCGTGTGACCACCGAGCTGAAGAAAGAATCGAACCAAGCGGGGGGCGCGGAGCTCATCGAAGATGTCGCCGACCTCACGAGCAAGCGCCTCGTTTCGGAGCTGTACCGAACTGCAATGCGGTTGCGCACGTACAACCTGATCATCACCAATGTGCCCGGGCCGCCGGTCCCGCTCTACATGCTCGGCGCGCCCATGCTGGCGATCTATCCAATGGTGCCGTTGATGCAGAACCAGAACCTCGGCATCGCGCTATTCAGCTACGCTGGCGGGCTGCACTGGGGCTTCAACGCAGACTGGGAGTCGTTCCCCGACGTGCACGAGTTCGTCGACGATCTTCGATTGTCCTTCGAGGAATACAAGGAGCTCGCTGCGTCGCGCGCCGCCAACGTGTCGGTAGGCAAGGAGGCCTCTGCGCGCGCTTAAAACCCAAGCTGCCCGATCTCGTTGGCACGCCACCCGTAGAAGCAAAGTGACTATGACTAGCATCAACACCGCATCCGATTTCCCCGAAAACCAACCGAGGGCAGAAGGCACCAAGGGCCATGTTCTGATCGTCGATGACGAAGCGAACGCTCGAAATGCGCTAGCGGAGCTCATGGACGACGCCGGCTACTCGGTGAGCACCGCCGCCGACGGGCGTACGGCCCTCCTGCAGATGGAACAGGTCGATCCCGACGTGGTCCTCACCGATCTGAAGATGCCCGGTATGGATGGGCTGTCGTTGATCGAGCGTGGACGACCGATGGCGCCCCACACGACGTTCATCGTGATGACGGCGTTCGCAACGATCGACACCGCCGTCCAAGCGATCAAGCTCGGTGCGGAGAGCTATCTGACGAAGCCTCTGGAGCTCGACGCGGTCATCGCGATCGTCGACCGGGCGCTCGAACGAACGCGGCTGTCCCGAGAAGCGGCGCTGCTCCGTCAGCGCATGGACGATCGGTTCCACTTTGGGAACATCCTCGGGGAGCACCCCTCCATGCAGCGACTGATGAAGAACATCGCGCAGGTGGCCCGGAGCCGCGCCACAGTGCTGATCCACGGCGAAACCGGAACGGGCAAAGAGCTCATCGCGGCAGCGATTCACCAGAACTCGAAACGAAAAGACAAGCCGTTCATCCGCTTGAACTGCGCGTCCTTGAGCGAAACCCTGCTCGAGTCCGAACTCTTCGGTCACGAGCGCGGCTCGTTCACCGGAGCGATGTCGCGGCGTGAGGGGCGATTCAAACAAGCCGATGGCGGCACGCTGTTCCTCGACGAGGTGAGTGAGATCCCGATGAGCGTCCAGATCAAGCTCCTGCGCTTCCTCCAAGAGCGCGAGTTCGAGCGAGTCGGCGGTAACGAAACGCTGAAAGTCGACGTGCGGGTCGTGGCCGCTACGAACCGAAACCTGAAGCAACGCGTAGAGGATGGTCGGTTCCGCGAAGATCTTTACTACAGGCTCAAGGTCGTCCAGCTCGACGTGCCTCCACTCCGTGTCCGGCGGAGCGACATCCCCCTGTTGGCGCACGCGTTCCTTCGGAAGTACGCCGCGGAGAACGATCGATCGGTCCAGGGTCTGACGGAAGAGGCCCTGCAACACCTGATGATCTACCCCTGGCCTGGGAATGTCCGCGAGCTGGAGAACGCCGTCGAACGAGCCGTAGTCATGTGCGACGGCGACCAAATCGACCGCGACGACCTGCCCACGTCCGCGCACGGGGACTTGCAAAACGGGTCGGTGATGGCGCTAATTCCCGGCGTCACGATGTCCGAGCTCGAACGGATCGCCATTCTTCGCACCTTGGACGCGGTCGATGGCTCCACTGCGCGCGCGGCCGAAATCCTCGGGATCAGCCAACGCAAGATCCAGTACCGCGTGAAGGAATGGGGCTATCAGTCCGCGATCATCGACTAGACCTCGGTCGGAATCCAAAAAGACGCCCGGGTACCACCTTCTGGAAGCGGGCTCAGGTTCGCCCTGCCTCCGTGGAGGTCCACGATTCGCTTCACGATGGCCAAACCGAGTCCGGTGCCGGCGTCCTTGGTGGTGACGAACGACTCGAAGGCCCGCCCTGCAACCTCGGGCGAGATCCCGGGACCGTTGTCGATGACGTTGACCTCCCAGCTTCCGTCGTCGAGCACTCGGCTGCGGATCTGGACGGTGGACTGACGGCAGTCGGCGACCGCTTCGACCGCGTTCGTGATCAGGTTGTTGACCACTTGCTTGAGGCGGTCGCGCTCCGCAACGAGCACGCACGACGCCATATCGATGTCTTCGATGAACTCAATCCCCTGCGATTCGATCTCAGGACGGCGAAGCTCCACGACCTCCTCGAGAAGGGCGCGAGCCTCACATCGGACCGGCTCGAGCCTGCGTGCTCTCGCCAGGTTCAGGAAGTCGTCGAGCAGAAGAGAGAGTCGTCGGAGCTCGTCCTGGACCACGTTGGTTCGCCTCTCGATCTTTCGGCGGATCGATGCGTCTTGAACCCGGGCCGCTGTGCGCCGAAGAACGTCGAGCTGCAGCGTGGCTGCGTTGAGGGGGTTTCTAACTTCGTGAGCCAGGCCGGCGGTCAGCCTGCCCATCACCGCAAGCGACTCTGCCTCGGCCGTCTTCTTGAGCACATAGTCCTCGCGATACGTCTCCAGCATGATCGCGAGCTCGATGTCGCAGATTTGGTCAATGGCGCAGTGGTCTTGGAACGGCCCGAAGCCATCGTCGGATGCCTCCGACAAAGCGTGATGAAGCCCTAGGCGAACGACGTTCATCGCCGCGAGCATGTAGCGCTGCTCGAGCCCGACCTTCACGTGAACGCGACCGATCCTCGCTCGCTTCTCGAAGTAGCTCTCGTCGTAGGGCCCGGTGAACAGCCCTTCGAGCCATTCTTCCAAGGAGACCTTGAGCCGCGCAACCTGAGCCTCACTCTTCAACACCGCTCGAGCGCCGGGGTCATCGAGAATGGCCTGATAGAACCGGTCCACGATGCGGCGGTGATATGGCCGCATCCGAGTAGCCATCGCCTGCAGGCGACCGGCGGACTCGGTGTCGAACCGCACATATTCTTTCAGCGCGAGCAGTAAGCTGGCATCGGCCATCACGCCTGGCTAAAAAATTGCGCCCTTTGTGTCAAGGGCTCTTGTGGAGCTGCCCCTTAAAAGGCTGATAGTGAGGGGAGACGGACCATGCTGACCGGACACGGCGCATCCTTGGCGAGCCGCTTTATTTGCTTGGGGTCCAGCTGGTCGGCACCCGCCATGAGCTGAATCCCGACCAGGATCAGGTCCACCTTCGAGCGCTGGGCGCTCTGCAACACGTAGTCCGGCCAGCCCCCTTCTTCGTAGAGCTCAGCCCGGCAGCGAACCCCGCGATCGGCGCACCACTGCCGCTGCCGTTCGAGGAGCTGACCTTCTTGTCGAAGCCTCGCCTCGATCCGGTCACGCCAGTTCTCGCCCTTGGCGCACGAAGTTGGCGGAGGTTCAGAGAACCGGCTCCCACCACCGCCGCCATAGGTGGAAACCAAAATCACCTCCCCATTTGTGGGACGCGCGATGAACGCGGCAAAGCCCACGAGCTTGTAGCTCGCGGAAGTCAGATCGGTAACAGCGAGAATTGTGGACGCCATGGTGTTCATCGGAGCTCGAGCGGTGTGGAGCAAGGGACGTGCCATGTGAGAAAGCCTGCAAACGAAGCATTGACGCACGCAGCTGTCGAAATGCTTGCGGGCAAAACCCAAATCGCGCAGTTTTTGCGCCACGAGAAAAAGGGGGCAGCCCCCTTTTTGATTGGGTTAGGCTCGGGCATGGGTGATTCCCGGCGTCACCGCGGTCCGCATCCGGTGGACGAGGAGCTCTTCTCCCAGGGGGCGCTCCCGACTCTGCAAGACGCAGCGAGGGATTTGAGCTGGCTACGGACCCGAGGATACTCCGACGCCTCGTCGCTCAAGCTGGTCGGGGACCGCTATCAGCTACGCGGGCGCCAGCGCGTTGCCGTAGCCCGGTGCGCCTGCTCAGACTCGGCCAAGGACGACCGTGCGTCGAGGCAATGCAACCCCACGGCTCTGGCAGCCCGACCCCTGGTGATCGACGGGCTCAACGTGATTACGACGATAGAGGTCGCGCTGGCGGGCGGGGTTCTGCTGCTGGGGAGGGACGCATGCATGCGCGACATGGCCAGCTTTCACGGAAGCTACCGTTTGGTGCAGGAGACCGAACCCGCCGTCGACATCTTCCTAGATGTCGTTGAATCGATGAGACCATCCGAGGTGACGGTCTACATCGACCGCCCCGTCTCGAACTCCGGTCGCCTGGCCGAGATCGTACGAACTACCGCCGCCGCGAAAAGCTTGCGCCTCGAAGCCACGACCGCGGATCGCGTCGACGAAACACTCAAAGCATCTACCGCCGTGGTCGCCACCGCGGACAGCGCCATCCTCGACCGATGTAGCGACTGGCTGAACTTGGCACGCCTAGCGATCGAGCAGCATCGAGCCGAGCTCGAGCCGCTTTGGCTATTGGATCTGTCCTGACGGCACACACCGCCCCCGCTTCTCAGCTCTACATCGGTTTCTCGAACGCCCAAGCGCTAAGACTCGGCGATCTTCAGCGCCTCATCAAGCCCGCCTCGTTTGCCGATCAACATTCGAAGTTGAATCAGCTTCGGCGGCCGATTGAAGGCGACGGCGCCGACGAGCCGGCCAGCGCGGCCGTAGAGGGCGATGAACTTTTCGCTTTCGGGCGGGCCTCCTGCGAGAACCAGCTCATCGGTCGGCCTGGGTCTGCCGACCCCCTGAATCTTGAGGTCGAACTGGTCCGACCAGAACATCGGAACCGACTCGAAGGGCTTCGCTTCGCCGGGCGCTGCGAGCAAGGTGGAAACCGCGTGGCGCGCCTGCTCCACCGCGTTGGTCCAGTGCTCGACCCGCATCCGCTCTTCGAAGAGCGGATTGTACCAGCTCGCCACATCCCCAGCAGCAACGATGCCTGGGACGCTGGCCGCCAGCGTTGCATCGCATCGAACTCCATCCTCGAGCTCGACGCCGGAGCTCGCAAGCCACGACACCGACGGGCTCACGCCAATGCCGACCACGGCGAGGTCACAATCCACCTTGGTGCCGTCGTCGAGGAGCACGCTCTCGACATGATCGGTTCCGCCAAAGCCCTCTACGCGCCGTCCGCAATGAACTCGAACGCCACGGCGTTCGTGGACTTCCTGCAGAACACCTCCAAGGCGAGGGCCAAGGCTCTGCGCGAGCGGGGTTTCCAAGGCCTCGATCATCGTGACCTCGAGCCCCAACTGCCGGGCAGACGCTGCCACCTCAGCGCCGATGAAGCCTGCGCCGATCACGGCCACCTTAGGCTTGCTGGCAAGCGCGGCGCGAATCGCCAGCGAGTCGTCAAGAGTTCGCAACGTATGGATGCCATCGAGCCGCGGTTGACTGGGTAGCTCACGCACGCGACCGCCAGTTGCGATCACCAACCCGTCGAAGGGAACCACATCGCCGCCTTCGAGCCCCACCTCGCGCGCGTCGGTGTCGAGCGACACGGCGCGTCGGCCCAGCACGAGCTCGAGGTTCAGATCGTCGTAACTCTTTCGACGGAGCCCCAGTCGGTCTTGCTCCCACTCGCCACGCAGCACCTCTTTGGAAAGAGGCGGCCTGTCGTAGGGGAGGTGCTCTTCGTCGCCGATCAAGACGAGCTCCCCTTCAAACTTGGCGCGCCTAATGAACTCCACGGCACGCAGCCCCGCAAGGGACGCCCCAACGAGGGCGATCCGATTCGGCTGACTCATCGATTGAAAGGGTCGTCCTTCCGATGACTCATCTCAACGGCTTGCGTGACGAGCGTCTTGATGTCCTTCGCCGCCCCCCGAAGCACCTGAAGAAGCCCAGAAACAAGCTCGGAGTGATCCCGAGGCACCCCCTCCAGATACGAAGGCGGTCGCGGCGAGGGCGCCGACGCTGACGCTGACGCTGACGCTGGCGCTGGCGCTGGCGCTGGCGCTGGCGCTGGCACTGGCACTGGCACTGGCACTGGCACCGGCGCTGACACTGTTCCTTTTGCTTTCGCCGCCTTTTTCGCCCGGGGCTTTGCTGGCTTCGTCGGCCTGCTCGACTTTGCGGGCCCTTGGCCTCGTGGAGGGCGCTGCGCGGCCTCTTTACGAGGGGCCTTACTCGCGCGCTGCTTGGTCACCTTTTTTGCGGGGGCCTTGCTCGCGCGCTTTTTCGTCGTCTTCTTCGGGCTAGTCTTCTTCGCGGGCGTTCGCTTGTTCGCCATGGCGCCTCCCAGTTCGGGCACCTTATCCGAAACACTGCCGAGGGCAAGCTCGTGAAACGCGTCTAGCGCTCGACGACGTAGACGAATTCGAGTTGCTCGGGTTGCGCCGGCGGTTTGGTCACCGCGGGGATCAAACCGACCTCTTGGTAGCCTACCGACTCGAGCACGTTGACCATGAGCGTATTGCGCGAGGGCACCCTCGTGAACACGTACTGAAGTGGCGTCCGAGCCGCGTGACGGACCGCGTGCGTCGCCAACATGCGCCCAAGTCCCGAGCTTTGCTGGCCCAGGCAAGTGGTGGCCTCGGCCTTGAGACGGCGATTCGCGGGATCGGGGCTAGCCGACGAGAGCATTTCCCAACCCACCATGGAGCCGTGCCCGTTCTCTGCGATCCAGAACTGAAACACATCATCTTGCGACCGCAGCGCCCGGTCGAAGAACTCGTTGAGCCAAATCTCACTCGGAAGCCGGCCATCCCAGTACTCGGCATGCGACTCGCAAACACGCAGGACACCAGCGAGGTCGGAGACGCCTCCCTGACGGATTAGCAGCCGGCTGGCCGGCGGTATCGTGGACGTACGAAGCACCGGACCTTTGCGTATATCCCCTTGCCACCTAGTTGGGCAATCCCCTCAATCGGGACCCGCAAAACAGGGGGTCGATGCGACTACTGGACCGACGGGCAGGTGATTGGGTTCGAGGTCGCCTGATTGTTGTCCTCGTTACACTCGTTGTACCGCTGACCGCCCACGCCATCGTCATCGACGGTCGCCGAGACCACAATCCCAGTGACCTGAGGCCCTTCGGGAACCTCGAACACCACTTCGAGCTGCTCCGACTGACCCGGAAGCAACCAGTCGCGGGTAGCCACGTTGCCGAGGTCGACTACCCGAGCGTCGTCGGTAGTGACGACTACGCGGGTGAGGATGCCCGGCGGGACGCTCAACGAGCCATCGTTGCCGACGACCACCGCCAACGTAAATTGACTCTCGTCGCAATCGAGTCTGGAGATCTCGCGGACGAGGAAGTCCGGCGCATCAAACAGCCCAGCCGGTTGGACGTTCTGTCGGAAGTTGTTGAGCGGAGAGCGTGTCCAGTTGGGCTCCGGCACCCGCGGAATCTGACCGTCCTCGGTCACGTTGGTCACGCTGTACGTGTGCTGATTCCAAATACGCCGCGTGCGCACCCAGTTGTTGTCGGCGTCTTCCCAGATCTCGATCCCGCCGCGTGTAGAATCGCGGTTCGGCTCGGGGATCACCACCTCGGACTTCCCGTCATTGTCGACATCGACGACGATCGGCATCTCCAAGCGCGTGTTGCTGCTGCGCGTGTCGTCTTGGTAGAGGGTGGTGCCATCCGAGCCTTTGAAGATCCGGAATGTCGTTTCGTCGGCGTACAGCACCTCCGCCGAGCCATCGCCCTCGAAGTCGAAGGCGCTCGATCCGGTCACGCGGCTCGAACAGTCGTCATTTTCGACCAACCAGCGAACCCACTCGCGCTCACAGCCCTCGGGCAACGGGTTTCCAGTACACTGAAAGTCGAAGACCACGTAGGCGGTCGAGCTCGCGGTGCCGACCTCGGGAAAGCCATCTCCGTCGAAGTCTGCAACGGTGGGCGGCCCGCCTTCGTTGGCGCCTGCGGTGTGGACAACGACCTGAGATCCCTCGCTCGTGATCGCATTCCCCAGGTCATCGTACGCTGGAAGGTCCAACGCCCCCTCTGCTTGGCATAGGATCCGCTCCGGCGGCAACAGATCCCCGTCTTCGTCATACAACGGAACCGACGGTACGTACGCAGCCGGCGAGTAGGTTGGCTCGGCGACATTCGCGAGAGCACCGGGAATCCGAATTGGCAGCGGGATGCCAGCGACCGGTGAGCCATCGTGGTTGAGGATGAACAGCTCGCCGAGGCGAATGATCACCACTTCGCCCTCGTCGTCCCCATCGAAGTTGCCAACGGCGTTGTAACCGTCGCAGTCGAGGGAGCCACCGCAGCTGGAGTTGGTCGTCGTGTACTCGTGCGTCCACCGCTCACTACCGTCGTAGTTGTAGACCGTGTTCCCAGCGATCACCTCTTGCAGACCATCGCGATCGAGGTCCGCCACCGTCGATACAGGACCCAGGTAGGCGTTGTTGCCGATCCCGACGTTTGCCTCGGTCATGGCTTCCAGATCACGCCCATCCCATGCGAGCGCTCCGGCGGGGAGGCCGACATCCCCCGGCCCCTTACCGGTGAGACCATCGAGCACCACGTTGCCAATGATGACCTCCGGCCTGCCGTCCGCATTCAAATCGGCGATCGATGGCTGTGCACCGCCGCGGGTATGCCGATTGGTCGGGAGACTGTCGTTCTGCCACATGACCTCCCAGACCGAGCCATCATCGGCGGTACGCCGCCAAGCGATGGCGCCTCCGTTCTTGAAGGTCGCCACGATCTCCGGCACCCGCTCCCCAGTCACGTGGTCAGGATGGAGGTTACCGAGCGCAATGCCCGTCGAGTTCCCGATCCGGTCGTCGGGTGCGAGGCCTCTGAGCGTTGCATGAGTGATCATCGTCCCATCGCTGTTGCAAGCGCCCGAGACGATGCGCAGAACGCCGGGGCTATTGCAGCAGTTGTCCGAGGTGGACTCGAAGCTCACAAACGCAATGTCCGGCGTGTCGAGCGCGTTCGTGACCCCGTCACCGTTATCGTCCGTGAGGTTGGCGACCGAGGGCGTCATCACGACCTCGCTCATGCGGGCGATCTCGATCTCTTCGGCGGTAGCATCCAGCGGCGCTTCGGGAGGTGTCCAGCGGCATCCGATGGTTGGCGCGAACTCGCCCACGGGAGGCCTGAACTCGCATCGGTCGACCGCGTCACGCGGGACACAGGCGCCGCCAATGCATGCCTCACCGCTCCCGCAGCAGACCCCATTGCACTCGACGTCGTTTCCGCAGTCGGTGACACAGCTTCCGCCCTGGCACACCGCACCGGCTGCGCAGCACTGGGCCGTTTCCCCGAAGATGCATGCGGGCACATCGCCGCAGATCGAGACGCACAGGCCGTCGTCCGAGCATCCCTCTCCGAGCGGACAGTCGCAGGAGAAGTCCGGAGTATCACGAGGAGCGCCGGCCGGAGGGGCTTCCCCGCAACCGGCCACGGCGATCCAAAGCAAGACCAGGCAGCACGTTGACCGCATGTTTTGAAATATAAGTGTAATATTCCACTAAAGCTAGGTCTGCTGGGCCGCTTGCTTTCGGCCCCGGTGTCACTAGAACACGTTTCACTCGAGGCCCTATCGGCCTCGCAGCAATAGGAGCGAATGGATGGCCATCGTCGAACCACTTTCCCCAACTTCCGAGGGGCGCCGCCGGCTCGGGATCCGTAGCCCAGCAACCCGTGAATCGGTCGGCGAGATCGTCGTCAACAGTCAAGCCGATGTGGAGCTTGCGATCGCCAAGGCCCGCGACGCGCAAGAGGAGTGGGCCCGGGTCCCGGTCGCAGAGCGTGCACGCATCGTCCGCGGGGCGATCGACATACTCGTCGAGAAACGCGGCGAGGTGGTGAAGACGCTCATCGACGAAACGGGCAAGTCGCATCTCGAGTCGCTCATCATGGAAGTGCTTCCAGGCTGCGACTACATCAACTTCTGGTGCGGCCGCGCGGTCAAGGAGCTCTCCGACGAGAAGCGAAAGCTCCACGGTTATCTTCGCCCATACAAGAAACTGATGATGCACTACCGTCCGCTCGGCGTGGTCGGCATCATCACGCCCTGGAACGGTCCGTTCTCTTTGGCAATCAACCCCACAGTGCAAGCGATTCTCGCTGGCAACGCGGTCATCTTGAAGCCCTCGGAAGTTTCGCCTCACTCGAGCGAGTGGGCGGTTCGACTGCTGACGGAAGCCGGCGTGCCCGAAGGCGTCGTGCAGGTTCTGCATGGTGACGGCGAAACCGGCGCGGCGCTCGTCAACGGCGGTGTCCAGAAGATCTCGTTCACTGGAAGCGTGGGAACCGGGAAAAAGATCGCGGCGGCATGCGCGGAGCAGCTCATTCCGTGCACCCTCGAGCTCGGCGGAAAAGACGCGATGATCGTGTGCGAGGACGCCGATGTCGAGCGCGCGGCGGGCGGTGCAGTCTTCAACTCGATGCTGAATTCCGGCCATGTTTGCATGGGTGTGGAGCGCGTCTATGTGGTCGAAAGCATTGCCGACGAGTTCGAGGAACGCGTCAAGAGCATCGTCAGTGACCTCCGATACGGCACGGGCGAGGAAGCCGACCTGGGCTCGGTGTTCTGGGATCGACAGATGTCGATCATCGAGCGCCACGTCGAGGACGCGAGGGCCAAGGGGGCGGAGATCGTCGTCGGCGGAGAAGCGGACACGACCGATGGCCTTTTTTACAAGCCCACATTCGTTCGCAACCTCGACCACACGATGGACCTCATGCGAGAAGAAACGTTCGGACCGGTCGTGTCCGTGATGCGCGTCGCCGATGAGGAAGAAGCGATTCGCCTCGCCAACGACTCAGCATACGGGTTGAGCGGAAGCGTCTGGACGAAGAACATCCAGAAGGGAATCGAGATCGCGAAGCGGCTCGAAACCGGCTC
>Ga0209456_10001612_pt1 | contig 10876 bp, 8 predicted proteins | sample COG_11_FD_184755 | JGI IMG/M metagenome (GOLD analysis project Ga0209456, IMG submission 184755) | Pelagic marine sediment microbial communities from the LTER site Helgoland, North Sea, for post-phytoplankton bloom and carbon turnover... | ecosystem: Environmental > Aquatic > Marine > Neritic...
TCGTAGCCGTCACCGACGTACTTCTTGATGGTCTTCGCCTTGGCAGGGGACTCCACGATGAGGAGGATTTTGGACATCGATCTCCTTTAGTAAGGCTTCCTGCCGCCTCGGCAAGTTTGGTACCGGCCCCCCGGCTTCTCCTCGACCAGCCCCCGAACGAGCAGCCGCAGAATAGACTGCTGGACCTCGAACGCCGGAATTCCGGTGCGTTGGCAAAGATCTTCCGCATGGCGGGCCCGGCCGGCGAGGGATTGCAGGATCGTTTGCTCGGATTGGGTCAAATCACTGAAATCGCGAGTGTTTTCTGTTGCTTTTGGGGACTCGGCCGCATGGTCGCCTCCCGTCAGCGCGGTCTCCGATAGGACATCGCCGGGACCCACGCAAATCCTCGATCCCCCCGACAGCAGCCTCAGGTTGCCCGATCCACGTGGATCCCAAGGTGAAGCAGGCACCGCGAAAACCGGCCGGCCGAGCCGCATTGCGAACCGGGCGGTCGATAGGGCGCCCGACCTGGCAGGGGCCTGGACGACGACCGTCGACCGCCCGAGGGCGGCGATCAACCGGTTCCTCGTCAAGAAGCGGCCCCGCTGTGCGTCCGCTCCATCGTCGGCTTCGGTGAGCAGGCACCCGGCCTCCGCCGCCCGCGCGAACAAGTCGTGGTTGGCCCGAGGATACGGCGCATCGAGCCCGGTCGGAAGAACGACCACGGTCTGCCCTCCTCCATCCATAGCGCCTTCGTGCGCGGCACGATCGACACCGATTGCACCGCCCGACACGACCGTGACTCCGCTCATCACAGCCTCGCGAGCGAGGGAATACGCAAAGTCGAGCGCTTCGTCGTCGGCACGGCGCGTCCCAACGATGGCGATGGCGCGCCGAAGCTCTGGAAGCTCCCCCACGACGCGAAACGCGGCGGGCGCGTCCGAGAGATCACGCAGCCCGGCGGGATAGTCCGAACAGGCAAGAGTCACCAAGCGAGCACGCCCCAAGAGATCCCCAAGCATCACGCCGCAATATCGACCACCGCCCACACCAGTTGCGTCCCCCCAAGCCCGTCCGTGTACTTGTTGAATCTGATCATCGCCTCCCCTTATCATCGCTATCGTAGAGTGCCTCAGAGAGAAGATTCATGAAGCCGCTTGTCTTAGGTGCGCTTGTGTTAGCGCTGCGGGTCGGAGCCCCTGAGGGCGCCGGCGCCCAAACTCAGATCGTCCTCGAGCCTCCCGCCACGCCGCCGGCGCAACCCCCTCGAAAAATGACGCTCGAAGAATACCAACGTGCGGAGCTCGCCTGGTACGCGCGCCGATCGCGCAATGTTCTCATCGGCACATCTGTCGCCACCGCTGTTGGGGCGGCGTTGGTGTTTCCTGCGGAAGCGAACCAATGCACCTCGCCCGAGGTTGTGGAAGAAACCGAGCTTCGGTGCACGCCCGGGGGCACGGCGATGATTGCGTTCGGCTACCCGCTGCTCCTCGGCGGCATCCTGGGCATGGTGTCGGGCGCTATCATGCTCGGAGTCACCAAGAGCAGACTGCGACGCTTCGATAATCGCGCCTCACACGAGAAGTCGCGCGCCGTTCGCTGGGACCCGGCGGGTTCTCGGTTCGTCTTCTAAGACTTTGGCGGCCGTCGTCGTACGCTGACGGTCTTGATTTCGGCTTGCAATAGCAAGATCCGACCTCGGTCGGATTTTCTTTTGGTCGAGACAGACGCAAGGCCTGAAGGTGCTTACCATCATGAGGGAGTGATGATTTTGTTCACTCGAATTACTGCTTTCTTCGCACTGTTTATCGTAACTGCTTTCGCCGCTGTGGCGGCAGCGGATACTGAAAGGGCGGACGGCTACGGCACCACGGGGACAACGTACGAGCTCGAGGTGTCACATGATGGCTACTACGCTCAAGAGGGGGAGGCGAGCCAAACGGATGCTCCGACGACCTACGTGATTGTCGAATCCGAGGAAGGCACGGCGGAGCAGGTCGACGGCGAGACCGTGATCGTCGTCCAAGAGCCCCAACCGATCGCTGCCGCGCAGCACGCCCCGCCGCCCCCAAGGACCGTTGTGGTGGAGCAGCAGATTCCGGCCTGCCCGAGCGGGATTTGGGTCGACGGGTATTGGTACTACGGCAACGGCCAGTACGTTTGGGTGGATGGCCACTGCGTCGTGGAACGCGTCAACTATGTCTTCGTGCATCCGCGATGGGATTTCTACGGGAGCGTTTGGTGGTTCGTGCCCGGTTACTATCGGCCCTGCGGCGTGTATGTTGGCTTCGGCTACTTCCGACCCTGGTTTTGGTTCCCGCCGTACTACCATCCGTACTACCCCGCGCATCGTCCGGTGCCGGTGCACAGGTCTGTTCCGCGCCGGGCGACGAGCGTTCACCCGACGCCCGCTCGGAGTACGCCCAGTCGCGGCGCCTCGCTAACCCGCACGTCTAGCGTCACCAGAGCTCCGACCGGACAGCCGACGGTGATCTATCGGACTCCTACCGGAGCGACGAGCACCGGCACCAGGCTCGGGCGCGGCGGATCGGGTCCGGCGATTCGGAGCATGACTCCCGGGTCAACCCCGGGTACCGGCATCGTGAGCCAACCTGCCGTGAACTACAGGGGCGTTCGCGCCGTGGGCCGGCCCTCTTCGGTTCCTTCTCGTGGGGGCTCCGTCCGCCGCTCTAGAAGCGCCCGACCACGGGGCGGGTCGGGATGGTCGCCGAGCTCCGGCTCATCGAGGGGAGGCATCTTTGGAGGCTCCGGCGCGGGGTCCGGGTCATCGAGGGGCAGCCGCGGCGGCGGCTCGAGCAGCCCGTCGTCCGGCGGCTCCGGCAGAGGCAGCAGCGCCCCATCAGGCCGCGGCCGCTAACCCCGCCACGGTCACTGACACTGACACTGACACTGACACTGACACTGACACTGACACCGACGCTGACACTGACGCCGCCACTGATCACTTCCTGACTCTCACCACCCCCCCAAGCCAGCAGGCGGCAGCGCAAGCCCGAAGGGCGAAGCCCGGCGCAAAGCGCCGCCAAGGCAGAGCAAAGCGAATGCCGCGGCAGGGAGGACTACGGGTGGGGGTGGGCGGGCGGTGTAATTAAACCAAACCACCCAACCAACTCTCCCCACCGCCCCCCAAGACATGCACGGCAGTGCGAGCCCGCAGGGCGAAGCCCGGCGCAACTAAACCCCTTCACGGCCCCAGCAGCATATCGAGTGGATTCCGCGTGACCCGGTTCGAGCCGTCCAGAGAATTGATGTCGATGCGGCTGAGATCGACGCGCGGCGAGAAGATCGCTTCGTGAAACGAATCGACGATGCGCTGCTCATAGCTCTCGTCGGTGTCATCCTCTTCGAGCTCCGCTTCGCTGCAACCCCAGGCGGCTCCGGTACGACCGAACAGACAAATCCGCGCGCCGTCGACTTGGATACGAAGCCCGTCGTCTGATCTCTCGAAACGCGGCGAACGCATGACAGCCTTTGCTACGCTGCGGTCGATCTCGGCGTCGCTCGACTGCACTTCCACTGGAAGCGCCCACCTCAACCGGCGGAAGAGGCCCGGATCGACGGCCAGAACCTCTTCATAGAGTGCAGTAGTTTCGCGCGGATCGGTAAATGACTTCGCGAGGACCGCGCGCACGCGTTCTCGAAGAAGCGCGTCTCCCGGCTGAAGCCCTTTGAGCGCCTGCTCGGCGTGCGCGATCGCTTCCTCGTAGTCACGCTGCGCCAGCGAAACCTCTGCGAGAACCGCCCCATAATAGGCAGTGGCGCCTTGCCTCGGATCCTCCTTGGCGACTCGAGCGATCGCTGCCCGTACCACACCGGGCCCGAGCGCATCGATGAGCTCCCCCAAGAGCCATGGCGGCATCACGGCGCTGCGTGCGGTGCCAATTGCAAACGTCCCGACCAATCGCGCTTCATCGTCCAGAAAACGGGCCGCCTGCCGGGCGCTCATCCACGCTTCAAAGCGCAACCACTGCGCCGTAGCACGCGCCCACCAGCGCGAATAGAACGGCTTGCTCACCGCTCGCTCCACCGTCATCTCCGCCAACATCAACCGCGCTTGCCTGTCGAGAAGCGCGACTATGCTCCGATCCTGCTCGGGATCCCTACTGTTGTGGGCCCTCCGATCGGGCAGGACGGAGGCCTTGTCGGTGATGTGCAGCGCTTCGTCCGGCCTTCCCATCAACAACAGGAATGCAGCCAGTGATCGACGCGCCTCGTTGCGGTCCGAATCGCGGACGTGCGCCGGCCGAGCCGCCCGATGACGAGGCACCTCCCTGAGCGCAGACAACGCTTCGGCAAAGCGCCCTGCCCTCATGTAGAGATCGGCGAGCTCGAGCCAGGGGTTCCCGTACCACGAGAGCCCACTCTTCGAGGCCTCCATCAGCAAGCGCTCCGCCTCGTCGAACCGGAAGACCGATCGGGCGGCCTCCGCGTAGTTGCCGAGGTCGACGGCGGTCGCGCTTCCAAAATGGGCGCTCCCGTACTCGACGGCATCCGCGCACACCTCGTAACTCTTCACATCATCGCCGGCTTCGAACTCGATCGCGCACAACGCATTCTTGGCACGCTCGATTTGGTAGGGGTCTCCGGTGGCCAAACCCTCCTCTGCGGCCAGGCGCGCCTTGTCGAACTCACGCTTCTTCATGAGCGGCCAGGCCAGCTCGGCCTTGAGCTGAGGAGTATAGAGCTCGTTGTACCGGTACATGAACCCAAGCTGCTCGTCGTAGTGCTCGAGATCCCCGTGTGCGCGCGTCAGCCCGACCAAGATGCGTGCATGCCAGCGCCAGGGTTGACTCGGCAAAGGCTGCACACCCTCGCGGGCCTCGAACAGCTCCAACGCACGCGTTTCGTGGAACAGCGCCTTGGGGAAGTTGGCCTCGCCGTAGTGTTGTGCCATGCCCAACACGAGATGAGCGACGTAGGAGCTCGGGTGCTCCTTCATGTACTTCTCCGCCTCTTCCCTTGCCTTCACGTAACGCTGACGTTCGATGAGCTCCCACAAGCCGAGCTCCTCGACTTCGGCTTCCTCTCCTTCGAGTAGAAGGGGTGCCACCATCTCGTCGGCCGCCGCCAACGACGCACACAGTGCCGCAGCCATCATGACGGCCGCAAAACCAGCTGATGACGACCGGCGCATCCTCACCCGCGACGCAGGCTTGCCCGCGCGAGCTTTTCGATCTCGACCGAGGTGGCCTCGGCGATCAGCGCGTCGACATCTTCGACGCCGGGGGCGCACTCGAGTCGGTGCTTGAACACGTACGGAGCCAAGACCTCGACGTCCTCAGGCGACACGAAGTCCCGGCCGTGGATCACCGCGCGGGCCTGAAGGGCGGGCAACATCAAAACCAGCGCACGAGTCGATGCGCCTTGGAGGACACGCGAGTCCGTACGCAGCTGGCGCGCCAAGTCGACCAGCGATTCTTTGACCACAGGCGCCACATGAACCGAGCCTCGGGTCTGACGTCGCGCCGCGAGAATCTCCGTGCGAGTCACGCCCGGATGGTCGCGAGCCACCTCGAGGCTGGCCCGCGGATACTGATCCAGCACTTCGAGCTCGGATGTGCGGTCGATGTGCTTCATCTCGATCTTGAAGAGAAATCGGTCGAGCTGCGGCGTCGGAAGCGGATACGTGCCCGCCAAGTCGAGCGGATTCTGTGTCGCAATGACGAAGAAGAGGTCGTCGAGCAGGTGTGACTGGTTGTCGACCGTCACCTGCTTTTCAGCCATGGCTTCGAGCATTGCCGCCTGAACCTTGGGTGACGTGCGGTTGATCTCGTCGGCCAACACGATGTGCGCGAAGACCGGGCCGCGCCGAAACGCAAAGCGGCTCGTCTCGATGTCGAAGATGTTCGTGCCGGTGATGTCGCTTGGAAGCAGGTCAGGGGTGAACTGGATCCGGCGAAACGCGGCGACCCCGCTCGCCCCGGCCCCCTCTTTGAGCGCATTGCCGAGCGCGCGCGCGAGGGTTGTCTTTCCCGAGCCCGGGTAATCCTCGAGAAGCACATGCCCGTCGCCGAGCAGCGCGATCAGCACCAACTCGACCACCTCGTCTCGACCTCGAATAGCCGCCCTCAAGCGCGCACCGAGCCGCTCTGCGACCTCGCGCGCACCGGCCAAGGTGTCCTCAATGGGTGATTGAATCGCTTGCTGCATGTTTGCTTCGGGCTCCGCAGTGGAAGGATGGCATCATTTCGAACGTAACCAAGACCAGGGGGTGATTAACCCCAAAAACCGCTTCCAAGGCGGAAATCCACCACGGATGTCCCGCCGCACGTTTGCCGCCTCGTCGCGCAGCCGGTGTGGATCAGCGGCGTGCCCGCCGAACACATGAGCGATGTGGGCGGCGGTCAGAGACGCAAACGAAGGCAACCGATCGCGGATGCGGTCTGCGAAGGACTCCCGCGACTCGCCGGGCTCTCTCCGAATCGCAACCTCGCCGATCCGATCGAGCTCGGCCCGGTAGACCACCCTCGGCAGTGCAGCGGCTCCGGCCCAACTCGGGGCCAGCCTGCGCCACAACTTCACGGAGTATAGAAAAGCGAGAACGCAGGCGAGCAGTGCCAAGAACCACGCTCCGGCCGTCAATGTCATGCGCCGCGCAAGCTCCTTGATTCGGGGCAGGTCGGTGGCGGAGAGCGGAATCGGAGACGCCCCCCGGGCGAGCTCTCCGAGGAGCCGCTGCAGGTCCGCGTCCATCGGCTGCTCGGGCGGGTCGAGTGCGCGCTCGGGATAGACATCGAGCACCACCCAACCGAAACCGTCTACGTAGATCTCAGGCCATGCGTGCGACGCCCCGCCGGACAAGAGAAGCGATGAGCCACCCTGACGCGCGGACTCGCTAACCGCATAGCCAGTGGCTACTCGCGTGGGCACGCCGAGGTTTCGCATCAGGTAGGTCGCCGCGTGGGAGAAGTGTACGCAATATCCGGTTCGATCACCGAACAGGAAGCTCGCGGTGGGGTCCTCCGCGCCGCTGTGCTCGTTCTTGAGGCTGTAGATTCCCTCGTCACCGAGCCATCCCGTGACTGCAAAGGCCTTGGCTATCGGATTGTCCGCCAAGTGATCCGGCAACCCGGCAGCGATCTCCGAGGCGAGCTCACCATACCGCGGGTCGGGCGGCGCCTCGGTGTAGTGCGCCCATTGTTCTTTGGACCAATCGGGCGAGCCCAGCTGAGCATCGAGCATCGAAGCATAGTCCGCAGTGAGCACACCGGACGTCGCTCGGTAGACCCGCCGGAATCGATTCGGCGATGGGTTTTGCATGGGCTCGACCTCGACCGGAGCCTCGAGCGCAAAGGGCTGCATGTGGTCCGCCATCAGCGCGATGGTGGTTTCGAGCGGCCCCCGGTTCTCGTTTGCAGGCGGCGCATCCTCGATCTCGATGAGGCGTGTCGGGAAATGCGGGATCAGATCGTTGTCGATGTCCTGGCGCCCCGAGACCACCAACTTTCGGCCGTTGTACTGACTGAACGCGCCCTGCCGGAAATAGTAGACGCCACTCGGCGGTGAGTAGTCGTCGTGAAAAAGCACGACTGCAACCGGAACGCGCGACCCTCCGGTGTTGTACTTGTTCCGGAACTCGAGCTCGCTCGCCGAAGGCCCGCCTCGTTCTTGTTTCTCGTTCTTCCCGTCCTTGCCCTCGGACCGCTCGGGACGAAGACCGAGCCCTCCACCTCCATCCGGAGGGGGCGGCATGCCGACCATCGGCGTCGCAACGACGATCAACCCCAACAGAAGCGCAATCACGCCGAGGTTGAGAACCGCTCGACCAAAGCGTTGCTCCTGCAACAGCAGCACCAGTCCGAATACCGTTGCGGTGCCACCCATGAAGAGGAAGAGCCACGTAGGATCCCAACCGAGGGCGATGATCCAGTCTGCCAAATAGAATGGCCGGTTGATCGCACCGTGACGATGCGGAATGAAAAGCTGCGCAAACGCCACAGCCACGAGAAGAAGCTCTAGGACCGCAAAAATCGGTCTACGCGTGGAACAAGCTCGCATCGCCGCGCTCGAAACCGCCGCTACCGACAGCGCGGTCAACATGCTCGCGAACCGCAGCGCGCCCACTGGACCCAACGCAGCCGCCAGGGCGGAACCCTGCGTCAGTGTGGAGCGAAACCAAGCAATCGTCGCGATCAGCAGGACCGCTCCCACGAGAACCGCCGAGGTGCGCAGGCGCGTGCGCCCGAGCTTGGCCCCGACGAGGCACCCGACGAAGCCTCCTAGAAAAGCAGCGAGGACGGGGCCGGAGGGAGCCAGCGCCGCAACCAGGATGCTCCAACCGAGGCCGTGGATCGTGGCCCTTCCGAGCTCGGCGAGAGCGCCGGCGAACCCCAACGACGCCGGCCGCACAATGGCCTTCATGCCGCTCTCCTGCGGGCCGGCCGAAGATGCATCCCGTCACCGAGCACCCTGCCGCTCACGCGGTCGATGATGACGACCTCACACCGAAGCCGACTCAACGCGCGCCCGACGCGCTCGAGATCGCCACGCTCGATGCCGCCTGAACCGCTCGGCGTCAGTAGCCAGCGCCTCCATCGCGATTGCATGACCCCTTCGTGAACGGCGTCGACCGCAAGCACGACGCGAACGCGGCCATAGCGGCGCATCGTGAGCGAGCGCATCTCATCGAGCCACCTGCCCGCCGTCGGAGGCGCGAACACCACCAGCGCGGCGGGCCCTCGTGGATCTACCTCGGCCAGGAAGCGGGTCATCCCGCTCCCGCTCGGGCCGGAAAAACCCGAAGACGTCAGCACCTTGTGTAGCGCCTCGGAACGATCCGAAGTCGCCTCCGGAGAGCCGTCGGCTGCAAACTGCCAGTCCGTACCAAGCGCCTCTTCCTCGATGGCGGCCCGTGCCGCCGCGGCCGCCGCCTCGTCGTGCGCGCCCGCGACCAGGTAGGCGACCGTCCTGCGGGCCCGACTCAAAGCGCGCTCTGGAACGCGCACCATCAGCTTCCGGGTGCGGCCGAAGACCTTCCAATGAATGAAGCGTGCGGAATCGCCCGGCACATATCTCCTCAGCTCGACCCGATCGCCGTCCTCGAGCCCCATTGGATGCGGAAACTCCTCCCCACCGGTCAGAGAAGTGAGCACCGGCAATCGCCGAATGCCGCCGAGGTGAGGCAGCACCTCGATGGGCCCGGGCTGGCGATGCTGAAACGCGATTCGCGATAAGCCGAATGCATCCTGAACGACGATGCGCCGCACGATAGACTGGAAGATCCCCCGCTCGGCGAAGGCCACCCGCTCCGCAACCCGCCCGCTCCGCGAAACGGACTCGGCAACCTCGGCGCCGGGTGACACCCAGGTCCATCGCACCTGCACCAATGGAAGCCACCACAGAGACGGAAGCGAGAAACCCGTAGGAAGCGGTGCCCCTGTCTCGAACGTCGAAGTCGACCAGCGAAACGAAGCTCGCCTCAGCCGCAACCAAAGCCCGAATGTGCTCGACGCGACCACCAGAATCGAGATCACGAGAAGACCGGCGCCCCCATAGCCGAGCACCAACAAGACCAGATCGAGCTTCTCGAAGCCAAAGCTGACCAACGCCACGGACGCGACCACTCCGAGCGCCATGCCAAGCCCCGTCAGTGGCCACACGTCGGCGACGCGCCGAGCCATCGGCCGAACCCTTCCAAGCGCCCTTTCGAGGGGATCAGAAAGTGCCTTGGGGGGTTTCATATTCGCGATCGTGCCACGGGAGACGGAATAGACCAGGGCGCGTGCTGGTTGAGACGGTCGGGAGTGTCTTGACAGGCTTATGGCCGGGGCTACCCTCCGCCAGCCCTGGCAAAGGCCACGGATCACGCGCGAGGGACGATATGAGCGATGTGATGATTGACGCGCGGGACTTGACCAAACACTACGGTCCCGTCACCGCGCTGAGGAACGCAACTTTTCAAGTCAATCGCGGAGAGGTCGTCGGTTTTCTCGGTCCCAATGGCGCCGGGAAAACCACGACGATGAAGATACTCACGTGCTTCATCGCCCCCTCCGAAGGGACGGCTCTCGTCGGCGGCGCCGACATCTTCGAAAACCCACTCGCGGTCCGCGAAGCGATCGGCTACCTGCCGGAGAACACGCCGCTCTACACCGAGATGCTGGTACTCGAGTACCTCGAGTTCGTTGGAAAAATGCGCGGGCTCAGCGGGTCGGCGCTTCAGTCGAGGCTTCGAAAGGTCGTCGAGGAGACGAGTCTGGGAGACGTCATCGGCAAGAGCATCGGCGAGCTTTCAAAAGGCTTCCGCCAGCGCGTCGGCCTGGCGCAAGCGCTGATTCACGAGCCGCCGGTTTTGATCCTCGACGAGCCGATGAGTGGTCTCGATCCGAACCAGGCCGCCGAGATCCGGGAGCTCATTCGCGAGATCGGTCGCGAGCGCACCATCATCTTGTCGACCCACAATCTGGCCGAGGTACGGGTCACCTGCGGGCGTGTCCTGATCATTTCGGAGGGTCAGCTCGTTGCGGACGACACACCGGAAGAGCTCGCCGCAAGGGGGGGTAAGCCACGCTTCGTAGCCACGCTCCAGCAAAACGGCCATAGCGCATCGGACATCCGCCAAGCGTTTTCCGGCATCGGTGATGCCCAAAGCGTGCACGAGCATGCCGGCTCCGTCCCGGGCGAGGTGGTCGTCGAAGTCGTGCCGAAAGGCAATCAAGACCTGCGCGCCGACATCTTCCGAGCGGCCGTGTCAGCCAACCTCGTGTTGCTCGGCCTCGAGCAGCGCGGCGAGAACCTCGAAGACATCTTTCGACAGCTCACCACCGGCAGCGCTGGGGCGTCAGTATGAAACACATCCTCACCATCAGCGGCCGCCAGTTCCGGAGCTACTTCAACGGGCCGGTCGCGTACATCGTCATTTGCATCGTCATGC
>Ga0209456_10001615_pt1 | contig 10865 bp, 8 predicted proteins | sample COG_11_FD_184755 | JGI IMG/M metagenome (GOLD analysis project Ga0209456, IMG submission 184755) | Pelagic marine sediment microbial communities from the LTER site Helgoland, North Sea, for post-phytoplankton bloom and carbon turnover... | ecosystem: Environmental > Aquatic > Marine > Neritic...
ACCTCCATAACTGCTCCGATTGCTTCCGGCTGGAGCGATATCGCCGGGTGGGCCTCTCACCCACTGGGAAAACGCCGCCTTAGCACGGCGCACGCCAAAGTCGGTCCTTCATGGCAGGTTGTGTGACCTTTTTGGGTTAGATTAAAGATAATGGGCTTTTTATCAAATCCCCTAGAAATCGAACACCGATGACAGCAAAGAAAACGGTATGTGTGGCAGGTGCGAGCGGCGTGGTCGGTTCGAATATCGTCCGGACGAGCCTCGAACGAGGCTATGCTGTTCATGGCACCATGCGTGATCATGATGCACATTACAAAACACCCTTCCTAAAAGCCTTACCAGGCGCATCGACACGCTTGCAGCTATTCAGTGCTGATATGGCCGAAAAAGACTCATTTACCGCGGCTTTGGCAGGCACCGATTGCGTGTTCATCGCCTGCCTCATACCGACCTATGCGGGTCCATCGGGCAAGCCGGCGCGTGAAATGGACGATGAACAGGGCTATGCTGAAATCATCATGCCAACCGTTGAAGGTTGCTTGAACATCATGCGCTCTGCGGTAAGCCAAGGTGTCAAGACCGTCGTGATTTGCAGTAGCACTAGCAGCACAAATCCAATACCGCCAGTGCCCGTTAAAAACGAAGTTGAGCATTGGTCCGACGAGAAGGAACAATGCCGGGTAAAAAAATATACATCTGCTGCCAAGACCGTAATGGAAAAGGCCGCGATCAAATTTGCCGAAGAAAATGATGTGCGTTTGTCCATCTTCATGCCGACCGGTCTTTATGGACCTGTCGTTATACCCGGACATATGAACCATAATCCCCATGCATGGTTACGGCGCCTGATCAAAGGTGAAGAGGGGCTACACAGTAAAATACCAAACGATTCCACCTCGATGATTCACTTGCACGATCTGGCGGCTCTATTTTTGGCAGCCTACGAAGATTCGAGTGCGTCAGGCCGGTATTACGGCGTATACGACAGTTGGCACTGGCAGGATATTTATGCGGAGCTTCAAAAACTATTACCGGATATGAAAGTGCCAGAAGCTATTACTGAACCACCTGTCCTAACTACCGGCTTTGATTTCACCCGTCGGGACAGCCTGGGTGTTGCGCTCAGGGATATCCCCACGCTTCTGCGGGAAACAGTCGAATGGATAAAAACAGAGCCATTCCAAGACATACAGCGGGTATAGTTGCCTGGACCACCAGGATATTACCGCTCCTTGTCCGTCAGGGCCCGGCCATGAGCTGTCATACGATTTTTCTGCTACAGCAGCTTGTAATTAAAATACCTTGGCCAGAAACATTTGTCAGGCTTTGGTTAATGTCATGCGGATTCAAGGATGATAAGCCAGGAAATATCTGAGCAATACGACTACTTACTCCGGCTGTTCCTGTGGATCATCATGACGGTTGAGCAACGACGCGGTGCACCACGGGGCTCATTCCGATGAAAGCTATCACCTACTCGAACTACGGGCCGCCGGACGTCCTTCAAGTCGAGGACGTGAGCAAGCCTGTGGCGGGCGACGATGAAGTCCTGATCAAAGTGCGGGCTGCTGAAGCGACGAAATCCGATTGTGAGATGCGTAGCTTCAAATTTGCGGTAAAGTGGTTCTGGCTGCCTCTGCGGATTGCATTTGGAATCACAAAACCAAGGAGACGCATCCTAGGTGGCTACTTTTCAGGCGAGATCGAATCGGTGGGGGAAAACGTCACCCATCTCTCCCCGGGCGACCAGGTTTTCGGCGCCGCCGGACTCCGGCTGGGTGCGTATGGTGAGTACGTAGCTCTACCGGCACGCTACACGATCGTCGCCAAGCCCCGCAATATGAGCTTTGAGGAAGCCGCGGCAGTCCCACTGGGTGGGTTGAACGCGCTGCATTTCATGCGGCGTGCAAGAATCCAGCCGGGAGAACGGGTATTGATCAATGGCGCCGGCGGCAGCATCGGAGCGCATGCAGTGCAGATCGCCAAGTCGATGGGCGCGGACGTTACCGCTGTTGACAGCACCATTAAAGAAGACATGTTGCGCCGAATTGGTGCTGACGATTTCGTTGATTATTCAAAGGAAGACTTTGCGGCAAGCAGTCAAACCTATAACGTTATTCTTGACATGGTTGCCGGGAGTTCCTATTCCGCTTGTATCAAGGCGCTCAATCCCAACGGACGCTATCTCACAGCCAATCCCCGCGCTTCGGACATGGTTCGATCTATTTTCACAACTCGTTTTACCAACAAGGTGGCTAGTTTTGCTTTCGCTCGAGAAACCAAAGAGGAGTTGGCAGCTCTCAAGGCGATGATCGAGGATGGAAAAATCGTATCGATCGTCGACAAGGTCTATCCAATGGTACGGGCCGCGGATGCACATCGCTGGGTCGAAGCAGAGCAACGCCTGGGGGCGGTAGTGATCGCAATCGGTGATTTGCAGCGAGTTACCGGTTAGGGTCGTAAGTTAGCGTTCCCGGCCAATAACACAGTCGGCAGGAGTATTTCTGAGACGTGCGATAGCCATATCGTTGGCGGTGTCGCAGTCGATTGATCGTTCTCTTAGGGCGGCATAGCCCTCGCGAAACTACAGAAAATCGCTGACTGCTTTTTACTGCATCGGAGACATTCGATTTCCGCGGTGCTGAACTGCACAACAGACGCATCAAGTCAGTCCGTTCCGATTTATCTGATCTATCATTCCTACCGATTTTGCATCATTCTCTTCTATGAACTCCATCATTTCTTCAAGAATACGTTCCAATTTCCTCGCATCATGTTCAGAAACCATTTCTTCATTGGTTCCGGTTCTGCACCATCAAATTTGAAAATACTGCATACCACTTTCGACGCTCTTTTATTGTCCGGACCATAAAACGCTACGGTAGCAATAGGATATCCTTTATCTCCTTTTCTTTCTCGTTTAGTCAGATATTTCCGGTTCTTACCTTGCGCCATTGTACGATAGTTCAGTTAGTTGGCGACACAACGCCAAAGTTCAGCCGCCCTTAACCCGGCACGTCTTTTGTGGCGATCGTTACGTTCCATTTTGCCACAAAACCGGACTGCGTTTCGGATGGAACGTATTGTTGCTTTCATTGTTTTGGTTTGCGGAGTTTAGTACAAATTTGAATAGTGAGTGGCCAACCTATGCAACTAATGAACAGTACCAGTTGGGCTACATAATATCTTGATTTCGTATGCTGTCTCTCCGAAGTTATCATAACTTGATATCCTTAAAATATACTCATGCTTACCAATCATTATTCTACTTCTTCTCTTGATTTTTCTGATCTCCTCAAACAGCGATCCACTTTCCTTGCTCTGAAGACACCCAAATGACTATATCGAGTATTTTTCTGCCGTAACGCCAGATTATTAGATTGAAATTTGTCGACGATTCCACTTGAATTATCGTTGATCTGGGAAATGACCGCTTCCAGGCGGTCCTCAGACCTCGATCATTTGTTGCGATCAGACCCGGCATCGATAAACTAATAACCATCGACCAAATCCAGGGCATGGGTCCTTGTTTTATCCGATTCTGACCTTGCCTTTACCTCGCACAAGGGAGCTGATGTAATATGCTAAATGGGTACTTCTGCTGTGCCGGGAGACTGGGCCAATGACCGAACCACAACTCACCACGCTCGCCGCGTGCACCGGCACGGCAATGCGCCTCGCCAAGGACGAGTCGCTCAAGATCGTCAACATTCATGGTACTCAGGTGGTGGACTGTTGGGCGTTCAACGCCGACGACCTGGAGGAGTGGATGTCAATGCCGCACACACGCAACGCCTGCCGAAAGCTCACGCCAGCGATCGGCGAAAGTTTTGTCACCACGCTCAGGCGGTCGATTCTTACCCTCGACGAGGACACCTCGCCGGGTGTCCACGACACGCTAATCCCCTGCTGCGACGCTGCCCGTTACAAGGAACTCGGTTACGAAGGCCACGCTAATTGCGCCGACAACATGGCGTATGGGCTCAAGGAGCTCGGCATCGATCCGCCGCCACCGCCCGCACCGCTCAACATCTTTATGAATATTCCCGTTGGCCCGACTGGGCGGCTCGAGATCGTCCCCCCGGTCTGCGAGCCTGGCGACTATGTCGTGTTGCGCGCTGAGATGGACTGCATTATCGCGCTTTCAGCCTGCCCGCACGACATCTTTCCGGTCAATGGTGCCGCCGCGACCCCACGTGATGTTGCGTACGCCGTATATCCCGCGTGGGTGGGAGGAGCCAAATAAGCGGACGGTCTTGACCTGATTGATCAGTGCTGGTTGGGTTGGGTCAACAGGGTGTTGTCAAGTTAACGGCGTCGAGTCAGACGAGTTTACGATTAAAGGCACTCGTTGTGTTTAGTGGGCGCACGCCACCTGCTGCCACGTACCAAAAGCCTTGGCGCGGAACGCCCGATAATGGCAAGCACGTAGTAAGTGACGACCAAGCTGAAACAGATTATTTACCGCACCATGTACAGATAGAAATCGCTGTGCTTGTTTGAGTGATTTGAATCGCCGTATCTGGCGTTCTTGTTGTCGTGTGGGCTGGTGCGATACCTCCGCTCGGTTGTTGGCATAGCGATCCTGACAGTGAACCACTGATGGCACGACTTCCCTTTTCGCGGCGCCGTAACTGCGTAGTTTATCCGTTGTCATTCGATTAGGTGTCGCGCCCTGGTGTTTGAGCATCTTACGAAAGAATCGTTTCGCCGCTTTCTTATCCTTACGCTTCTGCACCAACATATCGATCAGATCACCATCCTGATCAACTGCCCGCCATAGATACATCCGGGTTCCGTGTATGGTGATCGTTGATATTTCATCTAAATACCAATGATCACCGAATCGATGAGACTTATTACGCAGCCGCCGGGCGTAACTCGGACCGAATCGGATGCACCACAATCGGATGGCTTCCTATGACACAGTAATGCCACGTTCAGCCAACAGATCCTCAATGTCACGGAAACTCAGCGTGAATCTGTGGTACAGCCACACCGCGTAACCGATAATTTCAGGCGGATAACGGAAACCGCGGTAGTTAATGTTCTTTATTCATTCGAACAGTATTACCAAATCATGCTCAACTTGACAGTGCCGTGCAACGCGGTGGCCGTGGCTTTGGGGGGCTCCCGCCGGGCGGATCGGCAAGCACCCGCTTTCGGTGTTGCATCCGCTCCCATTAGCTGGCTAGTGCATTCGCGAATGCGCCTTGAATTCGGATGCTTGTCGATCCGCTGAATAGCATAGGATTTCCGGCGGGGTACACTAGGTGTATTCGTACTCCGCCGCCTCCAATTTGCCACTGTCGATCTGTGCGGTAAAAGCGGCATGGTCCTCCTCGGCCTTGTCGGCGTAGCGCTCGGCGAACGCGACGATGGCGCGGTCGAACGCCTTGCCGGAGCCGAGATACCCAGCTATCGCAATGGGATCGCCCGAGCGGGCATGCGAACGGGCGAGCGTGAAGCCCCGGCTCCTTGCCATTGCATTGAGCTCGTCCCGGCCGACATTCTCAACATCTATAGAGCCCTTCCAGTCCTTGAGCTGTCGACAGTAGTAGTTGTTGCCGGAACTGTCGCTTTCGATGTGGCCTAGGAAGATGTCGCTCACCGTCTGCATCAGTCGCTGGCCCTCGACCACACGCCGGCCTGAGTTACTGTAGCGGCTCGAGCCCAGGTGTTCCTCGAGCACCGACTTGTTGGCCTGCTTGATCTGCAGAAACAGGGGGTCCGACCGGTCTCTTCCTTCCATGAGCAGGATGTAGCAGCGCGTGCCCACGCTTCCCACGCCCACCACCTTGATCGCGAAATCCTTCACGTGGAACTTCTTGAGCAGGTGTTCGACGTGGTCCGGAAGGCTGGTCAGGTATTTCTTAAGAGCGCCTTCCAGCCACTGCCGCGTTTCGTCCCGATCTTGCTTGGCGCTGAGAGCCCGTAGCGGCACAAGCAGCGGCGGCTCGCTGCGGATTCGGTATTGCCCGTCGACTTCCTCGGCCAGTTTGTCCAGGGCAAACCGGCTGTCCTTGCGCATCGTCTTTATGATCGCCCGGCCTGCATCTTCACGCATGTCGCGCTTCTTGAACAGATCCTTCAGCCGGTCCGCGCGGACATAGCTGTACCAGACGTCGGTCACGCGCATGGTGGCGAGCTTCGCCATCGACTTTCGGTAGTCGCGCACCACCAGCCGGGTAACTTTGCGCGTCTGTTTCCTGTCGAGACCGTTGTGGCGCCCGGCCAGGATGAAACTTGCCGCCAGCCGCTTGACGTCCCACTCCCACGGCCCGGGCAGCGTCTCGTCGAAATCGTTGAGATCGAACACCAGTCGCCGCTCCGGTGACGCATAGGTGCCAAAATTAGAAAGATGCGCATCGCCGCAGATCTGCGTCTCGATGCCAGAACCCGGTGTATTGGCGAGATCCGTTGCCATGATCCGCGCGCTCCCACGGTAGAATGTGAAGGGCGAGACCGCCATCCGAACCCGTCGCACCGGAACCAGCCACGGCACCCGGCCCTCGTTCTGTTCCTCCACCAGTTCGATCGGGTCTCGCCGCCCGGGGTCGGGCGACCAGTCGGCGTGTGACTGGAGCGGTGTCTTTTCCCGTAAGGATCTCCCGTACTCGTACTTCTCCTCTGGTGTCTTGGGGGCGTTAGACATGATTGAGAATCCTCCGTTTATTGAAGTATGCGGTGTTACTCGAACGCTGTCCGCGTCGTGTATCTGCCAGCGTGATATTACGTTGATTCCATCCGGCATGCACTGGGCGCAATCTCTATTGCTGTTGTCCCCATCGAAGACCGGCCTGGCAATCTGGTGGCTCGGAATGTTAGGAGAAAAAAGCCCTTTTTCCTGAAGTCGGAACCTATTGAGGAACCGTTAAAGAGGTATGGTATCCACACAGCGCTGCTGAAGAGAATTGTGCTTTCCGCGGGCGGGGTCGACGGGTGATAGTCCGGCGGCGACGTCGCGGTCAGGGCGTCGATTGTCGAAGCCTGCGGAACCACCAGACTCCTGCGGCCCAATCGGCACCTTGTCGCGCCAGATCGCACTGCGTATTCGCGGAATGACATGAATAATCTGAAAATTCAAAGCAGCGCCTTCAGCGCTCAAGATCGCTGCGATGAGTAGCCCCGATCGCCTGTCGACCTATTTCAGCCTTTCGGCCGGCGGACTGATGGCCCTGCTGCTGTTGGCCGACCGCAGCATCGACCCCGTGATCCACGCGGCGATGAAGAGGCTCGAGGAATCCGGCATCGTTCCAGCAGCGGAGCTGCCGAACCTAAAGGCTGCGCAGACGAATTTGCGCAGCGCGCGGGATTCGGTGTGGCCAGACGTCGCAATCGTCGTCCTGGCCTTCGGTATAACCTGGTTGTTCAAGCCAGGCTACGACGATTCGGCGCTTGATGCCGTGGCCACATCCTGGTTGTGGGCCCTGGAGGAGGATGGCAATGTTCGATACAGTGTGGCGGGGTGGTGGTACCTTCTCATCAGCGGACCGATGTTCCAGGTCATTTTGTTTCGATGGTTCTGGCGATTCTTCATCTGGTCCGCGTTTCTTTTCCGTGTTTCGCACCTGAGGCTGGTGCTCAGACCCAGTCACCCGGACCTTGCAGGCGGCCTGGGGTTCCTGAGCACGGCGCAGCAGACGTTCGTAGCCGTGTTCTTCGCATTCGCCACCGTCTCCTCGTCGACCGTCGCGCACGAGATTCTGGCGGGGGGTGGAACGCTCATCGACGCGAGGTTCGAAGTGGTTGTGCTTATCTTGATTTTCGTCGTCATCATCTATGGACCGCTACTGTTTTTCGGTAGACAGATCTTTTTGGCGCGGCTCTCTGCGCTCAACGATTACGGGGCTCTCGGTTACAAGCTGTCCGAAGCGTTTGACCGTAAATGGTTCGGGGAAAATCGGGGAGAAACGGGACCAGGGTTGCTGTCTTCGGCGGATCCGTCCGCCGTAGCGGATTACACGGCGGCCTACGAGAACGTTCGCGCCATGCGGCCGATACCGGTCAGCATCAGGACTATCGTCATGACGGTCGGTATCCTGCTGATCCCCTTCTTGCCGATTGCGCTCACCGAGTTTTCGCTTCAGGACCTGTTTCAACGCCTGGTCGAGTCGTTGATATAGCACGCGGCTTGGATCGATACCTCTGTTCACTTGGAAATACAAGACGACCTGGGCCCAACTCTGATTCGATCCGAGAACTTAAAGTGGAAAGACAGGGCGGGATGACTGTGCTGCAGCCTAGCCGATCTAATATTACGTACAACCCCGCTTCGGCGGGGTTTTGTTTTGTCTGAAATCGTTTCGAGAGGGACCGCAGTTTAGTCTGATTTTTAGCGTTCGGCAAAGCGGCCGCAATGACTCCTATATTGTGCAAGATGCGGGCGTAGCGTGACCGGTTCGCGACCGGCAGTGGGTCGTTTGCTGTCTGTAAAGCGCTGCATATTATGTGCTCCACCCTGTAAAATCTACCGACAGTTAAGAGATTTATTCCGGACCGTCGAAATTTGAGTATTTGTAGGAAATTTCGACGAGAACGTACTGGCGCTTTCGGCCATTAGCCGTCATCCTTCTGCACTATCAATCCTCCACGCTTTGAGCAATCGAGGTAGGGCGATATTCCAGTCAAGAATGCCGGTCTTCTCAGCCCAACCTTCATACTGCGCCAGTAAATCGGTCTGTAGTCGAGAGAAGTTGTTGCCTGCCAGATCAGCCAGTTCGGTCCGATCCGCATCCATGTCGTAAAGCGCCCAATCCTGACGGTGCTGTCGGACCAGTTTGAAACGGTCATGGCGGATAGCGCAGTTGCCTTCGTGTTCGAAGAAGATCGGCTGTGAACGGGTCCACTCCTTACCCTCCAGGAGATCCAGGAACGATTCACCCTGTAGAGGTTGGATCGCATGTCCGCCAAGCTCAGCCAGGTGGGATGACCCAGTTGCCGCGAGGATCGTTGGTAACATATCAACGACGTGACAAGGCTCGTGGGCTACATTTCCAGCAGCAACTCGTTTCGGCCAATGGGCTATCAGCGGTGTCGAGATACCGCCTTCGTGGACGTAGTGCTTGAAAAGGCGAAACGGTGTATTCGATACGTTCGCCCAGGGTTTGTCGTAGCTTTGAAATGTCAATGCATCCCCGGGTCGAAGCCCCGGTATATTCCCCATAGTGACCTTGCGCCCATCCAGTGTTTTGTCTGGGAAGAACTTCGCCCAGCCGTCCTCGGCCATAAACTCGGCGCAACCGCCATTGTCTGAGAGGAAAAGGATCAGGGTGTCCTGGTATTGACCGAGCCGCTTCAGCGCTGTAAGAAGGCGCCCGATAGATTGATCCATGTGATCCACCATGGCCGCGTAAGCCGCCATCTTGCTGGCTTCCCAATCCTTGAGTTTGATGTCCTCCCAGGGGGGGACGTCTCGATCACGGGGTGAGATGTCCCAGTTCTTTCGCAGTATATTGCGCCCATTCATCTCTTCGTGTCTGGCCGTGCGTATCGCATCCCAGCCCTTGTCATAGACGCCGTCATAGCGCGCGATGTCCTCCGGAAGGGCATGCAGCGGCCAGTGCGGGGCGGCGTGGGCTAAGTAGAGAAAAAAGGGTTTCTCATCCGCGACCGCATCCTCGACCATTCCAATGGCTTTGTCGGTAATCGCGTCCGTGAAATAGAAATCCTCGGGGAAAACCTCAACCCGACTGTCGTCCTCAAGCATGAAATGAGGCGAAAAGAAATTAGTCACGCCATCAACGATGCCGTAAAACCTGTCAAATCCGCGTTGCCTGGGTGTCGGATGATCGATGTCACCGACGCGCCAGCTATCGACTTCGCGGGCCATGAAGTCACCGGCCACATGCCACTTACCCGACATGCAGGTACGATAGCCAGACGCTCGCAAAACCTCCGCGATGGTTGCGCTGTCATTGCGTAAAAAACCTTGATAGGCGGGACTGCCGAGATTGGCGCCCATATGCCCGACACCAGCATTGTGGGGATAGAGCCCAGTCAGCAAAGAGGCTCGTGTCGGGCAGCAGCGAGCGCAGTTGTACATCGATGTCAGCAGAGTGCCCTGGGTTGCCAACAGATCAATATTGGATGTTCTGATTTCAGATCCAGTAATCCCGAGATCCGAAAATCCCATGTCATCTACCAGAATGAGAACGACATTCGGTTTGAGAACCATAGCATGTTCACTCCAAATAATTTGTCGATGGTACCTTACACTAATCCATGAGTTCGCAAATCGGAATCAACCTAAAAGCTGTTATGGGTCGATGAGATACGGCTCTGCTGCTTGGCAGCAAGATTTGAGTCATCGATCGCTCCAACCTCCAAAGCAATCTGATTGCTAAAAGCCTGTCTCCAAGTCCCAACTCTTAAATCGACCGGCTCGGTACGGCCAACTTCGGACGGCACGTCGTCCAAATTTCGTGGATTTCTTCCGCTGTATATTCATCGCTGCAGTTCGGGTATGTGGCCTGGAATGCTTACGAACCTTTCTGCCCATTCACGCATACTCTTGGGTAGTAACTATGCGGCAATATAAACTTTTAAGTACGTTATTTGCTCGTCAGTAGTTCGACGCGTTTGGTAATCTGATCGCGCCGCCGCTTGCGGGAGATTTCCGACCTTGGTGCATAGCTCGCTGCTCTCGGCAGCTTAGCTTATGATCGCAGCCCCTCTTCACGAAAGTCGCGATTGCCATGCCACGTCGTTACCCGAAACGCAGCCAGCTCAAGCACACCAAGAAGCCGTATCGGGTTCGAAATTGGCACCAGTACGAGACTGCATTACGAAACCGAGGTGATCTGACGCTGTGGTTTTCCGAGGAGGCCATCGGAGCATGGCGGGCACCGACTGGCGATAAGCCC
>Ga0209456_10001616_pt1 | contig 10864 bp, 17 predicted proteins | sample COG_11_FD_184755 | JGI IMG/M metagenome (GOLD analysis project Ga0209456, IMG submission 184755) | Pelagic marine sediment microbial communities from the LTER site Helgoland, North Sea, for post-phytoplankton bloom and carbon turnover... | ecosystem: Environmental > Aquatic > Marine > Neritic...
GACTGTAGGACCGGAATAGGGTAGATACTTGCCGTTCGCTGCATCTAGCTGCCCTATTTGTTGCTAGGCCGGCAACGGTGAAAACCGGCCAGAACCAGACATGAAAAGGGTAATGTAGTCCGGACGACTGAGTGAGGTGTTGGAATTTTAGACCTGACCCCGTTGTCGGATCAGGTGCGTCTATGTGTTGGGACAACGAGGATCGGGCATCGGGATTTACGAAGGACCCCTTCGCTGACGCTACCCGCAAGAAGTTGATACATTGCGCCTCGTCCATGAGAACCTACAACAATCATGTCAACCTCCAGTTCCGAGGCCTCCTTTAGAATTGTTTCTACCGTTGCGCCGTGCACAAGCAGCGCTGTTGTATCCAGGCCTGCCTTGCGCATTCGGTTTGCAAGCTCTTGAATCTGGCGATGCTCGCCGTTGAATTTCTTCGCAAGGGATTCCCGAGCCGCTTGTGGATCCGCTTTAAATTCCACGAAGTCTGGCTCAGGCACTGCATTGTGCAGGAGCCACACCTTTGCTGAGAGTGCTTTGGCAATTTCTTCGATCTTTTTCACAATTATTTCTGTGGATTCAGAAAGGTCAACACACACCAGAAGCTTCATATCTTCTCTCCATCAGTTACGCACCATAGTACCAATCAGCATGAATGCTCGCTAAGCCTCTTGTCGGTGCCTATTCAGCAGGGATGGCGAATACCACAATAAAAGCCAGGATGGTTGCGACTGTAGCAAAGCGTGTGCAGCACAGGCGGTAGGCTTTGCGCTCGTAATAATGGTGGCTCGCGATGAGGGCAACCACACACTGCAATAGGTAATACAGTGCGAAAGCACGTGAAGCGAAGGAGATGATCTCTAGCAGGTCGGCAGTCCATATCAATATGATTGCGAAGAGTGATACCACCAGGTAACCCTTGTTGGTCGATAATTTTCCGCTACTGCTTTCACTCGCCAGGCATCCAGCACCGACGGTATCAGCGACAGCTGCACTGAACTGGCTCATGATCGCGGCCACAATCAGCATCAAGGGTAGTGCGGTTGCTGCCAGCCCGGTTGCAGAAACGATTTCGGCGATCTGTATATTCTCAAGGTTGAGATGTTGCACAATCGGCATCAATGCTGTGACTGATACTACATACAGGGCGCCTGAAATTAATTGTGCTCGACGCATGGTTTTTACACGCATTTCAGCAGTATATTTTTCGCCCAGAAACCGTGATGTCTCAAACCCCTGAACCACAAGTAAAATACCACACAGAATACACGCCTTGGTTATCAAGTCTCTTTCCTGGATATCAAAGATAAGCGATCGCTCGGATTGTATGAAGTTGTAGTCGTATACAAATATCCCAATCAACAGGGCCGCAACAATAGATAACTGTAGAGACATTGAATACGCTTCAAGTTTCTCAAGTCCACCCAGTCCGCGTATGAAACCCGTCGTAGCAATAAAAACTATAATGATTGTTGTCAGGGTTCTTTCCAGGCTAGGGGAATCCACAAACCCTATGTAGTTCAGTAGAAAAGACGATAGCAGTGACAGATAGAACGCAACAGCAGTCACGTAAGCGAATGAAAGCACGGTATTGGCGAACAAATCGATTTTGTATATTACAGGGTGAGCTTTCTTATCATGCAGGAGGGGTTCGGCATGAATAATATTGAAGCGAATAACATTGCCAATGGCATAGGCGAGCACAACAATGCCCGTGACTGCGAGAGGAGAATACGCGCCGACCACGCTTGCAAGTAATGGCGCTATGATCAGAAACCCGCTGCCGATTATGGAGGAGAGCGGCGTGAGTGTTGCGTACCAGGCCTCGCTTCTGGTCAAACGAGGATGGAACATAAACAGCAATACACTGGCTGCGATAACCACAAGTACGATGTTCATCATAAGCCCCTCCGTTTATAGCATTTAGCTTAAAACGTAACGCTACAGCAGGAGAGAATCCTGGTTATCGGCGTGGCGTTATGACCAGTGTGGCACTCCTCACAACTGTAAGCGTCAAGGTGGAAGCCGCCCCATCGACGCTGTAGCTCCGAGAATTGCCGTCGGTAAGCGAGAGGTATTCAGAAGACGTAATCATCGCCGCTTCAGCCCCGATAAAAATGCTGATGACCAAGGAGCCACTCACCGCGTCAAGCAAATGCCGGAACATGATTCATCTCCTGTGCGCACTTCATCACACAAGGCATTAAATGCTAAAACAATTAGTACCACTTTCCTACAGTGGATGCACTGACCTGCATCAAAGAAGGCGGTAAAATAGGATCGTTATTTGCCTTTAAGTCATTGATTATATAAGAAGCGGCTAAAGGACCGGAATGGGTCGGTTTTTGTCTTTCAGTGATTGTTTATATTAGCAGCGACTGTAGGACCGGAATGGGGTAGATACTTGCCGTTCGCTGCATCTAGCTGCCCTATTTGTTGCTAGGCCGGCAACGGTGAAAACTGGCCATAACTTGCCGTTCATCGTGCTCTTGAGCCTCTATTTTTAGCGGTCAGCAAACGGGGACAACCTGCCATATACGGACATTCGGTTATAGTTTGTTATCTTTATCTACCAATCCGTTTCAATGGCAATAATCACTTGGGCTATGGAGTGTAGAGAAAGAGCAGTACGGCGGTGCGCCATTCTGGTAGTTTTTATCTCAGTATTTCTACCAAATTCTTAGCTACAGTCTCATGCCCAAGATATGATAAGTGCATAGGGTCTCCGTACAAATAATAATCCTCTGAATTGAGAGAAGAAAAATCTTCGTATACGTCCAATGACTCTATATTGTGTCTTGCAAGGAAGCTATTTAATAGAGCTTGAGGGGCTTTTAGCCCTTCTACCCTGAGCTGATATTCATAAGGAAGAATGACTACTAGAAAGTCGATATTTGATTTATCTAATGCGGCTTTTATTTTCACAATTGCATTTAGATGGTGATCTATATCCAGATTATCATCTTTGTAAAGACCTATATCATAAAGAGCATACGCCTTACTTCGATCAAAAAAGCTTTTCTTAATCAAAAGAAACAGTTTAGAATTTGCCCTGAGAAAAGAAAGAGCTTTATCTTTCGTCGAAGCTCCCGTGGAATTCAACGATAAATTTCCATACACATCATTTAAACAGAAAAATAGAACCACTTTTTCAATATCATTACGATCACGTAAGAAAGTTTCTATCACATCAAGATAATTTAGCGTTGAATAACCCATAACAGCCGTATTCCATATTTTTTTGCTTTGAAATACATTTTGAATCAATTGTGGGAAAATCTGTTCTGCCTCAATGCCAACGCCAAACGTAACTGAGTCACCCAAGAACAGCCACGACTTATCATAATTAGTGGGAGTATTCATTTTTCGAAATCCATACTCATCAATACGAATTTCTTTACCAAAGACTTCGCCTGATGAATTTGGGACAAGTCCCATGGTTTGGTTGAATCTATTTTCAACAAACAACGATGCTTGATTTCCCTGATAATTGATCTGCGGAAAAATAACTCTTATGGATAATTCCATGACTACCAGCAAAAGTAGCGTAGTTAGAATTAGATAAGAAATGAACAAAAATGTTCTTTTTATGCCAACCAACTAATCATCCTTCAATGTCCAAGCCAAACAGTATTAGATAGGCAGTTTACGTAATATTCAAAGATAGGGTGCATCAAACAATTCCAGATTAAAGCACAGATTACTTGGGAATATGTCTAGGGGCCACTCTATGGCGAACGTCTTTTTAGGGTCGAGAGTCCCCGTTTAGTGACGGCTAATATAAGCGGCTGCTAAACGGCAACTTTGGGTCGCTATGTATAGCTATACATAGAGACCCCTATGTATAGTTTCGAACTATGTATAGTTGTGCCACTAGGTGGTCCGCCAGCCCTGTTTCAACATGCATCGGGGCCGGCGGATTCTATACATAGTTACAGCTCCTGAAGGAACTGCCTCAGGGCGTCAGGCGGGCGGTAACGTTGGTTCTTCGTGTCGGGCTCCTGAAGCCGAGCCAGGGCTTTGTCCTCCATGGCCAGGTCTGCCTCAACGTACTGGTGCGTGGTGGAAGCGTTCTCGTGCCCCAGCCACAGCGCAATCACACTGAAGGCCACGCCGGACTGCAGCATATGCATTGCCGTGGAGTGTCGACTATGTCTTGTAATGCTGTCGCTGACCGGTTTTTTCAGGCTGATCCTTGAGGCTGACTAGGAACTATACGTTCAGGCGCGGGCGGTCTTTTACCGAAACGCTTGATGCCACCGTTACCAATTCACTAACTTGTCATTGCGTTAAACGGTCCTGGATGGAGCTTACTGTTTCTCCTCAGGCCAACCAAACCGCGTCCATTCATCCTGACGGCACAACTGCATACCCGAACTCCGGCGTCATCTTGTGGCTACAAAGACAACTAAACGATTTCATGCGCTTAGATGGGGCTATCGTTTCATAGTCACTAGGAGACGACAAAAACCGCAATTACGCCGCTGATTGATCTGCATTGATCGAGCTGAGGCGACGAATGTTGCTGTTGTCGATAGAGTCGCCGGAAGATGGCACGAGTCATGCTGCACCAATGTTAGGTAGGGCCTGCTGCACGATCCGGATAATCGATCTGGGTGGCCGCGAAACCACACCAGATGTTCTTCGGTGTTACAGGAAACCGCCTTCCATGCATGAGTGCGCTATGACCCTACTAAGACAAAACGACTGATCACCAGGATGAGTCATGAAAGTAAGAGTTATGAAACGAGGAGGAAATATGGAATATCGTTTGAACAAGCGTTTTGCAGCCTGCAAGAACATTGACATCGAATATCCGGGCGGGAAAATAGTATTTGGAAATATCAGGGACGTTAGTTTTGGTGGCATCTTTGTTGAACTCTGCACGACTGACCTGCCACCGCACGCCCTGATTCAGCTCCGGATCGCGATCAACGACAGAGAACACGAGGCATTCATCCGCGTACTGGCCGCCATTACTCGCCGCACTCATGAGGGTATCGGACTTTTATATTGCGGTAGTTATGGTCATATTCGAAAACATGTGAGCACTTGGTCGGAGAGTATTGAGAAAGAATGGAGATCAAATTAACTTTATAAAAAGTATGCGTGGGTAGTACCATCACCCGAGTCCGATGTGGCCTAAATGAACGGCTAGAGATGCGTCGACTCGTATAGCCGGTGGCTAGCGATTGCTGAGCATGTGCGTTAGCACTGAAGAGTCGGTTCCTTGGTTACCGCTTCTGAACCCATATTCGAGCAAGCGCTTTGCGAGTAAATGACCTGAACTGGCCGTTTGTTGCCTTTTCCTCTACTGTTTACGTTCAGGGTCTTCGGATGATAACTGCGACAACAGAATCAGGAGCTCATCCAGAGCAGCTACAGATTTCCGCCGGTCGACTCCATCGCGACGATCACGCAAGGCATGTCTGCCCTCGTTATCCGTTAGTGGAAACGCAACGGGCATCCCCAAACGCCTTTCCCCTGTCTGTCTTTTTCCTGGGCCCATTTTTTTGGATTACTTGTTCTAGTGGGCAAGATTATACTGATGAGGGTGTTTTTTTCTAGGACAGGAGTTAAATCTTATTAGCGTATCTAATGTGAAGCTCAATTCGTGCTCTGTTTTGGTCCGGTTTTGGCCGGAAATGCTCGTTTCGTGATGGCTAATATAAGCAATCACTGTACGACAAAAAACGACCCTTGAACGAAACCGCTCGCGCGGTAGGGGGTGGCACGATTTGATTATGACAGTGTATTCACAGTAGCGGTCTGTTTCCTATGTTGAGGTGTGAGGCATGTTGCCTCGACACTCAACAGGAGCAGGCCCATGACACACAATTACCGCTATCAGCGCCGCACTCTCGCCGCTGGGCGGGCTGGCCATCAGGGTAGAATTACCACGTGACCACGCCTGAATACACGGTACTCATAGTTGAAGACGAGCCGAAAATCGCCGCTCTGTTGAACGACTATTTGCAAAAAGAAGGCTTCGCCACACACTGGTTCGATACAGGCACACCGGTTACCGACTGGGTGCGGGAAAACTCACCCGATCTGCTACTGCTCGATTTAATGTTGCCCGGCAAAGACGGCATGGCCATCTGCAGAGAAGTGCGAGCCTTCTCGCAGGTGCCAATCATCATGGTCACGGCGCGGGTCGACGAAATCGACCGCTTGCTGGGTCTGGAACTGGGTGCCGATGATTACATCTGCAAACCCTTCAGCCCACGTGAAGTCGTCGCACGCGTGACAACCGTTAATCAACAGTTTTCGATACCGCGTAACCCGCAACTCGCGGCCACCACCACGCCACTCGAGCAGTTCGTCTACAACGGCATCATGCTGAACGGCGTGCCACTGGATTTGTTGTCAGCCGGTTGTTATGACCCGGACAGTCCGCAGGCCGATGCCGATGCCGATGGCAACACACCCATCGGTTGCAGCACAGCGGATGATTGGCTGCTTGAACCGCTGGGAACCGACTGCGGCTTCGGTGTCGAGGTACACAACGCCCACGTGCAACCCAACGGTTCGTATCATTAGCACGGCAACCCGAACGCGATGTTTGATGACTACCCCGGCCCCGATGGCTCACCCGTGATCGGTTTTGCGGCGGACGGCTTCCCGATATTTGGCAGTTGCTTCTACGACATCAACACCGGCAGCGTGCGGACAGCCACCTCCGGATACACCTTAAAAGCCGGCAACCGCCCCAGCGGTGCCGGTGACCCGGGCGGTGTGTATGACGGCACCTACGTAGCTGACTGGGAGTACACCGATGCCGGCGATCTGGATGAATGTAACGGCATGACCGTGAACGGCCAGTACGGCTACTACGTAACGGACTCCTACCCCTGGATCATGGCCTGCCACAGCGGCACGCCGGACACGTCGTTTCGCAAAAACTGACCTGACGTGCGTTTGACGATCAAAGTTTCACTGGAACAGACTCCATTAAGACAGTCAAAAAAAGGGGGACGGAGGGATTAAATAATATTCCCTCCGTCCCCTATTTCCACCTATTTCCATCAATGTAAGTTTTACGCAGTCAGGCAGCCAGCTTAAAGACATTTTACCCGCTTAATGTCCGAGATTGGGCTACAGCCACTCGACGCATTTTGCGCGTGCCTTCCGACGCATTGCCGGTATCACTCCTCGGGCGTACCGCCAGGCATACCCGCATTAATGCACGCGTCGCGCGGTCGACCCGGTCCCTTCCTGGCATAGGTCCACTTCTGCGCGATGAGCTTCCGGTGCCAGGCGAGCAGCGTCTCGGGTGTCACCAGCGTCTCCAGTTCATCAAGTCCCCGGCGCCCCAGCAGCTTGGCCTTCACGGCCAGTCGCATCCGTTGTTCGTCGGTGAACCGAAGTCGCTGTCCTCCGAGTTGCTCCTTGAGCACACGGTTCTCCTCGATGAGATAATCGATGACCACCTGTTGCTGGCGGTTGAGCCAGCCGGCCAAGGAGATGGAAAGGTTGCATTGCGTTCGACATAGCACGCACAGATTATCCTGAATATTGTTCGATAACAATATGATACGGCTCGTTCGAATATTTGCGCTCGACGGGCTTTTGCCTATGACAGGGGCCAAATAATGATACCGTACGTGATATATTCTGGATTATTTCTTGGTAAATACAATATTTATCACGTACAGGACATTTATCTTGATTCCTACCAAATTTATTGCTATTTTTTATCGTACGATATAATTTTTTGGAATACAAAGATGGCAAAGAACGACTTCTCTTACGGGCGGATCCAGACGGCTGAAGACCTCGGCCATTTGGTGCGCGCCCACCGCAAAGTCAAAGGATTGACGCTCGAAACGGTCTCTGGACTCGGTAACCTGAGTACACGATTTCTATCCGAGTTCGAACGCGGCAAGGAGACCGCCGAGATTGGAAAAATCCTGAAGGCTTTGCGGACCCTGGGTCTGGACGTGATCGTTCAACCAAGGGGAGGCTCAAGCTCTTCCTCTCACAGTGCACATTCGCCCCAAACCAGGGCAGATAAATCATGATCGACCCGGATGCACTCAATGTCTGGTTTGAAGATCGCCTGGTGGGATACTTGTGGCGAAATCCGATCGGTACCATTGGATTTCGTTATGAGCCCGATTGGATCAATACCGGTGGCTTTGCTGTCTCACGCACAGTCCCACTCGCAACAGAAGACTTTTCAGCCGAAGACAGCGTTGCTCATCGTTTTTTTGCCAACCTGCTGCCCGAGGGTGGTGTTCGGGATCACATTGTTCGTGATCTGAAAATCCCCAATACCGATTTTGACTTGTTGCGCGCCATCGGTGGAGAGTGCGCCGGCGCACTCTCTATCCTGTCTGTGGAGCGGAATCCGTCAGACGATCGCAGTTACCGTCCACTCCCGGATGAGGAATTGGCCAGACTGGTGGCCCGGCGTGGTCAAATCTATGCGGCCTGGCCGAAGGATAAACGACCGAGGCTATCACTGGCCGGGGCACAAGATAAATGTCCTGTGTTGATCCGGGATGGTCACTATTTCCTCCCCGAGGGCGAAGCACCGACCAGTCATATCCTGAAATTCGAATTGACGGACTATCGTCATCTGCCGGCCTATGAGACATTTACCAGCCATCTGGCCAAACAAATCGGCTTACCCGTAGCCGATATTGAATTACATTCCATTGAAAAGCGTTTCTATGCGCAGATTGAGCGCTATGATCGCGTATGGGATGAACACGGTGAGGTACAACGTCTGCACCAGGAAGACTTCTGCCAGGCCCTGGGGTACGGACACGAAAAAAAATACCAGGATTCCGGCGGCCCGACCTTTGCCGACTGCTACCAGCTGCTGCAGGACACCTCGACGGATCCCGCCATCGATACACAAAACCTGCTGCGCTGGCAGATTTTCAATGTCCTGGCTGGCAACTCGGATGGCCATGCCAAGAACCTGTCTCTGCTGTATTTACAAAACGACGAGATTCGTCTGTCTCCCTTCTATGATCTGGTTTGTACGCGCGCCATCGAACGCATCGATTATCATCTTGCCTTTGCTGTCGGCGGGCAAAGAGACCCAGGGCAAATCACCACAACACACTGGGACACGCTTGCCAGACAATGCGATGTGGGATCACGTTTCCTGCGCCGCCTGTTACAAGAGACTGCGGCCTCCTTACTGGAACAAATCGGTAAAACAAAGGCGCTGTTTGAAGCGCAGTACGCTGATTATCCATCGCTGCAGCGCATCGAGCGTGTTGTCACACAGCAATGCCACCGCGCCACCAGAATTTAAAACAGCAAGCGTCCTGGATACCCTGGAAAATCCAGATCAAGACCGGGCCGACAGAGCATCGGCGAGAATCAGCGCGGAACGTGAGTGGAACGCAGCCAAATATCAGTGCCAACAACTCGGACTGTGGCTCGGTCGGGGTAGCGGCCAATAAGGAATAGCGGCCGACCTGGCTATCCTTCGCCTGCAGGTTCACGCTGGCCACGGTACAAATACCAGCGACACAGATCGCAATCGCCGCTACGGGATGCGTGAGGTGAAAAATGGAACGCTTCATGATGAGTTCGGCCTCAGCGGTTTTGTGCAACCAGGTCGGCATCATTACGAAGGGGGTTCAATCGGGGAACGGAAAATCCTTTCTAACTGCTGCGTTGTTTCCTGAACAGCGCCTCAACGACCGCGTTCACTATCTACGCTGTGAACGGGTTCAGCACACGCACACCGGTTTTAACGAAATCCTTGTGGTTACGGGTGACCACCGTCAATTCATAAATCAGCGCCGTTGCGGCAATTTGCTTGTCCAACGCGTTTTCTGGATGAGGCGCCCGGAGCCGTCCCCAAAGCTGTGCGATGTCCTGGTTGATATCGAGGATGTGATCCTGATATTCAGCCATTAAGGCCTCCAGCCACTTCTCCAGTTGGTTGGCCTGGCGCACATCTCCGCGGTAACGGATCGACTCGACGCCGCGCCGCAATTCACCGACGGTGACAACCGATATGAACAGCCGTGTCTCGTCCTCGATAGCCTGCTTGAAGAACGCTCGTACCCCTGTACTCGCTTTTGACTTTTTGCGCGCCTCGCTGATGACGTTGGTATCAACTAAATACATGATCGTTTCCGGCCTCGTCCTCTACCCGCTCGAAATCCTCGTCCTGCCCGACGTTGGGCATCGCTGCGAGTACTTCCGCGAAGCTCTTTCCCTTTGGCCGCAACAATAACGCTTCGAGTAAGGCGCGATGTTCGGCCTCGGCACTTCGCCCGTGCCGCGCTGCACGTTGTTTGAGTGCATCAACGATGCGTTGATCGAGGTTTCTGACCACGAGATTTGCCATAACAGCACCCCATCCATTCCAGTAAAGAAATGATTGCAATGATAGCATTCCATCGGCAATAGCGCAATCATTGATAGCACTCGTATACGGGTGCATTCCGCCCCTTCTACGCCCCACAATAAGCTGCCGTGATCTGCTCGCGTTCATGTCCCAGTTCCCGGCTGATGGTGAGCCGCGCCTGGCGATCAGTCTCGCGCTGTTCCGGAGTCAGGGTTTTGGCTTTCGGCCCGCCAGCAACTGGCGCCTTCCAACCCGTCAGTTTCTCATAGCGGTCCTGCACATAAGCATGGCGATTATTCCGAGCTCGGAATAATCGCCATACCTTCGGGCGCCGATTGCGGGCGGCCGGCGTATCGTTTGAGGATCGGCAGGATCTGCTCGGCCACACGTCAGGACGCATCACGACGCATTACTCTGGCGCGGAACTGGGTAACCTGATTGAGGCAGCGGAGCAGGTTTGCGGGCAAAAGTCCCGCACTGGTGATCCTGCGCCAGGCCTGAGCCACATGCAGGTGAACGTGACACATTGATAGGTAAGGA